>Ga0310697_10005908_pt1 | contig 11742 bp, 14 predicted proteins | sample 172DNAGHGlowgp2_FD_203883 | JGI IMG/M metagenome (GOLD analysis project Ga0310697, IMG submission 203883) | Sheep rumen microbial communities from Palmerston North, Manawatu-Wanganui, New Zealand - 1728 DNA GHGlow gp2 (v2) (version 2) | ecosystem: Host-associated > Mammals > Digestive system >... | reverse complement strand
GTTGTGCCCGTCTAGTATGTGATTATAATTAACACTTGAAATTTCAAGAGTCACCTTTTTTTGTGGTTTTAAAAGAATCGCCTTTGCTACTTTTCTAATAAGATTATTTACAAACATTATATTCTCTTTATCTTTTCTTTAACAATTAATATTAAATGACTTCGCTCATTTCGTGACATTCCAACAACAAAAGACAAAATGGAATTTTGAAGAACAATAAGCGCGAAAACAATAGCCGACAAAAATAAACGATTTGTATAATGTGAAAGAATTATACATAAAGGTATACTGATACAAGTCATTATCGTAACTCTTATCATAACATCTCTCATATAATAGATCACAGGAAAATTCATTTTGTGTCCTAAATAACCAACACGAACAAAATGAATAATAACTGCTATAATAACACGTATGCCAACCACCCAAATGGGAGATATCCCTAATAAAAGCATTACATACATAAAAGGAAGATTCAAAAGAGAAATAAAAGAAAGCAATAATTGATAATTCCTAATTTCTCCTGTAGCCTGCACCGACACCCATAAAGGTCCTGAAAGAGCATCTATCATACATAGAAGTATAGTAACTATAGTAAATTCTCTTGTATATTCAGGGACTATAGTCAACCAAGTCTCCAGTATTGGCGTTATACATACTATTATTGCAGGAGCAAAAATGAAAACCAGACAATATGAAAAGCGGGAGGTGCGACATATTAATTTTTCAAGGTCATTTTTTTGACCAGCAGCGTAAGTCTTGACAATTTGAGGTGAGAAAGCTGTTTGGAAACTGGATACGAAAGAACTAACTGCGGAATGCACCTGATGCGATATACCCAAGGCTGCATTAAGAACAACCCCATAAAAAATATTAAGCAATATATTCATACCCTGTGCAACCCCTGTACTTGCTAAACTTCCAAACATGCTCCAACCAGAAAAAAACATTAATTGCTTAAACAGAAGCTTGTCCCAAAAGAAATGGTATCGAGCAGTGTCAAATTTATGGTTACAATAAAGTATATAGAGGCTATTTACAACGCAAATAACCACCAACATAAGTACAGCATAAAAAACTAGTGCATCAATTGGTGCAATTGCAAGCATAAATACAATCATCAACTTAAGGACTGATTCCAAAATACTAACATATGCGAAGAAAGACATACGTTCGTATGCAATTATGCATGCGCTATAAGGTATTCGTAAGATGTTGACACAGCAGCCTATCAATGATAGATGATAAACCCATATTGAAGCTTCATAACGTTCTAATGGAATATTGAGTTGTGTTAGCACAAACCATAGTCCTAACGTCTCACCAAGTATTAATATAAGAAAAGCTATACAAATATGAGCTGTTAAACTCATACTAAACACACGTTTCACCTGACGTGTGTTACCTTTACCCAGCTCGTAATTCAGGAAACGCTGCGTGGCAGTAGTCATAGCGCTATTCATAAAAGAGAAAAGCACCACAATGCCGCCTACAAGATTATATATACCGAAATCTGTTTCACCTAGGGCATCTAATATCGCTCTACTTGTATAAAGAGATATTAGCATCACAAAAAACGTTCGAATATATAAAAGTATCGTGTTTTTTGCAATTCGTTTATTTGATGTAGCTGTATCTTGCATTTTTATAGTTTTCTTCTATCGAAAATTTTCATAACTCAGAAGGTGATGGCTTTCATTGCCAGGTAATTCTAAAAGGATGGAATGATTGGTTATTAGTGGTTTAGAGGTCCCTTATATGAAGGGCATCGGGATATTGAGTTATTTAGTTCTAACGCAGCTATCAGCTGGCTGTCTAACTCATCGGGTGGAATGGAACTTAAATATCATTTATTTATCTAACTAATGAGACCATAAATGTCAAAGCGAAGTTAATACGATTATGGGTAGATAATTATTAGCTATATTCATTATCCAGCCAAGTGGAAGAATCCTCTGAATAATCGCCTTTCACAATCTCATCGAAAATATTCATGGCTGAATGTGAACGACACAAATCCCTAAAAACATCGATAGTATAACGAGAGCCAGGCCTTCCGCTCGTATTTAAAAGTCTACGAAACTGGCCTATGGCAGACGTAAAGTCACGATTGCAATAATACTCGTACTGGATTTGCATAGTCGGAACAAACAAGGAAACGCCACGTTCTTTTGTGTCCTCCATAGCTTTTATCAGCTTTTGCATTTCATCTTTACTAGCTGAGGAAGTATGAGTTAGGCAATTGAAATATGCACGTATATGATATGTGTTATGTGAATTATTCTCAAAATTTATACGAGCGAGCGATAACGCTGATGTGTAGTCTTTCAATTTACAAAGAACAATGACTTGTTCGTGTTCTACTTTAGCAACTGAGGTCAAAGAGAATATATTCCTGCCATTGTCTGATAAGGAAAGTGAATAATAGTACTTTGCTTCTTCCCACTTACTCTTCTTCTTGTGATGACGCCTGTAAAAACCCTGTAAATAATTATAGTCGAAAGGAGTATCCTCGAAGAATTGTACTTCCCTGTTGAAATCATCGAGTCGCTGCAATCTGCACAATGAACAGCACAGGAATCACAGTCAAACGACTTTAATACCCTTATCAATTAACGTCTGCGTTATCATCGCTTTCAAAGAACCAAGGAAACCCTGTGCTCGTTTAATGGCATCTTCCTTAGCGGAAGTTTCTATCATTGGAAGAGTTCTGAACCTATAGCATGCATCTTCAAAGAGAAAATCAACACTCTTGCCAACAGTCTCCTTCTTCACTTCACCTTGCTGAATATCGGCATCGTATTGATCCTTGTACTTCTTCAGAATTACCGACTTGAATAGATTGTAAAGGGCTTTCTCACTTTGATTCTCTGCCTTTTCAATCAGCAAATCCGTTTCTTTAAGCAATGCTTTTTCTATCAATTTATTATTGTTATCTTGTTGTGTCATATGTTGTACTAATTTTCACTGCGGTGAAAAAGCTAAAGCCATGCGGCTCCATCTTCCCACCAATATTTTACATTCTTTTCCGTTCTTATTAAAGTTAAAGGTGCAGGGAGATGATGGAATATCTGACCCCTCCGTTCATCCCCTCACGTGCTTTGCGCCAATTGTCGCGGCTATAAAGATATGCCTTACACTTGTCGAGCACTGAGAAGCCGACTTTGATTGCAACACTCAGTTGCTCTCTTCATCGTCACCCCTGCACCACAATACACCATGCCCAATACATACTTGGACAAGGCGATTGAAGCGGTTCCCAAATTGGAGGAACGCATTGTTTACATGTCTTCAAGTCATCGCCTGACACTCAGGCAACCATGAAAAGCCGGCATCTATCCCCATAGATATTAATCATAAGGCGGAAGTACAACATCTTGCTTCATTTTCGCTTCTCAGAGACGAAGCCTATATCGTTCAATCCAAGTTTCTTTTCATATACAAATGATAGGCGAACTTCTGTGGCGTTACCATCTTGCGATTTCAAATATAGTCCGCGATGGCACGCTGCGGGGTAAATTTATTCAGCATCTTCTTGATACCTATGGGAGTTAATTCGACTTGAAACTCCATGTAAAGCTATATATGGGACTATAATTCTTTATACACTTTTGGCATAATGCCATTTTTTAATCCAATGCGCAATGAGCAACATTGCTCTCTGAGTTGATGACTAAGCCATGCCTTATCAATGATGGGCGTGAAGAGCATTGCTTGTAGAAGCTTTATCTGAAGTTCTTCCCATAGCATGGGCTTGGAACCAATGAAATGATAGGATTCACCGCTTGAAATGAGCCATCCGTGACCTAAACCAAGAATTCCACAGACATCTGCGGCTACCAGACTGTTCACTTTTGACGCAGATATATGGAAATCCAGCATTGGAAGATGCAAGCTTCCCACATCAGACAAAATCACCTTCGAGCATAAAGCGAAGTTATCAAGCGGCATGTGACCTAAAGATGACAAGTTAGAGACTGACAAAGTTATAAGTTCTGGAACTGGGTTGTGGCGCAGAGCCTGCATAATGACCCGTTCAGAGAACTGCGGATTGTCAAATGAACTTAACATAATGCCATCCCAGAACGGCAGATGGTACTGCTCACGCATTTGCACGGCAAAGTCGAACATCTGTTGCTCTGCCTCAGTCCACTCATCAAACTGATTCTGCACCATCATCTGGCGGGGATAATGGTGGCAGGTGAAAGCTGTAATATGCGGATTGGCCTCTGCTATATATGGTAGTAACTCTATTGTCGTCATATCATATAGGTATCATAGGGGCGAAGCGTAGCTTCAATATGCCGGAACAGACGATAATCAAAATCCTCGTAACGGGCATCACCCTTTAGTTTCTTGTCTGAAATTAAAACCTGCGAAATGTTATAAGTCTCATCGACCTTACAGGGCAAGGGCTTTTCCACGCCACGCACAACAACGACTTTCAGTTTCTTTATTCCGTGGCGATATGCATAAACACAACGGGTGTTGCCTTCAATAAGGTAGAACTTACCATTATGCTCCTCTACCAATGGCGGGCCGATGATGGAGTCCTTACCATTTGGGAATGTCAGCATTGCTGCTCCGAACTGGATGATACGTTCCCCATATAAGTCAAACATGGTCTGTATTTGCTTGTACTTCAAGGCACGGATATAAGGGTTCATAAAAACAATGTCCTTAAGTTCCAGTGTCTGGAACGAAAAGTTTGCATTAGCGTATGTCTGTTCGTTTTGAAGCAATTGAAATAAGGCTTCATCCCGTATGGATTTTATGTCAATGCTTACCTTCCTACTTGTAGCGGTTTCTGATACATCCTTTGTGTATTTGAGAATCCACTCTTTAATGAGAGGGCTATCCAAGGCGTTATTGTAGTACTTACCAATGAAAGACTCACCATCCTTGTTGTACACAATTCCGCTCCAAATGTCATGTGAATAGAAAAAATAGCCTTTCACTGTCTGATGCTCCAATTCTAAAACAGTGCACCCCATAGCCCGCAACATCCTTCTTCTGGAACTTTCCGCTGCACTATGTTTCTCGTTTATAGCCTTGGATGTTATCACATAAACCTTCGCACCGCTGTTTATCCATCTTACTATTGAAAGGAAAAGGTTCCATGACCAATAAGTATCATCACTGCTAACACACACTTGCTTATGACTGTCAATGCTAATGTACGAAACCATAGAATGGACTTTTTCCTCGCTGTCAAGGATAAGGCCATTTGCAGAGTTTTTCTTTGCGACAAATGTATTCTCATCGTCAAGAAAGAGTCCCATAGCATCCTCACCATGGCGGATGAGAGTGTCAATCATTTTTGAGTCAATCTTGTCAAAGTCTGTTGCAGAAAGTTCATCAACCTTTATGGGTATATCGTAGGATTCCTGATTGAGAAGTTGTTGTATACTGTCTGCCCCTTCTGTAATAGTGCCAATAACAGAGTAAACGAACGATTTCATGTCTTCAATATGCCCAGTAGAAACTGATGTTTGATTGCGGAAACATAGAATCCGATTGTAGTGTGGTTCCTTGGAGAAGATGAAGTTAGGTAGGTTACTAAGAATGCCACCATCTACATAGCGTCTTTCTACTGGACGGAATATGAATGGGAGACTGCAAGATGAACTGACTGCTTTAGCGATAGACTCATCTGGTGTATTCTCCTTATTCCAAACTTTGACACGATGGTTTTCCAAATCTGCACAAACTACATGTAGGTCGGGAATCAAGTCTTTGAAGGTAACTGCGTTTTTACCCGTAAGTTCTTTAAGGCAATCTTCCATAAATTTTTCAATTCGCTTAGATTCAAAGATACCGAAGTCGTTTTCTAAGGAAGAGAAATGCAAATACTTAGCCTTGTCTTTCATACCCTTGGGTAATTTCCACCAAAGCATCAGTCTTGTGAGCCATCCCGCCTTTTTATATCCATTGACAAACTGCATAAAGTTAGTATTTTTCACTCTTTTCTCCAGATATTCAGGAGTTGCGCCAGCGGCTATTAGTGCTGCAATGATGGAACCTGCCGAAGTCCCTGCAAGTTCTGAGAAGAAAACTCCACGCTTGTATGCAACCTTATACGCACCTATATATACAATAGCCTTACATCCTCCTCCTTGGAAGACTCCTTTACAGCTGTCAAAATATTTAGTATATTGAATATTCTGCATGTTTTACTATAAGAATGACCCGTTTTGTGGTATGGTTAAAGAACCAAATTTTCTTTGCAGGGTGTATGCATCCACCCCTTATTTTCCATGAGCCGTCTTCAGACTCGTTTCACTCAAAGAAGCGACCAGAGGTCGAGCGAAGAGTTAAGAGTGAAGAATAAAGAATTATGAGTTCTTGAAACGATGAATATACTGCCATACGTAGCCCCCAAACACAACCATACATAGGTCAAGCTATAGAGGTCATGACTTTTAAAGCTATTATTCTTGCTTCCTCTTTACTATGTTTAAGGTATCACAACTAACTGCTGAAGTTTTATGCCGGTTTCTATACGAAAACTTTCTAGCTGATTATTACGCTGAACACTCATTGCTGGATAGGCTTTCATACAAACCGTACAATGTTGATGATTGAGACGGAAATACAGATGGAGCGGTGTACGCTTCCTTGCCATCTTACAGCGTAAATCAAATATAAATCCTTTCAACTGCTCTATACCTTTTTTCAACTCTTTCCACAACTGGTCATCTAGAACAGAGGAGACATTCATCTTAAATTCGACAAACCACAAGTCATTATTATCAAACACTAAACTATCACAACGCTCCAGGGAGCATTTAAAGTTTGGCATAGTATTGTGGTATCCATATCTAATCAAGCCACCATCAACACATACATGATATGCATTCCAATGGTTGACAGCCAAAGCATCAGGACGTGGTGTCTTACACACAAAGCAACGGTGACGGGTATTGTCGTCATAGACGTATGTAATAGGTGGCGTGATATGATCTATATGATACTTTTCCTTACACTTGATGCCGTCGTGTGTTTTGTTGTGGCGTGTCTGCCACTCCTTAACCCACACCTGGTGGGGAAAACACATGCGCAAAGAACACTTGAAATGCTTCATCCTTAAATCAGATTATAAAGGAAGGCAAAGTCTTCGTTAAGTCTATCAGTCTCTGCATCGAAGAAATTATCGCCAATTAGTTTGGTCTTATTATCCTTGATGGGCTGACAATATTCAACACGATCGGTGTTTAGTGAATAAGCCTCGAAACGGTCGGCATTGATACCTAAGAATTCCTCGTTGGCCGTGTTAAGTGTTTCTGAAAGGAAATGACGTTCCATCTCCTCGCGTTTATCAGGATGTGACTTCAGTACCTTGGAATAGTAGAGCATATTGTTGAAGGTAGATAGCACATAAGGGCTATGGGTGGTGACAATCATCTGGGTATGGCAGTGATTGGCCACAAGCACTATCAGTTCGATCAAAAGTTTCTGTGCCTCTGGATAGATGTGTGCTTCTGGCTCTTCAATGAAACGGATGCTATCAATTTGTGTGCAAAGGATAAAAATTAGATCCTGAATGATACGTATGGACTCCTGCTGACCGGAAGAGGCATTGCCGAGGAATACGGAATTCTTATCGTCCACCTGAATGCTTTCCTTGCCGTTTTCATTTTTGTAACTGCCCTTAATAATCTGCTTGGCGATATTCAACACCAAATGTCCAAAGGAATTATCGAGATCCTTGCGGAATCCATTGGAGAAGAAATCAACCAAACGCTTGCTATGAAGCATGAATTGGCGTATAATTTCTTCTTCGTTGCCTCCAATATGCTGTTGCTTGTCACTCAGCTGACCAAAGAATAGCATCTGGAACTGTTCAGAAAAAGCCACCGTTATGTTTCTGCCTGCTGGTATATAGAGACCGTGTTTCGTATCCTCAAAAGCAACGCACGACTCTTTCCATACCATTGTGCTAAAATCATTTCGAATCTTCATTTCGTTAGCAGAATCCTGCTCAATAAGTTCTTTAGACTGCTTGCGGAGCTCAAGGAGCTTCTGTGAAGAAGTCATCAAAACTTCGTGCAAAGGCTTACTAAAACCAACCATTATCTTGGTATCCTTAACACTAAAGTGCATACTCTTCTCAGTCTCTGAGGAGAGGAGGTAATCAATCCGGAAATTAGGGTCAGGAATCTCATTGAAAGAGAAATAGTCCTGAAACTTTGCGATAATCCGGAGATTGAAGTTCATCATTAGTGTCTCAGCAGACATCTCGGGGCTATCAACACTGAAGAGGTCGATATAGAATTGCTGAAGGAACTTGAAAAAGTATATCAGCTTCGCAATAGTACTTTTACCCGATGCCTGAGGACCAATGAGCAATAGGAAATCCTTGACCTCAATCTCAGCATGGGAAATCTGTTTGAAATTATCAACAACAAGCTTTTGCATAACTATATACTATTATAAGCCATATTGGCTGAAAAACTTCAATTACTATGTATTCTCGCTCTCAAGAGTTGGGTGCTTTAATGAACATAGGTTCGTGGGGGTGCGAACATAGGTGGGTGGTAGTGATGAACATAGGTTCATCGGGCTACGAACATAGGTTCATTTTGGATGATGAGAAATGAGGAGTGAAAAGAAATAATTGTTCTTGTTTAAGAACTTGTCTTTAGGGCTTCTATACGCGCGCGTACCTTATTGATAATTACGCGCGAGGGTGGGGTGGCGATGGCATTGCGGACGCTGTGCTCCTTATCGCCCTCGAGGAGTTCGGTGAGGCGGGTGACATTGGTCTCGGTGATAATGCCCTCGTTCTTCATCATGCCGATGATGCCGGCAACGAGGTTGCGGTTGAAGGTGGTGTGCTGCTGCTTGCCTGGGTTATAGACTTCGGCGGCTACTTCGGGAATGTCGAGGATGTCGCGCCAGAGTGGTTCGTAGCGGGTGACGTAATCCCCGGCGACAACACGGATAAGGCGCTGGACATAGGTGAGGATATCATCTCGCTGTCGCTCAATGAGAGCAGAGGTGGTAGAGGGGGAGGAGACCGACGGAAAACCATCGGGCATGGTGGCTTGGGAGGAGGGGGAGGAAGCAGAGGGGGAAGGGGAGGGGACAGCGGGGGACTGGGTGCCGTAGTTGTTGACTACAGTGGTGGCATTGGGATTGAAGTTCTCCACATGGTCGATGTGGATGTTGACTTCGTTGTAGGTGTTGTGGGTACCGGGGTCGCCAGTGATGTTGAGATCCATGGGGATGATGTCGCTTGAGTATGGTGTGCAACGAGAAGCGTTGAGGATGTCGTTATGCTGCGTGGCGGAAAAGACCTTTTTGGAATGCTTCCTGAAGGCTGAGGGTCAGTTGTGACAGATCTTGAAGGTTATTGACTTGAATGGTCAGATTGATATTGTTGATGATGGGTTGCATGATGGTTTAGGGTTTAGCGTTCTTTTGTGACTCGTATATTGCTTGTTATCAGGGTGAAAGATGAAAGAAAGTATCTGGCAGCTTTCTTTCTTGCTTTCAGGCTTTCGATGTATGTATCTTTGCACTCGGAAATCGGAAATGAGTCCGAATTTCAAACGATCTCTGACATATTGGGAAAAGCGAAGCGCGATGATACTCTATGATTATGAGAAATGAAAAGTGAAAAGTGATAAATGGTATTCACAGGACACGATTCATGCTCATAATTACTATTTACATCTTATTAATTATTTAATGTAATTTAAATTTACAAGCGTATGATAGATTATTCTGTTTATATTCAAGCTAATCCGATGAAGCCGGAGGAGTCGGCAAAGGCTTATGCCAAGGCTCAGATGAGCGAGCTGATGACGTTCGCGAAGTTCGTGAAGCATATCTCTAACCACAACGGCGTGTATTCGCGTGGCACGGTGCGTGGCGTACTCCTCGACATGTGCGAGTGTCTGGTGGAGATGCTGCTCGAAGGCAAGAAGGTGCAGCTTGGCGAATTCGGTAACTTCTGGATCTCATTGGAGAGCAAGGGCGCCGAGAGCGCCACGGCTTTCACTGCCGATAACATCTCTGGCGTCAACATCGTGTTCACTCCGGGTGAGGACTTCGAGAACCTGCGCCAGCGTGCGGAGTTTAACGTGGTCAGCAGCCGTAAGGCTCAGGCTCTGATGCTGAAGGCCGAGAAGGAAGGCCAGGAGAACGTCAGCCTCGAGGAGATCCTCAGCGAAACGCGCAAGAACGCTGCTGCAGCTGGCGACGAGACTCAGGAGCCTTAATGGACAATGGACTATGTATGATGTATGATGTATGATGTAAAATGTATATTTAACAATGAAGGAAAGTACGAAGAAGACCTGGAAGCGCGTGTTCGACATCGTCGTGACCGTGCTGACCGCACTCATCACAAGCCTGACGGCATCGAGCTGTATGCTTTGATGAGTGAAAATAACGAATGAGTATTATTTCAAACTATGCGTAACATTACTCTGATCGTCATTCACTGCTCAGCGGTGCCTACATGGCAGGAGAGCAGTGCGGCTGACATCGACAGGTGGCACAGGGCTAAGGGATGGTCCGGCATCGGCTACCATTATGTGGTGAGGCGTGATGGCACCGTGGAAACGGGACGTCCGCTCTCTCGCATCGGGAGCCACTGTCAGTACCACAACGCTCACTCGATCGGCATCTGCTACGAAGGCGGGCTGGATGCGCAGGAACGACCTGCGGACACCCGTACGCCGGAGCAGAAGCAGGCGTTGCGAACGCTCGTAGAGCGCCTGCACCGAGAGTTTCCGATTGCGTTGATTCTTGGTCATAATGTGCTGAATCCGATGAAGGCCTGTCCGTGTTTCGATGCTGCTAAGGAGTATTCCGACTTGCAGCCTCGGTGATTCCTGACGTCGCGCTTCGCTTTCCTCTTTTGAAATGATTCTTGAAGGGTCGAGGGTCGAGGGTCGAGGGAGGATGTGTGATGGATGATGTATGATGGAAGAGGGAGGATGTGTGATGGAAGATAACCTTAGTTAAGGGTTAAGGGTTAAGGGTTATTCCCTTTTGCTTTCTGTTATCTTTTCCTTCATCGTTTTCACGATTGAGGCGAGGATTTTGAGGATTCGGTCTATTCTTTCTTTTCAGACATGTTGCAACTTCATTACTTTTTTCGAAGCGCCTTGGCACCACGAGCAAACTCATCAAGATAATCAAATGTAACCGTCATGGCGTACTATTTGGCAAATAGTTTGCGTGCATCCCGATGAACCTTTCCGGCATGCAACTCATCGAAAGCTCTTGTGAGGCTATCTTTGACCATCTGTTGCTGTGCTTTTGCCTTGGTCTGAGCCTGTTCTGCAAGCAACCTCTCGGTTAAAACCTTGCGAACGGCTTTCGTTTGACTCTGAATAAGAACCCAAAGTGCATCAACCTTAGAGATATTTTGTGATTTGGGGATTGCTGTCGTTATCATATCGTGTATATTTTATGATGTAAGATGTATGATGTAAGAGGGAGGAGGGATGAGGGCTGAGGGATGGGTGATGTGAGATGGATGATGGTTGATGGATGATGGTTGATGTATGATGGGGGATGTTATTTTTTGTTTTTCCTTTCGTCTTCATCAAGTTTTTTGCAGCGATGTGTAAGCAGCTTTACAAGTTCTTCGCAATCGTCATGGAGGCTATTGAACTCAACGTCAGTTAGATAATTGTTTCTATGAAGCAGCTCTAACCAACTCAAGCTTTGACGTTGTCGAGTTCCGTCACGACTCGACAATGCTCATGCGAGCATGGCATTGTG
>Ga0310697_10005907_pt1 | contig 11743 bp, 5 predicted proteins | sample 172DNAGHGlowgp2_FD_203883 | JGI IMG/M metagenome (GOLD analysis project Ga0310697, IMG submission 203883) | Sheep rumen microbial communities from Palmerston North, Manawatu-Wanganui, New Zealand - 1728 DNA GHGlow gp2 (v2) (version 2) | ecosystem: Host-associated > Mammals > Digestive system >... | reverse complement strand
TCCCGGAGTGAACTTTATGGAAGAAATCACCCGTGCCATCAACACCGCACATTTTTTTGTGCCTATCTTCTCGAATCACATTGTGATGGAACGCAATGAACGCCATGTGTATCGTATAGAATGGGATACAGCAATCAATAACGCGACCAGCCTCGGCAGGACCTACATCATCCCCATTGCATCTGCAGATTTTGATTTTTACGATGCCCAGGCACATATTCCTGAACGAATGCAAGGGCACAACGCCCTCGTCTTTGATGAGCAAACTGATTGGGATGCTCTCGCCCAAGAAATATTACACACTATGAACCAAATATAATCAAGTGTAATGGAACAAATGCCTTTTACTAAAGAGAACCCTTGGCGTGGTCTTTCGTCATACAAAGAAGGGGATGTCCTCTACGGACGAGACGATGATATTCGTGACTTAGTGCAATGCGTCCTACGGGACAAATACACTCTGCTTTACGGCAAAAGCGGAATCGGAAAGAGTTCCCTCCTCAATGCCGCCATAAAGCCAGCTTTGCGTCGGAACGGCTACACCCCAATTGTCATCCGACTCTCTCACAAGGAGTCCGATTATTTGAAACAAATTCATACTGCCATCGTTAACACTCTTGGTGCGGAAGGGGTTAGAGAACAGTTCGCCCAGACTGAGGAAAAGGAGACTCTCTATGGATATCTACACAGGCAAACCTTCTGGAACAAAGACAATACCCGTGCCAAATTGTTCCTGCTGTTCGACCAATTTGAAGAAATTTTCACATTACAAACGGACGAAAAGCAGAAAAAGGATTTCTTCCACCAACTTGCAGACCAATGTAATGACATTGTGCCAGAAGAACATTTTGATCATGAAATGCCTGCAGCAACGGACATGGAGTTGGACAGCACAGAATTCGAGCTGCCTGACATTGAATCGGTTGATTCCGTGGAAGACAACGAGATACGTATGATTTTCACCATCCGTGAGGATTTCCTTTCGGAATTTGATTACTATGCTTCCTCCATCCCAGTGCTGAGGAACAACCGCTATTACCTACGTCCCATTAATGAGGAACAGGCGGCACAAATCATCATGCGTCCCTGTCCAGGCTTGGTAGATAAGGAGAATGCATGGCTCATCATCTCAAAAGTAACCAAAAGAACAGACTTTACGATTGACGGAAAACCAGAGCTTTCGGTTGATGCGGCAGTCTTGTCACTATACCTCAACAAGTTATTTGATGCACGAAAAGAAAACAGTCCTATTACCGCTGACCTTATTGAAACACGCGGAGGAGAAATCATCTACAATTTTTATAAGGATGCCATATCCACTATTTCTCCACAAACTGTTGATTACTTGGAAGACAATTTGTTAACAGGTCAGGGACGACGTGATAATATTACTGAATTTGATGCGAAACACGATGGTCACGTCACCGATAAAGAATTACACATACTCATTGAAGAGAAAAAAATACTCCGCAGGTTCAACTATGCTGGCGAACTGCGCATTGAACTCATTCACGACACCCTGTGTCCCGTTGTTCTACAGCACATTGAAGAACGGGAGAAGGAAATCCTGAAAGAGGCTGAGACAAAGAAATTGGCAAGCCTCAAAAAAAGGAACAAAATTCTGGTTGCCATGGTGGCGGCTCTGCTGTTGTTAGGTGCAATCTCCGTCTTTTGGGGAATTGCCGATAGAAGGACGGAAAAATTGAATGAAAGCAGCAGGATTGTTTTTTCTTTCCAAGAAGAGGCGGATTATGATTACTGGAATACTGCGGAACTCCTGATCACCGGTGTAAAAGACGGAAATGACACCGTCATCCTTGGCCATTGGAAACAAATAAACAAGAATTTCAGGGATTCCACTCTGCTCATTTGCATAGACTCAATGAAATGTCTGAATGCCAAACTGACCTTTTATCCATCAGGAACTTTTGTTGATATCGACACTTTCATTACGACAAAGAATTTACTTGCTAATTCGGATCGTAACGTGCAATTACACATACGTAAAAAGCAACCATACGAATATGCCGGCAAGGTTGTCACCTTAATTGGAAATAGCGAGATTCCTTTGTCAAATGCACTGGTGGTCATAGGGGACAAACTGGCCCGTACAGAGAATGACGGGGCCTTTCTTTTCCATTTGGACGACTCCCTCAAAGGCGATGACATCATCTTTGTACTTAAAAACGGTATTTCTTCCATTGAAGCACCTGCTAAAAAATATATGAGAAACGGGCGATTTGAAACCATTCATTTAGAAATGGATTCGACATATCTTATGAATTTCGAAAAGAAATGCAATGTTTTGGACTATATGCTCCAAAAGGAAAATTGCGAATATGATTCCATTTATGGAAAATGGAAATGGGAATATTGGTATAGAGAATACAAAAAAAATGACGGCTATATGATCTGCACAGAAGACGGACAAAAAAAAGACGAATTGGTGATTGTTGCCCGGGCATTATACGATGGAGACAAATCCAAACCGAGACCCATCATCGGCTTGTACTATTTTGCCAGCGAATATCAAAAGTACAAAGCATTAGGACATCCACACTATGCCTATCGTATCTTTACCGGGACAATGGACAGAGACGATAAAACCAATCCTAACTTAGTACGTCACTTCACTTTTGAAAGTTCAAATTTTGTCAATAATCGTCAATATATTAACGGCTCCTTTATAAGTCATATATATGACTCTTTTTATTTTGAAATACGGAACTCTAAGGGAGAAGTGACTTGGAAATTGGAAAAATAACAGAAAAAAATGGAAGGCAAGAGCACTTCAAAGACCGACCGTTGACACTAGGAGAAAGAAAACGTTTTATTATGGAATAAACATAAAAGATGATAAAAACAAAAGAAATGGCTAAAAATAACAAACTTGATATTTTCATCAGCTATGCCAACCAAGATTTGGATACTGTTAGAAAGATTGTCAACTATCTGGAATCAAATGGTTATCATTGTTTCGTCTCCTTTAGAGATATACCTGTTGGTACCGTATGGGCTTCCGCAATAGCCGAGGCTTTGGAGCAATGCAAAATGATGATAGCCGTGTATTCAGATACATACAATCAATCTGCTCAAGTTGACCGGGAAATTGAAATTTGTTGCGATGAAGAAAAAAAACCTGTGGTTACTTTTAGATTGTCAAATGATCCCATGAAAGGCGTGAAGAAATTCTTCCTGAAAAACTTGAATTGGATAAATGCCGCTGATCATTTTGAGAACAATCTTCCCCAACTTCTTAGTGCTATTGTGCAAAATATTGGTCCTTCCTCAAATTCTGCCACGACGGACGAAAAGATAAGCAGAGAAGAGAAGGTGTATTCTGACGCACTATCTTCAATACGCTCTGCATCTGACAAATTCAACTGTTATATCGGAAGAAAAGTCACACCCGATATGATATTTCAAGCCGTAGGAATTGACCATTGCGTTTATTCCAATGAATTTCAAGGTGTTTATGAAACCTGTATTAATTGGAGTAATCGAAATCCTGACATCTATGTGATGATAGAGGATTGCGACACTAAAAAAATCGTAGGATACATTAATGCTATGCCACTCAGCAATGAGTATTACCACAGAATAAGAAGCGGTGAAACAATAGATATTGATATACCCTGCGAAGAAATAGAAACGTATGATTTTCCTGATACGTACAAACTCTATTTTTCATCTATAGCCATTCTTCCTGAATATCATAATACAAGTGCATTCAAGGCTTTGTTGGATGGATTTATGATCCATGTGCTTCGATTGTATGAAAGGGAAATATATTTTTCGTCAATACTCGCTGATGCGGTTACACCCACTGGAGAAAAACTCTGTAATTATATGGGATTGAAGCATATTGTGGACTCTTATCATGGTTCTAAAATATTTGAAGGGGCTTTGATGCCACCTTCTATCCGTCCGACCACCATTTTGTGTAAACGATTGATAGCGTCATATTCGCAACTTTAGGAAGTTAGAACTCCTCTTAAGATCTCCTAACTTTGACACTCTAAAAAACATTTTATAACACACTTTGTTCGAGGAAACGTTTTTTTTGGGGGGGGGGTCGCAAACTTCAACTGAAAATCAATAAGTTGCGTGATTTTTCCCAATAAGTGTCAAAGTCAGGACAAGTTGCGTAATTTTCCTCAAAAAGTGTCAAAGTCAGGAGCGTTAGTTATCCAAATCTTTCGGAGGAACCAATTTGTCTATGCTTTCAATGAATTCATAGGAATCATTGTATCCGTAATCTTTTTGTCCGGTTTCCTTGTCTTCGAAGTCTTTGTATCCGAAACCAAGCGTTGCAAAATCGTTTTTGTCTTTTTCGGACATTCCTTTTCCGTCGCTTAGCATTTCGCTGATTAACAATGCGATGCGGAAGGCAACCATTAGGCTTTTTGAACCATTCACTAACTGTGATGCAGGCCGCATGGCAAAACAGTCGCAGTTTGTGTTCTTTTCATGTACCCAATAGGCAGTATTTTTGGTTAAAATGGGCCTATCCTTTGATACGCGAAATGGATAACGCTTGGAGGGATACTGGACGGAAAAACCGAAATCCTTCTCTTTCATCGCTTCTACCAACCGACTACAGAAACTGGCGTACAATTCTTGGTTTTTGACAGTGGAGCCGAGATCGCCTTGGTCGTTAAGGTGTATGTCGATGGGGTTGGTACTGTTTTTTTTCGACTCGCATACAATTATCAGCCATTGTCCTATGCTGGTCTGTTCATCTCGGTCCTTCGTCAGTTCATCTCGGTCCTCCTCGAATTGTTTGCGAAGCATCTCCTTTCGTTTGAAAACTTCACAGGCCTCTTTGCATTTATCGCAATCCTTGTAATCCTCTTTGCATTTCTTGTTATAGAGAGGTTTTTCGCTATATTTGTAAAATGAATCTGCTTCGTCGGGGTCGGCTTCGATCTCTTTACTGATATAGTTGAATCCTCCAAATTTAGCCATATAGTAGCAGAAACGTCCCATACCCACTTCGTCCCAACTGCTGGTGCTAAGAATTGTGACGTTGGAGTTTCGGTCAATGCAGCACCCGTAATTGCGATTGAGCGGGAAGGTCTCCACAACATATTTCGATGCCGTTCCAACCATCTCATCAGAGCTTACAATGCGTGAAAGGTCTTGCAAGCGGAATTCACCAAATTTTCGGCAAATGTCGGAGATGTCTTTTATGTCCATACCCTGTCGTACCTGCAGCCGGCCCACCGTACGGTAGGCAGGAACCATATTCAGCTTTAGATCCTTAAAGCCAGGATAGGTTTCTTCGTGTTTATTGATATATTCACGCAAATTTGTCGATCCGACACGTCGAAAGCTCTTATGCAGACGCCTGCGCATCTTATCCAGTTTCTGCTCGCGCTCTTGTTCATCCATAGCACTGATAAGCCCCGACCCTATCAGACCTGCAGGCACAGCGAAGATTGCCACCCCCATCACGCCCACCAAGGTGCCGATAAACTTGCCCAAAGCGGTCAAAGGTGGCTTTGTGATACCTGCCGGATCCTCCACATATTTCACAAGCGGCCACACCAACGCGTCCCAGAAAGAAAAGTTGTCGTTGGCAGTTTCAGCCAACAGCATCGCGAGAACAAGAAATATGGTTACCAATAAGAGTATGACCAGCGAAACGCCCAACTGGCTTTTGGTCTTTTGATAGGCACGCTTGAACAAGCGCAGCCCCTTGTGCAGTTTTTGTCCGAATGATTTTTTGTTGTTTGACATCTGTTTTTTAATTACAAATATTGCCATAAGAATTAGCTCTCTTTATAGTTTTCAATTTGTGATTATTTCAAAGGAAACCAGAATCCTGGCTTTCCGTTATTTGTAGTACAAATATTTTTCTCTGATATTCACCATAAAATCATGGATATCTCGTTGCCAAGAGAGTTGTATATCCTCGATGGATTTATCAGCTATAATATCCTCTTGTAATTTGGGTGTCCCTGCCAGTTTTAAGAAATAAGATGTGAAGAATTCTTTGTCTTTTAACAGAAGATAGGCGTCGCGCAACCACTCCAAGTGCAAACGTTTTTCGACAATTTTAAAATCATCGGCAAAACTTTCCAAGTTGTCGCCTCTACAACATTTATTCTCGTGCATTGGATATTGGGCGCCTGGCATGGACTTCGGGGTAAAGGAATAGGTGCCACGCATCTCAGGATGTCCATAGCAATGAAACGGATGGTTGGTCCCACGGCCCACGCTCACTATCGTACCCTCAAAGAGGCACAGAGACGGGTAGAGGTAGACCGATTGCCAATCAGGCAGGTTGGGCGATGGTTTCACCGGCAACTCGTAGATAGCGTGGCGATTGTAGTTTTCCAACCAAACAATGGTCAAGTTACAATGAACTTTGTTTTTAAGCCAACCTTCTTTATTCACCATGGTAGCATATTCCCCTATCGTCAAGCCATAGACAATGGGAATCGGTGTTCTACCTACAAACGAGGCATGTTGGGGTTGCAAAACGGGACCATCCACATAAAAGCCGTTGGGGTTGGGCCGGTCGAGCAGGATAAGCGGTTTGCCGTTTTCCGCAGCCGATTCCATCATGTCCGCCAGATTGGTGAGATACGTATAGAAACGCACGCCAACATCTTGAATGTCAAACAAGATGACATCTACATCCCTCAAAGTCTCTGCAGATGGTTTGATTGTCCCCCTCTTTCCGAACAGCGAAATAACGGGAAGTCCCGTTCGAGAGTCCTTGCCATCGTTCACGCAAGCACCTGCGTCGGCGTCTCCTCGGAATCCATGTTCGGGAGCGAAAACCTTGACGACATTAATGCCCTCTGACCGCAAGAAATCGACCAAATGCTCATTCTTCACCCTGCTCGTATGGTTGCAGACCACGCCAACCTTTTTCCCTTTGAGAAGCGGAATGTATTTGTTCGGATGGTCGGCCGCAGCATCATATTTCGACTTTGGAATAAACGTCAACGGAGGCATTTGCCTGACAGGCATACCGCCATCCAGTCGTTTTAACAGCTTCGACACCGCTGCAGCTTTAAGTTCGCGGACTTCGTGTCGGAATGCGTCAAAAGCGAAATTCTTTCCCGGACTGGTTGTCTCGGAAAAATCGGAATGCCTATGCGACTTGGCTCTATAGAGCATTTCCAGCAGAGCGGCCAATTTCACGCACGAATCCCACTGCTTGGAATTGACAGGATTTTTATTGAAATCCCCCTCGAGACCAATGCCGACCGCACGGCTGTTGATCATTTTTGCGAGAGCCCCTTTGGTGTCGCGCGGGCGACCCTCAAACACTTTGCCATCTTTGTCGATATAGTAATGATAGGGAACACCTGCCTTGCCCGATTTAATCCACCATTGGTGCACCTCCTTGATGGTTCCGTTTGCTTCTGCATGATGAATCGTTACATATTCCGTACGGTTTCGTTTTTCCAAGGTTTCCTTGAAAGACAATCTATCGCATGTTGCAACAGGCAACTCTAAAATCTCCTTCAGTAACTCATATTTTTTCTCATCCACTAATGCTTTTAGATCTTCAATAGGGAAATTTTCACCCGGGCACAACTTCGTCACGTCAGGAAAATCACGATGGCGGAACAAGGGGACGTCGTATATAAGCTGAAGTAATGCTATCAACTCGACAGATGCACGCAACTGAGCGTCCTTTATCTCGTATTTGTCAAAATTTCCGTCGAAGCAAACACCTATGGAACAGTCGTTATAGTGCTCCACATGGGATCCCTCCTCATTCCTTTGACGGCCTTCATATATTTCACAAGTTTTCTGGTCGATGAAATAATGGTAACCAAAGCCAAGCCAACCATGCCTATTAGAATGGTCCCTGTGCCATTGTTGTATAGTGCAGTGTCCTCTTTCTGTATGGTGCACGACCACATAGCGTGTACACGGTCGAAGAGGAATTTCTTTTTTGAATTGAAGGTGGGGATGATTGATTTTCATACTTATAACATGTTATTTATAATTCCTTATGTGAACTTTCACTTTTTTTTGTTTACAGTTTTGGATCCTGTGATATTATCTTAGTGTCTTAATCTTTAGAACATTTGCAGGTTTATAACTTTCCGCTTTTTAGGAGATATATGTAATACTCTATTTCGTTCTTATAGATGTCTTTCCATGATATGCCTTGCAATCGTGCTTTTCCGCAAGGAAGGCAAGTGACATACCCAGGGTATTCAGGCCCTATATTGTTAGGGTCAACCTCATTTAGTTTTGGGGGCGGAATGATCTTCCCATCCCTTACCCCATGTATTGGGAATGACCAACAAGCTCTTGGCTTGACAGCCCATGGATGCATTTGCAGTTCTGTGGCAGCAACCTGTAATGAACACATGCCCCGATCGTTACAAAAAACACATCTTGTTTTATTGAAATGTTGAGGAAAATCACCTTTATAAATGAAATCCTTCGTCGCTGTCTTTTTAAGATGCTCCAAACCTTTCCACGTTCCTGGAACGATGAATTCTTGTTTCAAGTCACCAAACAATTCTTGATGTTCTGTCACGAATTGTTCAATCCTTTCCGATTCCGATTCTTCAAGATAGGCGCCATCATAACAGCATTTGGCCTCGCAAATCGCACATGTCGGCAGCTGCAACAAGGGTTCATTTGTTAGATTGGAGTAATTGTTGTCATAGAATGACTGTCTGTATCTTATCAATTCCGATAAGTACTTTTCTTTCCACGCTTTACCTTTATCACCTCCATCTAAATCGACAAACTCGCTTATCACATCAGGACAACCCTTGATGCCCTGGCATTCATCCAATGGAGACAATATTTCCCCATATTCCAATGCTTTTCCAACAAAGCCACACCATCCTTTTATGTATGCCGCCGCTTTCACTTGTGCGATATGGCCTTGATAACCGAAAGAAAGCACTTTGTCAAAAGCATTTGTCAACATTTCTTGTATTGCCGGATTTGCGTGCGCGTCCAACTTGAGCAAGTAGACAGACAATACATAGAAACAATAACCTAAAGAAACCAAGTATTTATAGTTTGTATCCTCTGCTGCAACTATGTACTTTTTCAATCGATTAAGACATGAACTATCGCCAAATCTTGCGATGGCCAACTCTCTCCAAATACTGCCATATAAATAATCCCATTTATGTATTTTTTTTGCAATACTTATCCCCTTCTCATAATAACACAGGGCTTCCATGATTCTACCCGTCGTCTGGAGCAGATTTGCATAACAAATCTGTAATATGTCATCGACGTGAACGAAATATTTCTCCTCGTTCAACCGGAAAACAATTTGTGCCGTAGAAAAGGCTTGGTATATCTTCCCACATCCCATTAAAGCATCAAATTTATTCACCAATGCTACAAAATACTTGTAATTGTTCTTTTGCTTTTGGTTTAATCGAGCTGAAATGTCGGCAGCGGTTACGACATCTTCATTATAGTCAAAATCATGCGATGGAAGACAAAGTGCATGTGCATACAGGGCTCCATACTTGTCGTCATCTCCAAACCGATCATCATATTCTGGTTGCATTGTCATCAGCAATTCCCGGCTGGCCACATCTCTGCCTGCATAAAACAACCCAATGGCGGCTTTCACTTTCGCCTCAAATCTCACTTTCTCATTGGTGCATTCACCACTTAAAGCAATAAGTTTCTCAGCAATCTTATCGATTTCTTTGCTGTTTGTCTTTTGCAGATAATGCAACAGGGCCATCAAATATGGAATGTCTTCATTCAATTCATCTTTATAAATACCCAAATACTGTTTTTCGTATGAAAGATTCCCATACAAATCCGATGCAGTAATACAAGAAAGTAATAGTTTCTCTTTCTGTTGATATTCAAGACTCACCCATTCCTTGGCGTTTCTCAAATGGGTGTAAGCATATTTAGAAATGTACTCATCATTTGAGATTACATCCAAGTGATTAATGACATACTTCGCAATTATTCGATGGGCTTCTTCTTTTGACACTCTAAAGAAAGCTGACTCAGCTGAAAAAAGCCAATCGGAGAAGGATTTATGATAAATCGACATCGTTTGCCTTCCATTCACATCATGCTCAATGTTGATAAAAGGCTTTAAGCGGGTGATAATTCGGTTCAGCTTTTCAACGTCAATGTCTAAAATGCTCTTAATGGTGTCTTTTTCTATAGGTTCTTGAGCAATAAGCAGCAGACAGATAAAGGGCTTGTAATCCGAATAACTTCCACCAGGCAAGATGCGTTGGAAATTAGCGAGGAAAACTGCGGAAATAGTTGCAGGCATCTTATCCAGATTAGACGGATCAATTAGTTTGTGGTTTATGGCTTCAACCAATTCTTTGGCATAAACAAATGAACCGTTACTTTTTGCCACCACTTTTTCGGTCTTGTCTCCATCGTTCAAATAACCTTGACAAAACGCCCTGATATCTTTACGGATATTACCTTTGTACCCGTCAATACTTATAGTTGACGCATTGAAATAGTATTGTAGAGTTTCTGATATCGGACGGCAGGTAACAATCCAACGAAGCCAACGGGGCGAACCATCTACCAATCTCTTGAGAGAAGTGTATGCTGCTTGTTTCTCGTCGTCTTCAAATTCGTCTATGGCATCAACAATAACAAATCGGTCCTCTCTGTTTCCATCGATTAATAAATTCAAGGGTTCCAGTAACAATTGATTCATCAGACTATCTACTGAAATAGCTTCGGATTGGTTTGGCAAATTAGCAACGATTCGTTCCCTATAGTCATCAATATTGCAGCACAATTGAAAAACTATACTTGTTAGCATATTCCTCATGTTGCGGGATTCCACATTATTCCATTCAACGAAATACACGCCCGCGCATTGTGCCATGTAGTGGGATAACTGTGCACACAAAACACTTTTCCCTGCGCCCGGACCGCCTAACAGCAATAAGCATTTGGAATCCGATTCGTACCAGCCCCTAACTTTTTGAACCAGCCATTCTCTCGCCAAGATATCGCCATTAAGCAATTGCTTTAACTTGATTTCAGGAACAAGCGGATGTATCGCTTTATTGACTCGAGAGATTTGAATAGATTTTATCGTATTCGAAGGATTGTCGATAGCGGCTACTATTTCATCCGTCATTTGGGTTAACCAAGCTCTCCATACTTCTTCCCCTTGTCGGTATTTCTGTTTCCACTCACTTAGATCCGTCCATTGCTTTGAACTAATACTACTAGGTACGCTTGCATTTTTTTCCAACAATACAGATTGGATATGGCAACTCCTGATTCCCAAAGCAATGGCTATCTCATCCAGGCACACTCCTGGCTTCCTTGTAGAATGATTGGTGATAAAGGCAAGAAAATCATCGCTTTCTGAAATTCCATGGGTGATTTGCGACCGCCAATCTTTGCCTCCTTTAATCTTATATTTATCGACCCAAGGATTGTGTCCTCTCTCCAACAACAGTTTTCTAATCTCCTCCACCACAAATGCACTCTCATCGTGGCCATAGCTCAAAAAAATCCGAAGGCTTTTGTGATTGTCTTCTATTACGAATTTGTTTCCACAATCTTCGCAAATATAGCATTGTTGCTTTTTGCTGAAGTACACATTTTCTGAACCGCATTGTCCGCAGGTTGAAAAATACACTATGTCATTATTTATGTTCATATATCATTCGTTACTAACATGAAAAAGGATGTTTACACTATGTGTCTTTGGGAGATCTGACTATTTAGAAATTCTTTAGTCCTTAGCCTATATTATTCATACAAGTTGACGACAGGC
>Ga0310697_10005905_pt1 | contig 11746 bp, 7 predicted proteins | sample 172DNAGHGlowgp2_FD_203883 | JGI IMG/M metagenome (GOLD analysis project Ga0310697, IMG submission 203883) | Sheep rumen microbial communities from Palmerston North, Manawatu-Wanganui, New Zealand - 1728 DNA GHGlow gp2 (v2) (version 2) | ecosystem: Host-associated > Mammals > Digestive system >... | reverse complement strand
GGACAACTCAACGACGCAGCACTCTTCTACATGCAGCAGCGAGGAATACCCCTGCAAGAGGCGCGCACACTGCTCCAGATGGCGTTCCTCGACGAGGTCATCGACGGCATTTCGCTGCCCCCACTGCGCCAGAGGCTGCACCACCTTGTGGAGCGGCGCTTCCGTGGGCGGCTGAGAAACTGCGACGGATGCCACATCTGCAAGTAGCGGCTGGGCGGCAGCAGACGGCACACAGCCACACGCGCACACCACAAGACAACCCCCACGACAACCAACCACCATGCTCGACATCGACAACATACGCAAGGACTTCCCCATACTGCAGCGGGAAGTGTACGGCAGACCGCTGGTCTACCTCGACAACGCGGCCACCACGCAGAAGCCGCTGTGCGTGCTGGACGCCATGCGAGAGGAATATCTCAACCAGAACGCAAACGTGCATCGCGGCGTACACTACCTCTCGCAACGCGCCACCGAACTGCACGAGGCGGCCCGTGACACGGTGAAACGCTTTCTCAACGCCGCACACCGCGAGGAGATCGTCTTCACACGGGGCACCACCGAGGCCATCAACCTCGTGGCCTCCACCTTCGCCGAAAGCCAGATGCAGGAGGGCGACGAAGTCGTCGTCACCGAGATGGAACACCACAGCAACATCGTGCCCTGGCAACTGGCCGAGCGACGCCACGGTATACACGTGAAGGTGTGGCCCGTCAACGACGAAGGACGGCTGTCCATGCCACACCCTGGCGACGAGACGCAGGACAACGTGGAGGATGCCGTCGACCGGCTCGTCACCCCGAACACCAAACTCGTCGCCGTGACGCACGTCAGCAACGTGCTGGGCGTGGTGAACCCCGTCAGGCAGATCATTGCGGCAGCCCACAGGCGGGGGCTCCCCGTGCTGGTGGACGCAGCCCAGAGCGCGCCCCACATCAGGCTGGACGTGCAGGACCTGGACTGCGACTTCCTCTGTCTCTCTGGCCACAAGATGTACGGCCCCACGGGAATTGGCGTACTCTATGGCAAGCAAGAGTGGCTGGACAAACTGCCCCCCTACCAAGGGGGGGGCGAGATGATCGAGCGCGTGTCGTTCGCTCGCGGCACCACCTTCGAGCGCGCGCCGCTGAAGTTTGAGGCGGGCACGCCCGACTACATCGCCACCCACGGGTTGGCGACGGCCATCCGATACATGGAGAAGATAGGCATGGAAGAGATGGCACAGCACGAACACCGGCTGACACAATATGCTGTGGAGCGCCTCTCCACGATAGACGGTATGCGGCTGCTGGGCGCAGGCAACGAGGCGCACACTGGCGTGCTGTCGTTTCTCGTGGGCGACATCCACCCCTTGGACATGGGCACCCTGCTCGACCGACTCGGAATAGCCGTCAGGACTGGCCACCACTGCGCCCAGCCCCTCATGGAGCGGCTCGGCATAACAGGCACCGTGCGCGCCAGCCTGGCCCTCTACAACACCCAAGACGAGGTGGACGCCCTCCACGACGCCATCGAAAGGGTGAGGACAATGTTTTGAACGAAGCGGTGGAGGGGCCTACCTGCAACCGGGGCGGCACCTCTGCGCCGAAGCAATATGCTGAAGAACCACTACCATCATCCCATCGTGCCCTTGGAAGCGGGCTGCGACGAGGCGGGGCGCGGATGCCTGGCGGGGCCGGTCTACGCCGCCGCCGTCATCCTGCCGCCCGACTACAAGAACGCCGAACTCGACGACTCGAAGAAACTCTCCGAGGCGAAGCGCTACCAACTGCGCGAGACCATCATGCGCGACGCGCTCTGCTGGGCCGTCGCCTCCTGCTCGCCCGAAGAGATAGACCGACTCAACATCCTGCGGGCAAGCATCGAAGCCATGCACCGCGCCCTGACAAAACTCAGCCAACGGCCACAGGCCATCATCGTCGACGGCAACAGGTTCATCCCCTGGACCAACCCGGACACCGGCCAGCAGCCCCCCTACCAGACCATCGTCAAGGGCGACGGCAAGTACATGTCCATCGCTGCGGCCAGCATCCTGGCCAAGACCTGCCGCGACGACTACATGAACGAGATGGCCAAACTCTACCCCGAATACCAGTGGCAGCAGAACAAAGGCTACCCCACAAGCCTCCACCGCGACGCCATACGGCGCGTGGGCGTCACGCCGCTGCACCGGCGCAGTTTCACGTTGCTGCGGCCCACACAGCTGGACTTGCCCTTTGGCGAGACGGAAACAGCCTGAAACAACCCCACCACAGAACGGAAAGAACGAGACACATGGCACGCAACGACCCGATGATGCACGCCCTGCAAATGGTGCAACTGCTCTCAGGCAACACCTTCTACACGGTCAAGGAGTTGTCCGAACACCTGCAGTTGAACCAGCGCAGCACCTACGAACTGTTGGGCAAGTTGCGCGACAGCGACTTTTTTCACGTCGTGAAGCACAGCGGCCACACCTACGGCATTGGGCACGACTCGCCCTTCTTCAACAACATACGCCAGCAGATACACCTCACTTACGACGAGGCGACGGCCCTATTGTATGTCGTCAGAGCCTCGGGTGCCGACCTGAACAGCACCCTCTTGCGCCACGTCATGGGCAAACTGTCCAAGATGGGGCATAGCGAAGCCGTGGCCACCACGCCCATGCAGCAGCAGATGGCGCACAACCAGGCGCAGCTCTTCCAAGCCATCGAACTGCAGCAGTGCGCCGTCTTGAGGGGATACCAGTCGCTGAACAGCAGCACCAAGCGCGACCGCAGGGTGGAGCCCTTCGCCTTCTTGCCAGGAAACGAGGAGGTGAGATGCTACGAACCGGAGGCGGGACAGTGCAAGACGTTCAAGCTCTCGCGCATCGACGAGGTGGAGGTGCTGGACCTCTACTGGCAATACAGGGAATACCACGAGCGCCTCTTCACCGATATGTTCCGCTATAGCGGCACCGTACAGATGCACGTCGAGATGCTGCTGGGCATGAAGGCCCACCAACTGCTGATCGAAGAGTGCCCCGACGCCGCCGTACACATGCAGCAACTGTCCGACAGCCAATGGCTGCTCGACGCCAACCTCTGCTCCTACAGTGCCATCGGACGCTTCACCTTGGGCACCATCGACGACGTGCAGGTCAAGGGCGACGAGGGATTTCTGCGCTACCTGAGGCAGATGGCCACCATCATCGCACGAAAACTGGCCTGAGACCGTGCACCGCACGACGAGCCTCTGCGCCACAAGAGAAGAACAAAAACCTATTAACATATCAATTGACAAAAGACATGAAAAAGACATTCGCACTGGTGGCAGCCGCCACACTGATGCTTGCCGCCTGTGGAACAGGCGCCGGCACCGCCTCGAACAACAGCAACCAGGCCGGCAACGGAAGCGTGCTGGGCGGAGTACTCGCAGCCGTGGCCAACGGCAACGCCGTAGGCAACATCCTGCAAAGCTTCATCGGCAGCACCACGGTCAAGGCGCAAGACCTGGTGGGAACATGGAACTACAGCACGCCCGGATGTGCCTTCAGCACGGAGAACATGCTGGCAAAGGCCGGAGGAGAGGTCGCCGCTGCGGAAATCAAGCAGAAATTGGCCAGCCCCTTCAGCACCGTGGGCATCAAGAAGGGCAACACCAGCATCACCTTCAACAGCAACAACACCTTCACCGCCACCGTTGCCGGAAAGCAGATGGGAGGCAACTACACCTTCGACGAGGCCACGCAGAAAATCACACTGCAGATGCTGCTGCTCAATGTCAACTGCTACGCCAAGAAAAACTCCGACGGCATCGGCATACTCTTCGAGTCAAGCAAGCTGCTGACGCTCCTGCAAACCGCCGCCACCCTGTCGGGCAACAGCACGCTGAACACCTTGAGCGACCTGTCGAAACACTACGACGGCGTGCGCATGGGCTTCGACATGACCAAGTAGTCTGCACCTGAACCTGCATGGACAAGACACGGCTCTGCCACGTGCTGCTTGCACTGTCGCTCCCGTTGGGCGCACACGCCCAGCGGGAACCGCAGATGCCCGTGCAGGTGTCCACCACCGTACTCGACGGCGACACCGTGCCGATGGCCACCTACAGCCCAGTGTACATCTTCCCGCAGCCCACCTTCAAAACCAAGCGACAGCAGCGGCAGTATGACAGGCTGGTGCGCAACGTGAAGAAGGTGCTGCCCATCGCCAAGGAGGTGAACCACATCATCATCGAGACCTACGAGTCGATGGAGGGCCTGCCCGACAAGAAGGCACGAAAGGAACACGTCAAGCGGGTGGAACACGAGATACTGGAGACCTACAAGCCGCGCATGAAGAAACTGACCTTCTCGCAGGGCAAACTCCTCATCAAACTGATCGACCGCGAAACCAACCAGTCTGCCTACGACGCCGTGAAGGCATTTGCGGGACCCTTCCGCGCAGGCTTCTGGCAAGCCTTCGCCTGGATGTTTGGCGCTTCGCTGAAGAAGGAGTACGACCCCGAGGGAGAAGACCGCCTGACGGAGCAAGTCGTGCTGCAGGTGGAGGCCGGGCAACTGTAATTCATAGTGCATAGTTCATAGTTCATAGTTGGGCTACGCTTCCTTCTACCATACGGCGCAAACCATAAACCATGAGTTACGAAACTATGAACTATGCACTATGCACTATCAACTATGAACTATCAACTATGCACTATGAACTATCAACTATGAACTATCAACTATCAACTATCAACTATCAACTATGAACTATAACCTGAAACTAACTCTCCTGTCGCTTACCTTTGCCGTGGGTGCAGAGGCGCAGCAGGTGACATTCTACACGCCGCAGACCGTGCGCATACAGAAGCAGGCGCCCGACACCAGTCATGAGATGGGCCTCTCGCTCGTGGTCAAGGCACAACCGGAGGCTGTCAAGGTGAAGGTGGCCCAACGCGACGGAAAGCGCGTCTACACTTCCGACGCGCTGGTCGTGGAGGTGGACGAGCAGACGCAGCGTGTCACCTTCAGCAACCGCAAGGGACAACGCCTGATGGCAGAGGGCGACATGGCTTTCACAACCATCAGCGACGGCCCCGACAAGGGACGATATCGCGTCAGGCAAGGCTTCGCCCTCGACCCCGACGAGCCTATCTACGGCTTGGGGATGTTGCAGAACGGCAAGATGAACCAGCGTGGCGAGAAGCGCAAGATGATGCAGTCGAACCTCGAAGACTATGCACACTTCTTCCAGAGCATCAAGGGCTACGGCATCTACTGGGACAACTATTCGCCCACCGACATCCGCGACGACGGCAGGCAGGTGGTGCTGGAGTCGCAGGTGGGCACACGCGTCGACTACTACTTCATGTACGGCGGTGGCGACAAGGCCACGCAACGGCGCGGCATGGCCGACGGCGTGATACGCCAGATGCGGCTGCTGACGGGCCACGTGCCCATGCTGCCCCTGTGGACATACGGCTTCCACCAAAGCCGTGAGCGGTACAAGAGCAGCAAGGAACTGCTGGAGGTGGTCGACACCTACCGCAAAACGGGCGTGCCCCTCGACGGCATCATACAGGACTGGCAGTATTGGGGCAACAACTATCTGTGGAACGCCATGGAGTTTCTTTCCGAAGACTTTAGCGACTACCGGCAAATGATTGACCATGTGCATGAAGCACAGGCCCACCTGAGCGTCAGCATCTGGGCCGCCTTCGGACCCCACACCAAGCCCTACCGCCAACTGGAGGAGCGGGGGCTGCTCTACAGCTTTGAAACATGGCCCCAGAGCGGGCTGCCCTTCTGGCCGCCCCGCATGGACTATCCCTCCGGCGTGCGCGTCTACGACCCCTACAGCGCCGAGGCCCGCAGCATCTACTGGCAGAACCTGCGCCGACTGAAGGACGCGGGCGTCGATGCCTGGTGGATGGACTCCACCGACCCCGACCACCATTCCTACAAGGAGAGCGACCTCGACGAAGTGAAGCCTGTCACAGACCCCGCCACAGGACGCGACATGCAGGGCACATACCGCTCGGTGCGCAACGCGTTCCCCCTATGCACGGTGGAGGGCGTGTACGAGCAACAGAGGCGCGACTACCCCGACCGGCGCGTCTTCATACTCACACGCAGCTACTTCGCGGGGCAGCAGCGCACCGGAGCCAACACCTGGAGCGGAGATGTCAGCTCGTCGTGGGACAACTTCCGCAAGCAGGTGCCCCTCTGCCTGAACTACACACTGACGGCCAACCCCAATGTGAACACCGACATAGGCGGATTCTTCGCCAACGCCTACAATCGCCGCAACGGCGACAACTCGGCCACGCGCAACCCGCTCTTCCAGGAACTCTACGTCCGCTGGATGCAGTTTGGCCTGTTCTGCCCCATGATGCGCAGCCACGGCACCGAGGTGTGGCGCGAGATCTACCACTACGGACAGCCTGGCGACCCCGTCTACGACGCACTGCTCGGCGCCATCAAGATGCGCTACCAACTGCTGCCCTACATCTACAGCCAGAGCTGGCAGGTGTGCCAGAACGACGACTCGTTCATGCGCGCCTTGGTGATGGACTTCCCCGAGGACGAGAAGGTGTGGGACCAGGCGCACGAGTTCATGTTCGGCCCGTCGCTGCTCGTGGCCCCCGTGGTGCAGGCTCTCTTTACGCCCGAGACCGCCAACCAGACCAACGAACTCTCGGGCTGGGACGCCACCAAGAAATCGCTCTTCCAGGAGGGCTTCCGCGCCGACTGGTCTGCTCCGAAGACCTACGACGTCTACCTGCCTGCCGGTGCCGACTGGTATGACTACTGGACGGGACGGCGACTCGCGGGAGGCCAGACCGTCAAGGCTGACGCCCCGCTGGCCCACTCGCCCCTCTACGTGCGGGCGGGCAGCATCGTGCCCCTCTGCACGAAGGAGGTCAGTCATGCCGACGTGGCAGACTGGCAGTCGCTCGACATCTGCGTCTATCCCGGACGCGACGCCGACTTCACCCTCTACGAGGACGAGGGCGACGGCTACGGATATGAGCGGGGGCAACGCTCCACCATACGCCTCCACTGGAACGACCGCGCACGCCGGCTGACCATCGGTAGCCGACAGGGCAGTTACCCGGGTATGCTGGCCGACCGCCGCTTCCGGGTCAATGTGGTGGGCGGCAAGAGCCAAACCCTCGACTACGGCGGCAAGGCCGTGAACGTCAAGTTGTGAGATGTTGAGCCCCCTTGAGGCCGTCCGATAACTGATTGTGCCACGCCTGTTCTTCAGGCGTGGCACAATCAGTTATCAAAATGCCCACAGTTGGAAATCCATTGTCCAAACTCCCAGACTCCCAAACTCCCAGGACCAATTCAGGTCGGAAAGTCATGCAGTCGGGCTACAGCGTCTGTTTCACCTCGATCTCTGTGAAGGTCTCGATGATGTCGCCTTGCAGGATGTCGTTGAAACCCTGTAGCGAGAGGCCGCACTCGAAGTTGGTGGCCACCTCCTTGACATCGTCCTTGTAGCGCTTCAGCGCCAGGATGTCGCCCGTGTGGACCACGATGCCGTCGCGCACGACGCGCGCCTTGTCCGAGCGGTGCACCTTGCCCTCTGTGACCATGCAGCCGGCGACGGTGCCCACCTTCGATATGTGGTAGACCTCGCGCACCTCTGCCTGGCCCGTGACGACCTCCTTCTTCACCTTGTCGAGCATACCCTCCATGGTGGAGCGGATGTCGTCGATGGCGTCGTAGATGATGCTGTAGGTGTTGATTTCCACGCCCTCCTGGTCGGCCAGTGTGCGTGCGCTCTTCGAGGGGCGCACCTGGAAGCCCACGATGACGGCCTTTGAGGCTCCGGCCATCATCACGTCGTTCTCGGAGATTTGTCCCACGGCTTTGTGGATGACGTTCACCTGCACCTTCTCGGTGGAGAGCTTGATGAACGAGTCGCTCAGAGCCTCCACCGAACCGTCGGTGTCGCCCTTGACGATGATGTTCAGTTCGTGGAACTCGCCCATGGCGATGCGGTGCGACAGTTCGTCCAGGCCGAAGGTCTTGGTGGTGCGCAGCGACTGTTCGCGTTGCAGTTGTGTGCGCTTGTTGGCGATGTCCCTGGCCTCTTGCTCAGAGTCCATGACGTGGAACGAGTCGCCGGCTGTGGGCGCGCCGTTGAGTCCGAGGATGATGGCGGGCTCTGCGGGCTTGGCCTCTTCGATGCGCTGGTTGCGTTCGTTGAACATGGCCTTGATGCGTCCGTGGGCCGTTCCGGCCACGACGACGTCGCCCACGCGGAGCGTTCCGTTGCTGACAAGCACGGTGGAGACGTATCCCCGGCCCTTGTCCAGCGACGACTCGATGACGCTGCCCGTGGCCTTGCGGTTGGGGTTGGCCTTCAGTTCCAGCATCTCCGCCTCGAGAAGCACTTTCTCCAGCAGTTCGTCCACGCCTATTCCCTTCTTGGCTGAAATCTCCTGGCACTGGTACTTGCCGCCCCAGTCTTCGACCAACAGGTTCATCTGGGCCAGGTCTTCGCGTATCTTGTCGGGGTTGGCTCCGGGCTTGTCAATCTTGTTGATGGCGAACACCATGGGTACGCCGGCAGCCTGTGCGTGAGCGATGGCCTCCTTGGTGGTGGGCATGACCGAGTCGTCGGCTGCGACGATGATGATGGCGATGTCCGTCACCTGTGCGCCACGGGCGCGCATGGCGGTGAAGGCCTCGTGTCCCGGGGTGTCGAGGAAGGTGATGTGCCGTCCGTCTTTCAGGGTGACGTTGTATGCGCCAATGTGTTGCGTGATGCCTCCGGCCTCTCCGGCGATGACGTTGGTGTTGCGTATGTGGTCGAGCAGCGAGGTCTTGCCGTGGTCGACGTGTCCCATGACGGTGACGATGGGGGCGCGTGGCACCAGGTCCTCCTCTTGGTCGGCCTCCTCGTGGATGGCCTCCTGTACCTCGGCTGAGACGTATTCGGTGGTGAAGCCAAACTCGTCGGCCACGATGTTGATGGTCTCTGCGTCGAGTCGCTGGTTGATGCTGACCATGATGCCTATGGACATGCAGGTGCCGATGACCTTCACCACGGGCACGTTCATCATGGTGGCCAGCTCGGAGACGGTGACAAACTCGGTCAGCTTCAGCACCTTGCTCTGTGCTGCCTCTGCTGCCTGCTCCTGGTCCATGCGCTCGTGGATGGCCTCGCGCTTCTCCTTGCGGTATTTGGCGCCCTTCTTGTTCTGTGTCTTCGAGGTGAGCCGGGCCAGCGTCTCCTTCACCTGGCGTGCCACGTCCTCTTCGCTCTGCTCCAATGAGGCGGGTTTGGGCAGTTGGCGGTTCTTCTTTTTGTTCTTGCCGCCGCCCCCCTGGTTTTGCTGTTGGTTTTGCTGCGGCCTTGCGGGCTGGGCATTGTTGCCGTTCTTCTTCTTCTGTCCCTGCTGTGCCGTCTGCTTGGCTGCTGCCTCGATGTCCACCTTGCCTTGGCGTATGCGCTCGCGTTTGCGCTTCTCGCCGCCCTGTGTGTTTGACTGGGCTGCGGCGATGCGCTCCTTGCGGCGTTCCTCCTTCGACTTCTTTTTGGGGCGCGTGCGGGTGTCGATGGCCGAGAGATCGATTTTGCCTACGACGGTCATCTCTTGCTTCAGTTTGGCCTCAGACTTGGTGGTGTAGACCTTTGGGGCAGCCGCTTGGCTGGGCTTTGCCTGCTGCTCGGGCTCGGGTTCGGGCGCGGTGGTGGCCACGGGTGCGGCTGGCGCCACGGGCTCGGGCTTGGTCTCCGCTGCAGGCTTGGGCTCGGGTTTGGGTGCCACGGCAGGCTCGGACTTGGGCTCGGACTTGGGCTCTGGCTTGGGTTCGGGCTTGGGCTCTGCCTTGGGGGCCACCACAGGCTCGGGCTTGGGTTCGGGTTTTGGCTCGGTCTTGGGTTCGGGTTTTGGCTCGGGCTTGGGTTCGGGTTTTGGCTCCGGCTTGGGCTCGGGCTTGGCGGCGGGCTTGGGGTTGAGGTCTATCTTGGCCACGGGCTTGAACTGCTGGCGTTGCTCCAGCAGGTCTTCTGCCCTCGCCACCTTCACCTCTTGCTTCTTTTCCGCCTTCCTGGCAAAGAGTTTCTCCGCCTTGTCCTTGATGTCTTTGTCCCTTTTGAACGCGTCAACCAGTGCCTCGTGCTGCTTGTCCGTGATCTTGGTGTTTGCGCTGGCGTCCTCTGGCAGTTCGCCCAGCGAGCTGTGCGACCGCAAGTAGTCAACAGCGGTGTTCAGCCCGATGTTGAGTTCTCTGATGATCTGACTTAATCTTATGGCCATCCTGTTTGGTTATAGCTTTTTGTTCTTTGTGTTCTTTGTGGGCCCTGTGTGGGGGTGGGGTGTGGGTCAGCACGTCGGGGGCCGTCCGCTGCGACATCGTGGTTTAGTCTTTGTCGGCCTCCTCGTCGGCAGGTGCCTGTTCTTCGGCCTGCGTTGCCTCGCTCTCGGTGTCCTCGGTGTCGTCCACTTCGGCGGCGTTGTCGTCGCCCTCGTCGGGCTCGTCTTGCTCGAACTCTGCGCGCAGCACGTCCAGCACGTGGTCTACGGTCTCCTCCTCGAGGTCTGCCTTCTCGACGAGCATCTCCTTGGGGGCTTGCAGCACGGCCTTGGCGGTGTCGAGTCCGATGGTCTTCAGAGCGTCGATGACCCACTGGTCGATTTCGTCTGCGAACTCGTCCAGATAGATGTCTTCCTCCTCTTCTGTCTGCGACGTGACGCGGAAGACGTCGATGGTGTACTTTGTCAGCATGGAGGCCAACTTGATGTTGGTGCCCCCCTTGCCGATGGCGAGGCTTACTTCCGAGGGTTCCAGGTAGACCTCGGCCTTTCGCTCCTCGGGCATCATCTTGATGCTGGAGACCTTGGCGGGCGAGAGGGCGCGCTGGATGAAGATCTGGTCGTTGCTGGTGTAGTTGATGACGTCGATGTTCTCGCCTTGCATCTCGCGCACTATGCCTGCCACGCGGCTGCCCTTGACGCCGACGCAGGCTCCGACGGGGTCGATGCGGTCGTCGTAGCTCTGGACGGCCACCTTGGCGCGGTCGCCCGGGATGCGTGCGACGGCCTTGATGGAGATGAGCATGTCGGCGATTTCGGGCACCTCCTGCTCCAGCAGGCACTCCAGGAACCGGGGAGCCGAGCGCGAGAGGAGGATGCGGGGCTTGCCCGTCTCGTTGTCCACCTTCAGGACGACGGCCTTGACGGTCTCGCCCTTGCGGTAGTTGTCTCCAGGTATCTGCTCCTGCTTGGGCAGGTGCAGTTCGTTGCCCTCGTCGTCCATGAGGAGGGCTTCGCGCTTCCATGTCTGGTAAACCTCTGCCGAGATGAGTTGTCCTTCGCGCTCCTTGTATTTCTGATAGAGGGCGTCGTTCTCCAGCTCCAGCACCTTCGAGGCCAGGGTCTGTCGCAGGGTGAGTATGGCGCGCCGCCCGAACTTGGCGAACTGCACCTCTTCGCTGACCTCTTCGCCCACCTCGTAGTCGGGCTCTATCTTCTGCGCCTCCGAGAGGGCTATCTCCTTGTTCTTGTCCTGCACCTCCCCGTCTGCCACGACGATGCGGTTGCGGTGGATCTCGCAGTCGCCCTTGTCGGGGTTCATGATGACGTCAAAGTTTTCGTCAGAGCCGTATATCTTGGCGATGACGCTGCGAAAACTCTCTTCCAGCACGCTGACGAGCGTGGTGCGGTCGATGTTTTTGGTCTCCTTAAACTCTTTGAAGGTCTCTATCATTGAGGGACCCATGTCTTGCTTTTTTGCCATTATATGTTGTTCTTTGTTTTTCTCTCTTTCCGG
>Ga0310697_10005904_pt1 | contig 11747 bp, 11 predicted proteins | sample 172DNAGHGlowgp2_FD_203883 | JGI IMG/M metagenome (GOLD analysis project Ga0310697, IMG submission 203883) | Sheep rumen microbial communities from Palmerston North, Manawatu-Wanganui, New Zealand - 1728 DNA GHGlow gp2 (v2) (version 2) | ecosystem: Host-associated > Mammals > Digestive system >... | reverse complement strand
GATGTAACGATGCAGTTCCGCGACGCGTACATCTCGATCACGCCCGACGGGCGCGTGATCAGCATGACCGCGGAGCGCCGCGACCTTCACAAGAGCGCTGGCCGCGTCATCCCGGGATACTATGAGTTGGTCAAGGGCTCCGATGAGGAAGAGGACTTCGAAGTAATTCTCTAGACGTTGTCCGCTCATCCAGTGTAGTCAGAGATTGATGCCTCTCGATCCGGGTATCACAAATCAAATCTAGTATATATTAGTCCCTTTTAGTGTCGCCATCTTGTGCGCAGAAGGGCCTTTTCCCTGTCCTCCGCGCACAAATTTGCCATTTTTGTGCGCCAAAGGGTCTTTTCCCTGTCCTCCGCGCACAATTTTGCCATTTTTGTGCGCCCAAGGACCTTTTCCCTATCCCTCGCGCACAAATTCGCTGTTTTCGTGCGCCAAAGGGCCTTTTTCATGTTCCTCGCGCACAAATTCGCCGTTTTCGTGCGCCAAAGGGCCTTTTTCCTGTCTTCCGCGCACAAATTTGCTGTTTTCGTGCGCCAAAGGACCATTTTTCTGTCCTCCGCGCACAATTTTGCCATTTTTGTGCGCCAAAGGACCTTTTCCCTATCCCTCGCGCACAAATTTGCCGTTTTCGTGCGCCAAAGGGTCTTTTCCATGTCCCTCGCGCACAAATATGCTGTTTTTGTGCGCCAAAGGGCCTTTTTTCTGTCCTCCGAGCACATATTCGCTATTCTTGTGCGCGGAGAGGGAGAGAGGGCGGAAAAAACGAATAGGTCTGCTGCGGAGGACGCTATCAATACATCATAATAGATGGGGGAGAGGAGTATACAGATGGGGGAGAGGAGTATCTCAGTTTAGGCGTTGTCAGATGGGATACGATCAAACGGGATCCACGTCCAGAGTGATGTGCCCCGTGTACTTATAAGACTTCTCGAAATCGCTGATAGCTTCGGCGATTTCTTTTTTTCGTGCCGGGAGGCGGCGGTCTTTTGGAAGGGTGATGCGGATGACGAGGGCGTCCGGGTCGGTCTCGCGGCCGCGGCGCGGGGCGAAAGGGCCGGCGAGGGTGAAAGAGCTGGTGGAGGCGAAGCCCTTCAAGGCTTCCGCGAGCAGTCCCGACAGCTTTGCGAGCCGCCCGGCGTTCGTGTCCCTGACGATAACGTCTACAATGCGGGAATACGGCGGGAGATTGAAGGTCTTGCGCTCCTCGAGCAGGTGAAGGGAATAGTCGTCGCCTTGGAGGAAAACCGGATGGCCTCCCTGGCGGGTCTGGACAAGCATGTGGCCGGGAAGTCTGCCGCGGAACTGCTCCAGGGTCTGCATGGTCTTCTCGTCCGCCCGGAAATCGTGTTTGTCCATTAGGACGTCTGCATTCAGCAATACCAGCAACGAGATGTCAGAGATATCCTTCCGTCGCGCTTCATTTACCGTGGCGAAACCTATGTTATCCGTCTGTCCGGGGAAGACCGCTTCAACCTGTTCCTTGAGGTCGTCCATCGGTCCCCAAGGCCTGAGGACCAGTACTTTGCCTCCGGAATCGATAGCTTGTCCCATCCTCGAGATGAGGACGCGTGACAGGTCCCCGACCATTCCGCGCTTCCTGGCTTCGACAGAGGTGTCCACGATCTCCATGGCGCTTTCCTCAAGCGGTGTGCGTACAAGCGCGTATCTACCGGTGATGCAGTTGTAGAGGGATTCCAGCGAGGGGGTGGGGGAGGAGAGGAGCACATGTGCTCCGTGTATGCTCCCGAGCATGACGGCAGAGTCGCGCGCTCCGTAGCGCGGGGTGCCGTCCTGCTTGTAAGCGATGTCGTGCTCTTCCTCCACGATGACGAGCCCCAGGTCTTTGAAAGGGAGGAACAGGGCCGAGCGTGTCCCGAGGACGAGCCTCGGCCTGTCGTTGCGGCGAAGGAGCGTAGCGACTTCGCGGCGGTTCCCGGCTGTCTCGGCCGAGTGGAACACGAGCACGGCGTCGCCGAAAGCCTCTGCGAGGACGGCCTGCAGCCTTTTGCTGAGAGTGATCTCCGGTACGAGCATCAGGACGCTGCGGCCGGCGGCGAGCGTGGCGCGCGCGGCCTCTACGAGGACGCCGATGCGCGCTGCTCCGCCCTGCAGCAGGACGGTCGCGCCTTTGGCGAAAGCCGCCTGCACCTCTGCAAAAGCAGAATTGTTACTCTGTTCAGAGTGGCAGGAGAAGGATGCTAGATCTGTTGTCCCAGCCGGGACGGAGGTGCCTGTCGCTTCTCCTTTCTCCAAAACCTCAAGTCTCCGCCGTATTCCGGTAAGTTCCGCCAGGATTTTGTCACGTCCGGCTTCAAGTCCGGCCATGACCTTGGGATTGTGCCTCCCCTCCAATGCGGCTTCCTTCTTGGCAAGCCGCTCCTCGAGGGCGAGGATGCGTTTGCGGTAAAGCTCCGATGTGCGGGCTTTCATAAGTTCCCGGCGCTCTTCTGCCCTTGCACGTACTTCCTCGCCGGTTGTCTTGACGGCGGGATAGGCCATCTTGTAGACTTCGCCCATGGTGCAGAGATAATAGTCGGCCATGAAGCGCCAGAGCGCAAGCTCCTTCTCGCCGATCGGCTCCATGTGGCGCTCCACGGCATTTACCGGAAAGACCCTGTCAGGGTCCACTTCCGGCGACACGCCGGTCTCGCTGACCACGCCGATGTACTTGCGCCCGGCGAAGGTTACGCTCACACGCGCCCCTGTCCGGACCTCCTCGGAGATCCGGTAGCAGGGCTCCCACGCAAGCTTGAGCGGCAGGATGACCTTTATGTACTGCACCTCTTCCATGCTTGTGCGAAGATAACGAAAAAAAGTGCATCCCCTTCAGAGGAGATGCACTTTTTTAAGATATGGTCCCGGAGGATTACTGGGCCTTGGCCTGGGCCTCGGCCTGCTTGATCATGTTCTCGTTGGCGGAGATGTAGACCTCGACGCGACGGTTCTGGGCACGGCCCTCGGCGGTCTCGTTGGACGCTACCGGCATGTGGTAGGACATGCCCTCGGAGGTCATCCTGCTGCCGGCGATGCCGCAGGACTTGAGATAGTTGAGCACGGACTCGGCGCGCTGCTTGGAGAGGCGCTCGTTGACTGCATCGCTACCGGTGTTGTCGGTGTGGCCATAGATGGTGATGTCAGTCTCGGGCATGTCAGCCATCTGGGAAGCGAACTTCGCGAGATTGGCCTTGGAGGCGGCGTTCAGGTCGGCCTTGTTGAGGGCGAAGAGGATACCGCTGTCGAAGGTGACCTTGATGGCCTCGAGGCCGTTGGCGTCCTCGACTGTCTCGACCGTGGCGGCCTCGAGAGCTGCAAGCTCTGCGGCCTTCTGGTCCATCTTCTTGCCGATGATGGCGCCTGCGGTGGCGCCGACGGCGGAACCGACTGCCGCGCCGATGGCGGCGGCCTTGCCGTCCTTACCGATAAGGGCGCCTACGCCTGCTCCGAGAGCTGCGCCTGCTCCGGTTCCGATGAGGGAATCCTGGGCCATCTTGGACATAGAGGAGCATCCTGAAAGGATCATAGCTCCGCAAAGGAAGAATGCAATGTACTTTTTCATTTCACAAGTGTATTTAAAATATTGGTTTCCATAGTAGCCGTTTAATAAATGCAAGTTTAATAATAAAAGTAGAAAGATGCAATAATCTCGTCCATTTTCTCTCTTTGCCTCCTTTTCGTTCTCTGCTTTCGACAGGTTTTACAGCCCAATTATTTTGCAAGAAAAATTTGGTAGGTCACATTTTTTGTATATCTTTGCAGTCCCAAAACACAACGGTGCTGTAGCTCAGGTGGTAGAGCAATGGACTGAAAATCCATGTGTCGCCGGTTCAACTCCTGCCAGCACCACATAAAGCCCTTCGATTTTCGAAGGGCTTTATTTTTTTTGCTTATATTTGGGAAACGAAACTTAATAGATACGAAGATGAAGACTCTTATTTCTGTATTACGGGGAATGTCGGTGAAGGATTTGCTGGTGGTGGCAGGAGTGGCTGGGATGCTTTGCTCCTGTTCCGTTGCCAGGGATGCATCTGAACGGAAAGACTATGCCCCGGACGACCAGGTGAATGTCGGATATGGCTCGGTCGACAAGGATAAACTGACTTACTCCGTCAGCCAGCTGGATGTGGATGAGCGGGAGATTTCCCAATACAGCAATATTTGGGACTATATGCGCAGCCGGGTGCCCGGCGTGGAGATTGGAGAGTCTGTGGCGGGAAGTACACCTGATATCGTCATACGCGGAAAGAACTCCATCAATTCTCCGACCCAGCCCCTCATAATGCTGGACGGCGTCGAGGCCCCCGACATTTCCGGCCTCAATCCCAGCGACGTGGCGTCCGTCAGTGTCCTGAAGGATGCTTCCGCCTCGATTTATGGTTCGCGTGGAGGCAACGGCGTGATATTGATCACCACGAAGAGCGCCAAGCTCGCGGCGGAGCGTGAGGCCGCCTACCAGCGCGAGGTCCGCGAAGCCGCCCGCGCGGCGAAGGCGGCACGCAAAGCCGCCAAGCGCGAAGCCAAGGCTTCCCGCAGCAAATAGAATCTCGGATAAAAAGTTTATCGGAGGATCTCCAGATCCTTCTTGAGTATGGTCTTGGGGTCCATGAGGGAGACTTTCTGGAAAAGTCTTATCTGGTTGCCCAGCGAAAGGTGCACCTTGTCTTCGTGCTTGCCTTTGCGCCACCATTTGTAGAATCCTATGGGGTCGTTTTCGAAGGGGATGCTGGCCTTGATGCCGCTGCTGTACCCCGGATAGTCGATGATGAGGTTGAGCCCCATGAAACGCTTGTAGTAGTCGGGATCGGCCCTGCGAAGCTTGCTGACGAGGGGATTGAGGACCTCGAAGGTATCGACATGCAACGTCTTCTCCTTGATGATCATCCTGTGGATACGGACGGGGTCGTAATTGAGCCACGCGCCCATCCTGAGGGTCACGGGACCCTCAGCCGTATCTAGCGTCAACTCGTCCATTGAGTAGTAGGTTTTCTCCGGATCGAGAGGGAAAATCTGGTCTGAGTCCATAGAGGCGTTAGTCAGTCGATTCGCAAATTTAATGACTTTTTTGTTAAAAAACCACCCGTTTTGACCTAAAAAACCGTATCTTGCATTATTGAAATGCCATTTTTCGGTTTTTTATGAAGAATATCATCCTTGACATGACAGGCCTGTGCCGTGACGGAGGGCTCGCGACCTCTCTGGCCTCTCCCGAAACCGTCAGCCTTTCTTCCCTGGAGGGAACCAATTGCTACTGCGACACGGCGGCCGCTTATGCGATACGCCAGGCGGTGGAGGCCCTGCCTGTTTCCGCGCTCCACTGGTGCGACACCGGTGATTACCATTACCTGTCCCGTTTCTGGCTGGAGAAGGCGGCGGTGGAAATGGGTGAAGAGCCTTTCGCCCTGGTACTGTTCGACCATCATCCGGACATGCAGGAGCCCGCCTTCGGAAATGTACTGTCCTGCGGGAGCTGGGCGCGGGACGCCTTCACGGGCATTCCTAATTTAAAGCAGATACTTCTGGTCGGAATCAATCCAGACCTCGAGGTGGAGATCCTTGACCTGGTCTTCGATGGCGTCCTTGCAGTCACGGCAGAGGACCTGAGGCATACTGGAGACAACCTCTCCCAGGACGTCCTGGAGATGTTTTCGCTGCTGGATCCGCATGTACCTGTCTATATCAGTATCGACAAGGATGTACTTACAAAGGATTATGCCCGCACCGACTGGGACCAGGGCGGCATGACCCTTCCGCAGCTGGAGGCCGCGGTGCTCCGCATCGCAGCCGGACACCGGCTGCTGGGTGCGGACATCTGTGGCGGCCTCACTCCCGACAAGGGCGGAAAAAGCGAGGATTTCGACATAAATCTCAAGACAGACCTGGCTTTGGAAAAACTGTTTGGTAATCTCATAATAGATTCGTAACTTTGAACGATTAAGAGGAACAATCCAAAATCCGCTTAAAAATCGTTATTTCAAAGCTTAATTCAGTTAAAGATCGTAATCCGTCATGGAAGACAATCTCAAAATGACCTGTCTATACGACAAGCATGTGGCATTGGGCGCCAAGATGAGCCCGTTTGCCGGTTTCATGATGCCTATCCAGTATGCCGGCATCACCGAAGAACATCTGGCAGTACGCAATCATGTCGGCATGTTTGACGTCTCGCACATGGGCGAAGTCTTTATCAGCGGCTCCGATGCCGAATCCTTCGTGAACCATATCTTCACCAACGACGTCCGCGGTCTTGCTCCGGGCAAGATCCTGTACGGAATGATGCTCTATCCTACGGGCGGAGTCGTGGATGACCTGCTCGTCTACCGTTGCTTCGAAGCGGACACATACCTGCTCGTGGTTAACGCTTCCAACATAGATAAGGATTACGCGTGGATGCTCGACAATGCATCAGGTTACGATGTCGTGATCGACAACGCTTCCGAAAGCTGGGGCCAGATCGCGGTTCAGGGCCCTGAGTCCGAGAAGACCGTCGTGGACGTGCTCGGCATCACCGGCGCCGCATCCCTCGGTTTTTATGAGTTCTTCGACAGCGAATGGAAGGGCGGCCGCATGATAGTCAGCCGCACCGGCTATACCGGTGAGGATGGATTCGAGCTTTATGCCTCTCCCGAGAGTATCGGTGAGATTTGGGATATGCTGCTGGCGGCCGGCGTAGCGCCGTGCGGCCTCGGCTGCCGCGATACGCTCCGCTTCGAAGCGGGCCTTCCGCTCTACGGCGACGAGCTCAGTGCCGACATCACCCCCGTAGAGGCCGGCCTGTCCATGTTCTGCAAGCTTGACAAGGACGGATTCATCGGCAAGGACGTCCTCGTCCGCCAGAAGGCCGAAGGCACGGCGAAAAAACTTGTCGGCATCGAGATCCATGACAAGGCCATTCCCCGCGCCGGTTATCCCGTCGAACTGGAGGATGGCACCGAAGTCGGAGTGGTCACGACCGGCTACCGTTCCATTTCGCTTGACCGCAGCATCTGTTTCGCCCTTGTGAAGTCGGAGTATTCCAAGCTTGGCACGCCTCTGTGGATCCGTATCCGCAAGAAGGTCTTCCCCGGCGAGGTCGTCAAGAAAAGATTCTATCAGACAAACTATAAAAAATAACCGTTGAAATGTCAAAGATTGTAGAAGGATTGCTTTACAGCGATTCACACGAATGGGTGAAGGTTGACGGCGACGTCGCCATCATCGGAGTTACCGATTATGCTCAGGCTGAGATGGGCGACATCACCTATGTCGACCTTCCCGAGGTGGACGACGAGGTGAGCCAGGGTGAGGATTTCGGCGCACTTGAGAGCGTCAAGGCCTCCAGCGAGCTCTATTCTCCGGTTTCCGGTACCGTCGTCGCGGTCAACGAAGCACTCGAGGATGCTCCCGAGCTTGTCAACGAGGACGCTTTCGCCAACTGGATCATCAAGGTACAGATGAGTGACAAGGCCGAGCTCGAGTCCCTCATGGATGCCGCAGCTTACGCAGGTATCACTGGATAGTCCATGGGAAACTTCTCTTATTTTCCTCACACTGAGGAAGATATCCGGCAGATGCTAGACCGTATAGGGGTAAAGTCGCTCGACGACCTCTATGCCGACGTGCCTGCCGGTTTCATTTACAAGGGGGAGTACGACCTCCCGGATGCGCTCTCCGAGCAGGAGGTGCGCGACTTCTTCGAGCGCCTGGCCTCGAAGAACACCCGCCTCAAGGTGTTCGCCGGCGCCGGCTCCTATGACCATTACACCCCTGCGGTGATTCCCTACATCATCTCCCGTTCCGAGTTCCTGACGGCATATACGCCTTATCAGTGCGAGATCTCGCAGGGTACACTGCGTTATATCTTCGAATACCAGAGCATGGTCTGCGCCCTGACGGGTATGGATGTAAGCAATGCATCCATGTACGACGGACCCACCGCTGCGGCTGAGGCCATGAGAATGGCCGTTGCCAGCGCCCGGAAGAAGAATACGGTTCTCCTTTCCAGGACCCTTCTTCCGAACGTGGTCAAGACCGTCGAGACCTATGCGAAGTATTACGGTACCAATATCGCCTACATCGAGGCCGAGGACGGGCAGACGTCGCTCGCCAGCCTTCGCGAGGCGATGGCGTGCGGCGACGTCGCCGGCGCTATCGTGCCGTCAGTCAACCGTTTCGGTATCATCGAGGATCTCAGCGGATTTGCCGATACCCTCCATGAGGGCAAGGCTTTGCTGGTCGAGTACTGCGACCCTTCCGCGCTGGCCGTCCTCAAGACTCCTGCGGAGTGGGGAGCCGACGTCGCCGTCGGAGACGGCCAGTCGCTCGGCATCCCGATGTGCTTCGGAGGCCCTTATGTCGGATTCATGGCCTGCACCAAGGAGCACATGCGCAAGCTTCCCGGCCGTATCGTCGGCGAGACGGTGGACGGGCAGGGGAGGCGCGCCTTCGTGCTGACGCTCCAGGCGCGCGAGCAGCACATCCGCCGCGAGAAGGCTACGTCCAACATCTGCTCCAACGAGTCCCTTATGGCGCTCTTCGTGACGGTCTATATGTCCCTCATGGGCCCACAGGGCCTGAGGGAGGTCAATGAGAAATCCTATGCCGGAGCACATCTGCTTCACGACATGTTGCTGCAGACCGGCAAGTTCGAGGAAGTCTTCGACAAGCCTTTCCTCAAGGAGTTCGTCCTGAAACCGCTCGTAGATGCCAAGGCCTTGCAGGCCAGGCTCTGTGAAGGCGGTTTCTTCGGCGCCCTCGAAACCGAAGAGGGATTTGTAAGTTTCTGTGTGACAGAGAAAAGGACACGCGCTGAAATCGAGGCGCTGGTCGCATTGGCAAGGGAGGCATAGGGTATGAAGTACTACGACAAACTCATTTTCGAACTTTCGAAACCCGGCCGCAGGGCATATACCCTTCCCGCGGCGGCAGATCCTTCCGCATCGTTCTCCATCCCTTCGGGGCTGCTCCGCGCCGAGGCGCCGGCTCTCCCCGAAGTCAGCGAAGTCGATGTCGTCCGTCACTATACCAATCTCTCGCAGATGAATTTCGGTGTGGATACCGGCTTCTATCCGCTCGGCAGCTGCACCATGAAATACAACCCCAAGATCAACGAGGAGATTGCTGGCATGCCCGCATTCCAGGGGCTTCATCCACTTCAGGACGAAAGTACAGTCCAGGGTGCATTGGAAGTCTATTACGAGATGGAACGCTCGCTTTCGGCCATTACCGGCATGAAGCATTTCACGCTCAATCCCTGCGCCGGCGCGCATGGTGAGCTGACGGGTCTGATGGTCATGCGCAGCTACCACGCTTCGCGCGGCGATACCGCCCGCACTAAGGTCATCGTACCGGACAGCGCACACGGTACCAATCCTGCATCGGCTGCTGTCTGCGGCCTGAGCATCGTTGAAGTGAAGTCCAATGCCAACGGCCTGGTCGATGTCGAGGACCTCAAGCCCCTGCTCGGTCCAGACATCGCCGGCATCATGATGACCAATCCCAATACCCTCGGACTCTTCGAGAGGGACATCAAGGAGATTGCGGAGCTGGTCCATGGCTGCGGAGGTCTGCTGTACTATGACGGAGCCAACATGAATCCGCTTCTCGGCGTAGTCCGTCCCGGCGACATGGGCTTCGACATCATGCACCTGAACCTTCACAAGACCTTCTCGACCCCGCATGGCGGCGGCGGCCCGGGCTCCGGCCCCGTCGGCGTAGCCGGCAGGCTGGCGGAGTTCCTGCCGACGCCCAAGGTGGAGAAGGGGGAGGACGGCCGCTTCCACATCGTGGGTGACGCCCCGATGTCCGCCGGCCGTGTGTCCGCCTTCATGGGCAATTTCGGAGTCATCCTCCGTGCATACGCATATATCCTGATGCTTGGAAAGCAGAATCTCGCCATGGCGGGCAAGCTCGCCACGCTTGGGGCAAACTACATCAAGGAAAGCCTCAAGGATGCCTACAAGCTTCCTATCCCGTCGGTGTGCAAGCATGAATTCGTATTCGACGGACTGATCGACGACGGATCGGCCACCGGCAAGCCCGGCGCGACCACGCTCGACGTGGCCAAGCGCCTGCTGGACTTCGGCTATCATGCTCCTACCATCTATTTCCCGCTGCTGTTCCATCAGGCTTTGATGATAGAGCCGACGGAGACGGAGTCGAAGGAGACGCTCGATGCTTTCATCGACGTGATGCATGTGATTGCGAAGGAGGCTGCAGAGGATCCCGACATCCTGCACGGAGCTCCGCACAACGCCCCTATCTCGCGTCCTGACGAGACTATGGCGGCCCGTAAGCCTGTGCTGAAATACTGGGACGGGATCAGTTGAGATTCTTGCCGTGGCAGCGTCTGTAGGACAGGCCGCTGCCACAAGGGCACGGATCGTCGGGACCGACGTGCCTGACGGCCATGCTGTAACGGTAGAGTTCATTGAGCGGACCGGACAATTCGTCCGGTCCCTTTTTTGTGCCCTCATCTCCGGAAAGGTCCTCTTCAAAGCCGCTCTCATCGACCTTGATGCTGAGTTTCAGGAGATTGGACTCGGTGGAAGAATGGCCTTTGAGCAGCCATTTAGGAACGGAATTGGCGTATTCCGCGATGGTGTCTATGCACCTGCGGTATTCGTCGAATGTCTCGATCTCGTTGATGCGGTCGTTGACGCAGCTGAACATGGCCTCTGCGCAGGCTTCGTCCATTGCATACTGGGCATTGACCCACACTTCGTTGAGGCAGTCTAGGATGTCCTGGCGGTCATATCCGAGGTCTTCGAGGACCTCCCATGCGGCTTTGTATTCGGGAGTGCCGTAGCCGAAGGCACAGAAAGGGGCGTCGCTGCCGGCGTGAAGGGCTTCCTCCTTCGTGAAACTGGCGAAATCCTTGGTGTCCGGGAATTCGTCCCAGCCGTCGATAAGCTTCTCGAACTCATAGGCATAAGGAGAGACCAGATACATCTCGCCCTTGTATGTGGCCCTCTGTATGGCTACAAGGCGGTTCTCGGCGATGCGGGCGAACTCTTCGCCGCGGTTGGTGCCGTCATCCATCATGTCGAAGGCCTGCTTGACGAACCCTTCCACGGTGATGACTCCGTAAAGGTTGAGGAGTCCGAGCGCCAGACGCTCGGTCTCGAACGAGCCGTCCACCCTCTTTTCCGCGATGACATGGTCCAGGATGTCCGCCACGTGGGAATAAAGGGCCTGGTCAATGCTGGCATAGACGAAATCCTTGTCGGTGTCGTCTATGTAGATGAGGTTCAGCATTTCCAGCATATAGGGGTAGTCGGGATTGAGCAGTTCCACCCATTGGCCGGGGCCGGCGGACACCAGATCGCGCAGGAGCATGAGGTCGCTCTCCGTGAGCATGTACAACCATGCCCGCGGATTGTCTCCGATGAGACCTGCCGTGCGGTCAACAAGCCCGGCTTTCTTCTCGTTCTTGACCAGAGGCTGGTCGAAGAACTCCAGGATGTACGAAAGTTCGTCCTTGGTGAACCGGCTGAAAAACTTTATAAGTGTCCTGTCCATGCCTAAAAGTGTCCAAAGATAGGAGTTTTATTCTTATTTTTGTGAAAACGGGTACAAGAAATGGAATTATACGAGTTCGCACGGCCCGCCCTGATGTCGGGCAAGACCATATTGTTCGTCCACGGTTTTGCATCCAGCGGGCGCAGCGGGACGGCGCGGGCGCTCCGGACCCTCCTGCCGGAGGCGGAGGTCCTCGCGCCCGACTTGCCGGTCGACCCGCACGAGGCCATGGCGCTGCTGCGCGGCCTCGT
>Ga0310697_10005902_pt1 | contig 11749 bp, 8 predicted proteins | sample 172DNAGHGlowgp2_FD_203883 | JGI IMG/M metagenome (GOLD analysis project Ga0310697, IMG submission 203883) | Sheep rumen microbial communities from Palmerston North, Manawatu-Wanganui, New Zealand - 1728 DNA GHGlow gp2 (v2) (version 2) | ecosystem: Host-associated > Mammals > Digestive system >... | reverse complement strand
ACAGCATTCCTGACGGCCATCGGCACCACCTCGTGCATGGGTCACGGCCCGATCGTATTCTGAACAGTAACTTGTTAATCTCTCTACGTTGAGAGAACCCTCATCCGAAAATTCAGCCGTTTTCAAAATAAATAACGAAAATGGCTGATTTTTGCTTGACCCTATAACGAAGGGACGCTTTGCTATGCAAAGAACCCTCACGAGGGTGAGACCTCGCGAGGGCGTAACGTTAGTGGAGCTGGAGGGAGTCGAACCCTCGTCCAAACAGGGAAACCATACGCTTTCTACACGCTTATTCCAGACTTCGGTTTTCGAGCAGCAGCAAGACCTGGACCACCAACTGATGCCTTAGCTCCTAAATCTTCATCCCTCGATCGGAGCCTCGAGAGACTATTTCCGATTTAACCTGCGCCGCTGGATCTCCGGATTCGGAACAACATCCTCGGAGCGACGTCTCGTTCCTCTACCTGGTAGTGGAATTAAGCTAGCAATCTACTATACTTCGATTAAGCAGCGAGAGCGTAACGTGTTTCGCCAATTAATTTTTCCTCAATTCAGATTATGGAGGGAACCAAGAAGCCTCCGCGTGCTTACGTACCATCTCAACCCGCTGTCAAATCCAGTCAACCCCAGGTGTGAAAATGTAGTAGCAAAAGCGCCCACCGACACTTTTCGGGTGCAAAGATAATGAGAAATATGGAAATTTCCAAATATTTTGGAGTTTTTTCGATAAAAAGCAGTACCTTTGCACCGATTTTTACAAAAATAAGGTACAAGCATGAAGATAAAACACCTGTTGACGGCCGTCTGCGCAATCATGATGGTCGCTTGTAGGACGCCGCAAAACGTGGCCTACCTGCCCGACAGTCAGGACGGTGACGTCATCACCCTCGAGGCGAAGGCTCTCACTCTGAAGCCTTCCGACAAGATATCAATCGTGGTAAACACCAAGTCGGTGGAACTGAACAATATGCTGAACATGCCGACAAGCTCGCAGATCATAGGCTACTCTGAGGTGCAGTCGCTGGCACAGAGCCGCGGCACTTCGGGCTACACCATCGACTCGGAGGGCAACATCGACTTTCCGCTGGTGGGAAAGGTGAAGGCTGCCGGGATGAACCGCGAGCAGCTGGCCGCCAGCCTGAAGAAGCTGCTTGAGGAGAAGAGCGTGGTCAACAACGAGGCCGTGGTGACAGTGGAATACCTGAATCTGGGCTTCTCCGTGCTGGGTGAGGTACAGGCTCCAGGATTCTATCCCTTTGAGAACGACCGCACAAACGTGCTGCAGGCGCTGGGCATGGCTCACGACTTGAACATCTACGGCCGCCGCGACGCCATCAAGGTGATCCGCACGGAAGACGGACAGCAGAAGACCTACGTGCTCAACCTGCTCGACACGAAGCAGCTGACATCGTCACCTGCCTACTACCTTCAGCAGAACGACATCGTCTACGTGGAACCCAACAACTACCGCAAGCGCCAGTCATCGGCCAATGCCACAGAGATTACCACCGCCTCATTCTGGCTGTCGGCTCTCTCCGTGCTGACGACCATTGCCGTATTGGTATTCAAATGACAGACCTCAGCAATAAGATTGGTATCCTGAAAGATGCGCTCATGGGAAATCTCATGAAGCTGAAAGTCGTATACGACATCCGTCTGCGCAAGGCTGTCGGGCTCTCTTCACGCCAGGAGAACTCTGTCATCGTATCACTCACCAGCTACGGCAATCGTGTGAAAGGAAGTGCCGTCTATACGGTCTATTCCCTGCTGCGGCAAAGGGTGCGCCCAGAGCGTGTCGTACTATGGCTCGATGAGAAGGAGTTCAACAGCCAGAATCTGCCTGACGACCTCCGATTCCTATGTGACTACGGGCTGGAGGTGCGCTTCGGAAAAGACATCGGCCCCTACACCAAGATCATTCATTCACTGTCGGCATTCCCCAACAAGCACATCATAACCGCCGACGACGACCTTTTCTACACCAAGAACTTCGTAGAGGAGTTCGTCGATGCCCATCGCAAGCATCCTCAAGCCATCATCACAGGCTATGCAAAGATGCCCATGACAAACGGCAAGCACCAGATAGCGCCTTACGGCGAATGGGCAGAATACCACCATGTACCTGCCAGTTTCCAATACAATAGTGCCACACTCTTTCCTTTGGGTTGGGGTGGCGTCCTTTATCCAAGCCATGTCTTCGACGACGAGGCTACCAATGAGGCAGTCTTCATGAGCCTCTGCCCCAAGGCCGACGACATCTGGCTGTACATCATGGGGCTGCGGTGCCATGCTGAGAAACGCATGCTCACCGACTCTAGAATCGCCTATTATCACACAGACCTGCTGAGACAGTATCTCACAAGAGACCGCCTGACGGCCACAAACCGTTTCGGAGGCGAGAACGACACACAGCTTCAGGCGCTGTTAGCACATTACGACCTATCAATATAATAAATACATCTGTTGTATGAAAGAGAAATTATCCTTCAGTGAGTTTATTCGTATATGCCTCAAGAAAAAGGGGTGGTTCGTCATTTCCGTCACCTCCTTCATATTGTTGGCCGTCGTCTATCTGGTGATCACGCCCCCCAAATATACCCGTCAGGCTCAGCTCCTTGTCAGAGACGAGGGAGGCATGAGCGGACTCATGGGGCAGCTCGGCGGACTCGCCGAACTCGGAGGATTCATCGGCTTTGGTGCGTCGAACGTCTACAATGAACTCTATGCCATGCAATCGCCCTGGCTACTACTGAACGTGGTCAACCAGATGCACCTTGACATGAACTACACCATCAAGGGCATCCGCAACAAGGATCTATACGGCGATCAGCTGCCCGTCACCGTGAACTTCAAGCAGATTACCGAGGAAGACGATGTACGCATGAAGCTCGACCTGAAGAAGAACGGCGACTTCAAGATATACAAGCTCAAGAAGAACGACGACAAGTACAAAGATGAGTTGACAGGACATGTGAATAGCACCGTCAAGAGCTCTATGGGCGACATTGAGGTGAAGGCTACAGCCGGACTTTCAAAGATGGAGGACGATGAGGTGACCATCACTGTGACGCGCACTGAGCCGATGGCCGTTGTTGACCGTCTGAAAAAGCGCGCCATCACCATGACCGTCAGCAGCCGCGATGCCTCACTTATCGACATCAAGTGCAAGGACGTGTCTAAGCAGCGCGCCACAGACATCATCAATGCCATCATCGCCGAGTACCGCAAGGAGGCCAACGAAGACAAAGATGCCCAGACAGCCGTGTCGGAACGTTACGTCCTGGAGCGACTTGCCTCGCTTGAGAACGAGTTGAAGACTCTCGATACTCGCGTGGCCGACTATAAGAGCAAGACCATGATGCCCGATCTCGAAGTGATGGCAAAGGTATATGCCGAGAGCGCCAAGGACATCTCGCAGGCGCACATGGAGCTGAGCAACCAGCTCTACGTAGCCCAGGCTATCCGCGATTACCTGCGTGACGAATCCAAGAAAGACGAACTGCTGCCCGCCCTGCTCGTGACAGACAACAAGGGACTGGCAGACCAGATGAGCCAATACAACAGTTTACAGCTGCAGCGCAACAAGATCATCGCAAGCTCGAGCAAGGAGAGTCCGCTGGTGAAAGATCTTGACCGTCAGCTCTCGGCTATGCATGACGCTGTGCTCACCTCGGCCAACAATGCTATCAAGCAGATACAAATTCAATTAAAGTCGGTGGTTGCCAAAGAGAACGAAGGCAAGCAACTCATAGCCTCCGCCCCCAAGAAAGCCATTGGCGGACTGACTGATGAGCGCGACTGGAAGGTGCTGAACGAAGTCTACGTCTTCCTACTCCAGAAGCGCGAAGAAGCACAGATGGCCAAGGCCATGAAGACCGATATCCGTGTGGTCACTCCGCCATTAGGCGTGAAGAAGCAGACATCGCCTGTCAAGTCGACGGTGCTTTTTGGAGCTTTCCTCCTCGGTCTGTTCTTCCCTGCCTGTGCCATCTTCATCCGTGAGCGCAACAAGCGGTAATCCCCTTTACCTCTCACTACTCTCCTCTAAGATCTCATGGTCTATCTCTTTAGCGCACTCACCATCATCCTTCTGCTATTGTCGTGGAAGTATATCCTCAGGCTGGAGCCTGCTGGGGTGTTTGCTGCGCTATGGTTGTCCATGGCCTTCTTCACCCTGTTGCTACAGAACTACATCGACTTGAATTTCGAGGGGTGCTCATTTCTAATGCTGGGAGTTGTCTGCTTTGTCATAGGAACCATCTCGAGCGACTATTTCTACAATCCCACGCCCTCTGGCTCCCGTCTGGAACTCAAGAAGAAGTGGGTGAGGCCGCTGCTGCTCGTGCTGCTCATAGGCGCGATGGTCAACCCCATCTACTCCATCATTCTCCACGGTTTCAGCCTGCGAGCTCTGCTCGATATGCGCGAGGTGCTCGAGATGAACAAAGGCATTTCAGAAGACCGTTATGCAGGTGCCGAAGCATCGAACGTGGTCAACCAGTTCTTCCTGATATTCTCCTATGCCGCCCCTGTTATCGGCGGTCTCTGCTACAGGCTTGTGAAGAAATGGTGTGACAAGATGCTCTGTATCATCACCCTCATTCCCTGCACCTTCATCGCCCTGACACAATCGCTGAAGATGGGCATGATAGCATCCTTCATCCTCTTCTTCGCCGCCTACATCGTCAGTTCTTACACATATGGGCTTCCCATACGCCTAAAGGGGAAAATCATCCTACGCTTTGCGATAGTCATCGTCGGTTTTCTCGGAACACTCTTCATATCGATGGTGTTCCGTACAGGCGAAGTGAGTGAGAAGACCATCCTCCAGATTAGCGAGAAGTTCGTATCTTATGCCTTAGGCCACATGCACAACATTGACTTCTGGTTCACCTCCTATCAGCCTACAGAACTCACTTGGGGCAGCCACACCTTCCTTGGCATCTCCAATCTTCTGGGTATCGAAGAGCGTGTACAAGGCATCTATCCCGAGTTCAACAACGTCGGCAAGAACGGATTCTTCGGCATCTCCAACACCTTCACCATCTTCCGCCCGTTGGTAGAGGACTTTGGCGAGGCTGGAGCCATGGTCGCCATGTTCATCATGGGCATCATCGCCAACATGTCGCTCAAGGCTGTCATCGCCCACCGCGCAACCATCTTCAACCAAGTGGTGCTCGTAGCCCTCTTTGCCTACCTCATGTGGTCGTTCTCTGCCTCTTTCTATGCCTACACCACCTATCTGGCCATGTTCGCCCTGGTGTTCATCCTGCTTCATCTGATTCAAACAAAAGTACTGGCATGCTGAAGGTCATCAAGGATAAGCTCAACTCTGGGATGGGACGCGACGTCGTATGGACATTCTCCATACAGATACTCATCATGCTTTGCTCCTTTGCCATCAATAAACTGCTGGCAAACCGCCTGAGCATCGACGACTTCGGACAGTACAACGTCATCAAGCGCTCTGTGCAGGTACTCTCGTTCGTCATGCTGGCAGGTGTGGGCATCGCCCTTCCCCGCTATATCCCCCTCTATCGCAACAGTACGCCGCCCCGCCATATTGCACCCCTACTCGGCGCCTCGTTCATCTACATCCTCGGAGTGTCGACAGTCGTCTTCCTGCTGTGCATCATCTTTTCCACACAGATGCAAGACATTGTCATCGGCGAGCGTGGCAACATGAGTCTGCTACTCATAGCCTTAGCCTATGCTTTCACGTACGCTATGGCTCAATATGCCTTTGCCTATTATCGCGGCATCGGCGAATTCAAGTGGTTCAACGGCTCCCAGCTTGCCTTGCAACTGGCCATCATCCTGCCCCTCGTCCTGCTGCCAGTTCTTACTGTCAGCAAAGTCTTCGTATCGTGGCTCATCATCACCCTCCTGCTTGCTGCCTACTGTCTGTTAAGAGAGGCCAGCAGGAAGTGGAAAGCGCTGAGAGCAGACCTTCTGCCAGAAGGCCAGAGCCTCGCCTGTCGCCTCTCACCACTCACCTCTCACCTGAAGACCATCATCAAATACTCCTCAGGCCGTCTGGTAGCCGACTTCTTCCAGTTCTCCCTCGCTGCCTTCCCTCTTGTCTACATCAGCAATGCTCTGGGGCTTCAACCCACCGCCTACTTCTCCGTCGGCATCTTCTTCGTCACGATGGTCACACCCCTCTTCTCCATCATGGGTATCATCCTGCTACCGTATGTATCGCAGGCCATTGCGAAGAAAGAGATGAAGTCAGCCAACCGTCTTATCCACCGCCTGCTGCTGCTCTATGTCTGTGGTGCACTATTCTTCATTGCAGCACTCTGCCTCTTCACCGAGTTCCTGACAACCCTGCTCTTCACTAGCGAATACGTTGTTGCAACCGATTTGTCGCGCATCATGATTCTCTCCATCCTTCCGCAGGCTGTCTATATGCTATACCGCAATACTATCGACGCTGTCAGTGTCATACCCTACAATGCCATCATTCTTGGCGTCTGCATCCTTGCGATGGCCGTTAGTTTTACGCTTTCCTCCACCCTCACCCAGTTCGCCTGGGCCTACCTCGGCGTATCCATCCTTCAGGGGCTGCTCTCATTCTTCACCTGGCATGTCATCAAGCAGAGAACCTGCTGAAATGCCGATGAATGGCCGTTTATGGTGGCCTGACATGTAGGATGTTGTAACTTCGTATATTGACTTTTCTCTTGAATTTTTGGGAAAAGAAGAAATAATCTATGAATAGACATACATAATTAATAATTATTTTGTACCTTTGCACACTAATTTTGAAGATTTATCGTTTAAAGCATAAATGAAGGTTCGAACAGTATCTGTTATCTGCCCGCTTTTCAATGAGGAGAAGTTCATTGAGAGGTGCATCATGTCGATTCTGGAGCAGGACTATCCGCAGGATAAGCTCGAGGTGCTCTTCATCGACGGCAGAAGTACTGACCTTACCGCTGATATCGTAAGAAGCTATACCAAGCAATACCCCTTCATCAAGCTGCTTGATAACCCTGAACGCGTGGTACCCTACGCCCTGAACAAGGGTCTGGAGGTGGCCACAGGTGAAGTAATCATGCGCATCGACGGCCACTGTACCTACCCCACGAACTACATCTCTGAGCTGGTGAGATACCTCTATGAACTCGGTGCCGACAATGTGGGTGGCGTATGGAACACACAGCCTGCTAAAGATACGGCTGTCTGCCATGCCATCGCGTTGGCCTCGAGCCATCCCTTCGGCGTGGGCGGCTCGATGCACAAGATTGGAGCCTCGAAGATCATGGAGACCGATACGGTGCCCTTCGGCTGTTACAAGCGCGAAGTGTTTGAGAAGACAGGCAAGTTTGACACCGACCTGGTGCGCAATCAGGACGATGAGTTCAACGGCCGTCTGCAGAATCTGGGCGGAAAGATATTCCTGATACCTCAGGTGATCATCAACTACACGGCCCGCGACACCATCCGCAAAATGCGCCACATGTACTATCAGTATGGTCTGTACAAGCCCTTAGTGAACAAGAAACTGGGCTCGCCTGCCACCATCAGGCAGTTCTTCCCGCTGGTGTTCCTCCTAGGACTCTTCTTTGGAGCCATAGCCAGCTGCTTCTCGCCCCTGATCCTAAAGCTCTACACAGCCATACTGCTGCTATACCTGTTCATCGGCTTGGTGGTGGGAGCAATGGGAGCCATCCGCACTCGGAGGCTGGCTGTGATGCCGCTTATGCCATATATCTTCCTAAACATCCACCTAAGCTATGGCTTCGGCTATCTGCGAGGCATCTTCAAGGTGTGCGGCAACAGGAAATATAATGTCAAATCAAACAGATAGTCTATGAAGATATCTTTCTCTCCCCCAGATATAACTGAACAAGAAGCCGAGGAGGTCAGCCGCGCGCTGCTCTCAGGATGGATTACGACTGGCCCGAGAACCAAGGAGTTCGAGCGGCAGATTGCCGACTATTGCCATGTGCAGAAAGTGGTCTGCCAGAATTCGGCCACTGCCTGTCTGGAGTCTATCCTCCGCATCCTTGGCGTAGGCCCTGGCGACGAGGTGATTACCTCGGCCTATACATACACGGCGACAGCCAGTCCTGTGTGCCATGTGGGTGCCAGACTAGTGCTGGTGGACACTCTGCCCGACTCTTACGAGATGGACTACGAGCAGATGGCACAGGCCATCAACGAACATACAAAGGTGGTGATTCCTGTCGATTTGGGTGGTGTGCCCTGCGACTATGAGAAAGTGATGGCAGCTGTAGAGAGCAGGCGCAGCTTGTTCCGTCCTGCCAATGCCATCCAGGAAGCCATCGGCCGCGTGATTGTAGTTGATGATGCCGCCCATGCCTTCGGCGCGAAATGGCACGGAAAGATGATTGGCTCTGTGAGCGACTTCACGTCGTTCTCGTTCCACGCCGTGAAGAACTTCACAACGGCAGAAGGAGGAGCCCTCATGTGGTGCCCCATCAGCGGCATCGACGACGAGGCGCTCTACAAGCAGTTCCAGCTGAACTCGCTTCACGGCCAGAGTAAGGATGCGCTGGCAAAGACTCAACTGGGCGCTTGGGAATATGATGTGCTGACACCCGCCTACAAGTGCAATATGACAGACCTTACTGCTGCCATCGGACTGGTGCAGCTGAAGCGCTATCCTCAGATGCTCTCCAGAAGGCGGGAGCTGATTGAGCGCTATGACGAGGCTCTGAAAGGTTTGCCCCTACAGGTGCGCGACCACTATACCAGCGAGCACACCTCCTCAGGACATCTCTATCAGGTGAGGCTGCTGAACAAGGAGGCTGAGGAGCGCAACGAGGTGATCACCGAGATGGCTCGTCGCGACATTGCCTGCAACGTGCACTTCAAGCCGCTGCCGATGATGACGGCTTACAAGAACCTGGGCTTCGACATCAAGGATTTCCCCAATGCCTATAACCAGTTCAAGAACGAGATCACCCTGCCTCTGCACAGCAGACTGACAGACGAAGAAGCTGACTACATCCTCACGAACTTCAAAGACATCGTACATTGATCAGATTCTTCGACATACTCTTTTCGGCGATAGGACTGATACTTCTTTCCCCGTTGTTCCTGATTTTCTGGCTGCTCATCAAGCTGGGAAGCAAGGGGCCGGGATTCTTCATACAAGAGCGCATCGGAAAGGACGGAAAGCCCTTCGGACTCTATAAGTTTCGTTCGATGAGGACGGACTCTGAGAACGAGGGCCTGATTACCATTGGCACCCACGACCACCGCATTACACGCATCGGGCACTTCATCCGCAAATACAAGTTCGACGAACTGCCCCAGCTGCTGAATGTACTGAAGGGCGACATGAGCCTCGTTGGTCCCAGACCAGAGGTAAAGAAATATGTGGACCTCTATACCGACGAGCAGCGGAAGGTGCTCAACGTGAAGCCAGGCATCACCGACTATGCCTCGATAGAATACGTGAACGAGAACGAACTGCTGGGCAATGCCGAGGATCCTGACCGTGTGTACATCGAACAGGTGATGCCCAACAAGCTGAAGCTGAACATGAAATACATTCAGAACAAGAGTCTGAAGGAGTATTTCAAGATCATCTTCCTCACGCTGAAGAGTATTGCCAGCATCGGCAGCTTCAACAAGCTCATCAATTGGTACTTCAACAAGAAGTCGTTACCGTTCTGGGGCATCTTCCTCATGGACTGTGCCATAGTCTACTTCTCGTTCCTGTTCGTCTATCAGCAGTTCAACAGCGGCAAGGATACACTCTACATCATCGAGCGACTGTCGCTATGCATACTCACCTACCTCTGCTTCTACATTCTCGGCTTCCGCATATTCCGCACCTACTCAGGCATCCTGCGCTATTCCTCGTTTGTTGACCTGAAAAAGGTAGGCTATGCCACGCTCTTGGGACTGGCGATGTCTGTAGGGGCACATTTCCTGCTGTGCCAGCATGAAACTTATTCCTATCTGACAACCGTGCATATCCTGCTGGCCACAATCCTTGCTACCTTCCTACTGTGGCTGGTGCGTATCGGCGTGAAAACCGTCTACGACGTCACCCTCAGAGGCATCCACTCCAAGTACGCCTATATCTATGGTGTGAAGAACGGCGGTATTGCCATTGCCAAGCATATCAGGAACGAGAATCCGGCAAGGTTCGACCTGAAGGGATTCATCTCTGACGACAGGAAGGTGGAAGACAAGATTCTCATGGGAGTAAGGGTTCACAAACTCGACGAAGAGCTGGTGAGTACCATGACTGACGAGGGCATCGAGGCGCTCATCGTTTCACCCTACCGCAAGGAGACTTTCCTAAAGAACGAGGCTCTAGTTGATGAACTGATCAAGGCAGGCATTCACATCTATTTCACCCAGGAAGCACAGGAGTGGGATAAGGTAATAGGCGGAGCCTCGCCGCAGCTGAAGGAAATCAGTATCGAGGATCTGCTGCCGCGACAGGAAATCACCATCGACATGAAGTCGGTAGGCGAAAAACTGGAGGGCAAGTGTATCATGATCACGGGTTCTGCAGGCAGCATCGGAGAAGAGATTGTGAAGCAGATCTGCAAATACAAGCCCGCACACCTGATACTTGTAGACCAGGCTGAGACCCCCCAGCACGACATCAGGCTGAAGATGAGCGAGCATCCAGACATTCCGGCAGAGATTCTCGTGGCCAGCATCTGTCATCAGAAGCACATGGAGTCGCTCTTCCGTGAATATCGGCCCGACTACCTATTCCATGCTGCGGCCTACAAGCATGTGCCGATGCTGGAGGACAACCCCGAGGAAAGTGTCTATAATAATATATATGGTACGCGCGTATTGGCAGACCTCGCAGTGAAGTATGGCGTGAAGAAGTTTGTGATGATCTCCACCGACAAGGCCGTGAACCCCTCGAACGTGATGGGTTGCTCGAAACGCATCTGCGAGATCTATGTGCAGAGCCTCGACAAAGCCATCAAGAGCGGAAAGGTGAAGGGAGTGACACAGTTCGTTACCACCCGTTTCGGCAACGTTCTGGGATCAAATGGTTCCGTTATCCCACTCTTCAAGGAACAAATCAAGAATGGAGGCCCCGTCACGGTTACGCATCCAGAGATTATTCGCTACTTCATGCTCATTCCGGAAGCCTGCAAGCTGGTGCTCGAAGCCGGTACAAAAGGTAATGGAGGTGAAATTTTCATGTTCGACATGGGCAAGCCCGTGAAGATTGCAGATCTTGCCACCCGTATGATACAACTCTGCGGTGCCAAGGACGTGAAGATTGAGTATACGGGACTCCGTCAGGGCGAAAAGCTCTTCGAGGAACTGCTGAATGTGGAGGAGACCACCAAACCATCGTTCCATAAGAAGATAAGGATCGCTGACGTCAAGGAATATGATTACGAAACCGTATGCCGCGAAATCGATGAACTATTCACCATCTGTGAGCGTTACGACAAGATTGAGACAGTCAGGAAGATGAAGCAGATTGTGCCTGAATACAGGAGCCAGAACTCTGTCTACGAGAAACTGGACGAAGCCCTAAGATGATACACCCTAATACTTTCGGAAGTGCAGACGCAACACATCGTTGGTCAGCACCATCCTCTTATCATTTAATTCTTCGATAGTGAAAACCTGTTCCAAGTTGAAGATGCCATAGGGCTTTAGAACCTCCACATCCTTGACTGGCTCGTCAGTCTTATACAGATGGTGAAGGATTGGAGACGATAAGGTAAGAAAATCATCTTCTCTGTTGAACCTGAACATGAAGCCTTCTCCCAGA
>Ga0310697_10005901_pt1 | contig 11749 bp, 15 predicted proteins | sample 172DNAGHGlowgp2_FD_203883 | JGI IMG/M metagenome (GOLD analysis project Ga0310697, IMG submission 203883) | Sheep rumen microbial communities from Palmerston North, Manawatu-Wanganui, New Zealand - 1728 DNA GHGlow gp2 (v2) (version 2) | ecosystem: Host-associated > Mammals > Digestive system >... | reverse complement strand
TGTATCGGAACAGATTCTCTACCTGAATGCGGAAAAGAAATGCGAACCTTTTCAGGCAAACAGCACTTTATCCACTGGAAACAGCAGAATTAGGTTCGCATTTTTGCTAAGTTCGCATTTTTTTCGTTATGCGAACCTTCGCATAACGAAAAAAGCTTGTAAAAAGAAAGCGATTTTGGAAGATTAACGCAATTCGGCCTGAAATAAAGGCAATACGGGGAAGAACGAGGAAGTTCAATTTGGGTCAAAAAGCAAATTGGAGAGGATTGGTGAAGGAGTTAGGTTGCCAAATCGTAACCCGAAAATTGGGTCCCGAGGCGGGTAAAACAGCCTAAAGCGACAACGCAAATCGGACCAGAATGGCGCACCTTTCACCGCCTGTTCGTAGCTCGTTTCTTATTCCGCAAACTGCTACATTTTGCATAGCAATGGATGCCAAAAGAAATAGTAGTTTTGCAGCCAAAATTAAAAACGGAGTAAGAAACATGAGAAGTACTTTTAACATTCTGTTCTATGTGAACAAGAGTAAGGAGAAAAACGGTGTGGTGCCTGTAATGGGCAGGGTTACGATTAACGGGACTCAGTCGCAGTTCAGTTGTAAGAAGACGATTCCGCTTGACATGTGGGACGTGAAGGGCAATTGTGCCAAAGGCCGTAGCAAGGAGGCTTTGCAGATTAACCGCGAACTGGATAACATCAAGGCGCAGATTATCAAGCACTATCAGCACCTTTCGGATAGAGAGGCATTCGTGACTGCTGAGATGGTGCGCAATTCCTATCAGGGTTTTGGCAGTGAGTACGAGACTTTGCTGAGTGCTTTCGACAAGGACATTGCCAACCAGAAGAAGCGTGTGGGCAAGGACAGGGCTGCGAGCACACTTTGGGCTATGGAGCGTTCAAGAAAGGATGTGGCAGATTTCATCCAGTCGCACTATCGTCGTACGGATATGTCGATGCTGGAACTGACACCAGAGTTTATCAAGGACTTCGCCGCCTACCTCAGCACAGACCGAGGACTGGCTAATGGTACTATCTGGCAGAGGTGTATGTGGTTGAAAGGCGTTGTGATGAGAGCGCACTACAATGGCAAGATTCCTCGTAACCCGTTCGCACAGTTCCACATCAGCCCCAACTGCAAGGAAAGAGAGTTCTTGACTGAGGAAGAACTGAAGGCCGTCGTTACCCATGAGTTCGAGGATGACAATCTCGCCTTTGCGCGTGACATTTTTGTATTCGTGTGCTTCACTGCCCTCTCTTTCATCGATGTGAAGAACCTGATCACGGACAACATCGTGGACGTCAATGGCGACAAGTGGATTATCAGCAAGCGGCACAAGACTAATATCCCTTTCCAGGTGAAGCTGATGGACGTTCCCTTGCAGATTATCAACCGCTATAAACACCTACAGGAAGACAAGTTGGTGTTCGGCAAGATGAACTACTGGTCGATGTGCAAGAAACTGAAAACGGTGATGACAGCCTGCGGCATTGAGAAAGCCATATCCTACCATTGTGGCCGGCACTCGTTCGCCACGTTGGCGCTTTCAAAAGGAATGCCCATCGAGAGCGTGAGCCGTGTATTGGGGCACACCAACATCGTGACCACCCAGATTTACGCAAAAATCACAAGTCAGAAACTTGATAATGATCTGACGATGCTTGGCAATAAACTCAATGCATCGTTCAAGGACATAAAGAGAGCATAACCACTAACGGCGCATAAATACTCCAAAGCAGAAAGACGAATGATTAGCGAAGTCTGTCATCCGTCTTTCTGCGTTATAATCCCACAGCACACGAATCACTAACGGCTCTTTCTTTTTCCCTATCGTTTATATGCAGGATGATAGCAACTTTCCAGAACCCTCTCCAAATCACTCTCACGATAAAGTACCTTGCCACTTAATAATATATAAGGTATAACGCCATCATTGCGATATTCTTGTAACGTCCGTCTGCTGACTTTCAGAATGCTGGCCACCTCTCTGTCCGTCAAATAACGTTCACCATCAAGCAATGGACGATAATTTCCGATTACCTTCTTATAGAGGTTAAGTACCTCCTTCATGTTCTCCAGCGCATTCTTCACTCCAACGTTATGCGGCATTATCAGTTCATTCATAGGCGGCTCGTTTTGAGGTTACACATCTTACTATTCTTATCCCTATCAGCCACAACATACAGAATCCTTTCCACATCCTCAGGTTTATAGTACACCTTGCGGTTGATTTGAGAATAGGCTAACGTCCCGTTATCCCGTAAAGTCTGTAATGTTCTTGGACTGATGTTCAGAATTTGGCACACGTCTTGGTTGTCAAGCCAATTGCCCAACTTCTTGTCCATGCCTCTATCTGCCATTGCTCTCATCTGTGCGACGAAGCTATTGAAACTCGTCAGCAGTTCCTCGTAGGTACTGCGCTCAATTGAAATTACTTCCATGTCTTTTTTAGTTTTTGAATTTTGCGTGCAAAAGTACGCCATAATTTCCAGATTATCTCGTCTGAAAATTCCTTGTTGCGAAATAACATTTCAAGGAAATAAGATCCTAATGTCTGCCGAGCTTGCTCATCAGAAAGCAGACAAGCATCTTTGTGTGGCACTCCGCCACAAAGTGCGTATTAGGCTACACCCTTCTACGGAATCTATTTGTGGTTTTGCAAGCTATCTGGGGTAGACATCTTCCCTCTATTGTAACATGCTGCAAGCACCTTAGCTTTATTCATTACGACATCACGATCGTCAGTCCATCACATCTATCTTATAAATTCTTCTCTCATTGTCTCAAAAATATTAATCTCTTATAATTATCTTCCCTCCACCTGGGCCAAAAATAAAGTCGCCTATCAGACGGACTGATCGAGGGATATACAGCGTAACAAATTGGCGGCATGTAGCGAATGCCATAGAACATATCGTCACTACACCTTCCGGCACATGGTATTCGTTATCTTTGAATCCAGCCCTTGCGAACAATAACCGATGCCTATCGAGGCTATAGGCTATATCATTTTCATCCATGCGATACTCTTCATCATCCTCAAAGGCATCTGTCTGCTCATCGCGACAAGAATAGTCTTTCTGCCAGAAATATACACAAGGCATCAAATTCTCATTTTCCTCTTCATCCTTACTAAACACCAACTGGTCATAGTCATGCACATTAGCAGTCCAAGGGATATGCAGCGTATCAATCCTGCATCCTAGCAATGCGCCAGGCTCAATTTCCTCTACCCCTTCAGGAATCCAATAAGCACCCTTTACGTTCGCTCCCTTCAGTAAGCGTTTACCATCACCAGAGTAAACAAAACCATGGCTGTCCATCCATAGCCTCTCGTCTGCTTCAATGAGTCTCCCCATACCAATAGAAGAAAAAGAGAATCAATACTAATATCCCTACCGCGATAATAGCACCAATAAGCCTACCAAGCAAAAACTTGAAATATTCTCCCCACGAGTTAAACTCGAATAAGAACCCATTGAACTCTTTGAAAAATCTCATTACATATATAGCTTTTTGACGAACCAATACGAAATTGATGGAGTGCCCTTTTTCCGCTTATATTCCGACAAATCCACCGTTGGAGTGATATGGAGTCCGTATGTTTCATTCAATCTTGAAGCCATTTCCTTGAACTTCTTTCCATGTTTACAGTTCCTGTCGATACCAAAGTAGGCCAAATAGTAATGAATCATTTCATGACACATGATGTCCTTGAACTGCTTCTCCGTGAAGTCGTAATAGTCCGTCATGGATATCGTTGGGTCATATAGAGTTTTGTCAAACCAGCCACCTTTAGTATATTGGAAATATCCACATGTCCTATATGAATGCAGCAACGCGAATTGGGGGAACAATAGTTTGCCCTCAAAATACTCCATATTACAGAGGTTGAAAGTATCGAGCATATTGTCGTGGTTAGCTACCATAAGCAACTATCCTTTGTAAGCCCACTCTGGTGCAGTCAGTTCTTTGCTCAATTCCTCCTCCATGCTTTTCAACTGCTCCAAAGAACTGTTAATACCCGTCTGTACCTGCTCAACGGTCTGCATATATTCCTGGCAGGTGTTATTTACAACGGTAACACAGGTGCTACTGAACTGTTCGGATTTCTTGTCCTGCCAGTTATCGTTCAGTATTTGATTATTTCGATTGAACGCCTGCACATATTGGTGCATCTCGTCTAGAAGCATCTTCAATTGTTTCATTGCTTATATTCATTTAGTGCATCGATGGCTTTTTTTAGGAAATTATTGCCTTCGTCCCTACTATTCTCCAATTTGTGTCTTTGACGGTTGGTCATCCACTCTACACGTTCAAACTCTCCATGAATATTCTGATAGAGTTTCTTAGCCGATTCTGCATAGTTCTGAGCTTTCTTGTAAAGTGCTTTATACTTTTCCAAAGCCTGCTCTCGATGCGCAAGTTCCTGTCCATCCATACCCCCACCTCTTTTAACAGACGCTTCGTAGTCAGCTTTGGCATGAGCAAGCTTCTGCTGGGCAATATTCAGATGATCCTTTATCTTATGCTCTAGATCTCGTGCCTGATCGTCTTTCTGAGCGAAGAGGTTACGAAACCTGTAGGTCATCTGTATCGTCGACTCCATGAATCTGTTATAAGCAGTGGAGTACGACTCCAAGAGCCGTACTTCCCTTACCTTTACATCGCCATTAGCCATCGTGAAACTATCTTATGCTCTGATACTCCATCAACTTCGATGTAATCTTGGCGATGTAGTTGGAATACTCCGTAAACATCTCTGACATCTTCTTAATGTCTTGAACGCTACGATCGAACTGCTCACGGAACTTATCATTCTGTTTGTCCTGCCATCCTTCAGAGACGGCATTCATACGCTGTTGGGCTGCTTGCATCGTTGAATACATATTCTGCCCCAGGTTCTTAATGTTCTTACCAAACAGAGCCAATTGCTCTATGTTTTTTACACCAGCATCACTTGCCATAGTCTTATACCTTAATTGTTAATAGTTTAGAAATCAAATGGAGTAAACAGCGTGTAACTGTTGTTAGTCTCGTTATAATAGATTGCCCTCAGACGCTCAATGTCAGAAGAGAGGTTCTCCAGCTTCAAATCATCGCTCATACCAAGGGTGTTGACAGCGTTTTCATCGCTCTTCAGCATGATAAGGTGATGGAACATGTTGAAGAAATCCTTTGCCGACATATAGTCAGAGAATAGCAACTGTTTGGGTTTGTCGATTTGAAGGATGACATGCACACCAACCTCAGCACCGTTTTTCAGAATAAACTCAATCACCTTCTGATAACTGTTGAAGTCGGTACTTCCACTATCACCAGCAGAGAACATGCTACTATCGAATCCGAAGTCATCGGCAGCTGCAGCTGGCTTGGCTGAAGCAATCTCCATATCCATTCGCAATTCCCTGAATCGCTCTTGTCCGAGGATATATAGCACTGTCGGCTCTGCTGTTCTGTCCTTGATAGAAGTCGCTATACTTACAAGTTCTGAACCGCAATCCTGTGGGTTCAGCAGTTCTATTTCTCCCTTACCTTCCAAGTCATTAAGCATCTTGGTGGTATTTCGCTGGTCTGAAGGCAGACAATTGATGACCTTGATCTTGATATTCTTGTTAGAGATCCTCAGACTCTTGATGGAAGCCATCGTTGTACGTGAAACCTGCTCCTCATCGTTGATACCAAATAGCATCACGTTATCTGCATATTCGTTACGTAACGGAATGATGACAGGCTCCATCTTCGTGTCGATAGATCGTCCAAAAGCAATTGCATCGCCTTTCTTGGTGAGTAATCCCTTCACTTCGTCGTCTATCTCGAATATCTGCGAGCCTACGAAGTAGAACTGTTCATTCTTTGAGGTCTTTGTCTTATCGTTAATCTTCTTGATAATTTCAAGAGCCTGCGGTGTGGGCAGATAAGTGGACTTGAACACCACATCATTATCAATATCATGATGAAGCACTTGACCCGTTTTTAGTGCACTTGTCGTATCAACAGAACCACGAACCAGCCTTTCTGAATCACCAGGCGAACACTTCAGCAGATAGAAGTCAGAGATATTATTGAGTATCTCGCTCGAAATTTCAGCCTGAGCAATGGTCTGTGTTGCCAATACGAGGTGTACGCCCTGACTACGTCCTTCCTTCGCAATTTTCTGCAGAATTTCAGAGATCTCACGATACAACTTAGCCTCCTTACTGTTCATTGTTGGGAACATCACGTGGCACTCATCGGCAATAAAGACAATGCGAGGCATCTTCTTCGTAGGATTCACCTGATTGTACTCCACGATGTTCGAGACACCGCTGGCCCGGAGTAGCTTACCACGCTCACGCATCTTGTTGCTGATGTCGCGGAGAATCTCCAGTGTAATTTGGATATCCGAATTGTCAACGAGTAGTGCCTTCACATGCTTCTCATTGCGATAACGGTTAAACTCCACACCACCAATCTTGAAGTCCATCAGGTATAACTCCAGCTCTTCTGGTGAGTACTTTGCCATTGCACCAATGATAACATCGTGCAGGAATACCGACTTACCAGTACCCGACTGACCAATGATAAAACAATGGATATGGCTGACGGTATCGAGGGTAAAGTCCACCAAATCACCATTCACTGATGAACCAACAGGAATCACTATCGCCTTATCAATAGGCTCAAATCCCTTACCCAACAATTTATCATGGTCGACACTGGCTGCTGCCACCTGTGGCAGTTCTGCCCCCTCATTAATATAATTGAAGCAAGCCTTTGCTAAGATGGGATTGTCAAGAATTGGTGTGCAACGGATAAAAGCATCCTTTGAATAGTTGCCAAAATTATCAGCCTCTAATACTTGATAAAAGTCCTTCAATGCCAGCAGCGAGTCAATATCTCTGTCACTCTTGAAATCCTGGTTATTCATCAGTATGAAATAGATACCTCCTTTATGGCCGTTCTCAAACAGAGCATCCAAGTCGCGCATCTCGCTGACACATTTTTGATAATCTGTAATCACTACAACATCATAAGGAACAACGACCCTGTTTTTACTCTCATTATATTTGGCGACATCGCCATACTCCTCTAATGACCTCGCCATTTTCTCTCGAAGTGAATCCTTCAGATGGTTCCACTCGTTAGGGCTACTGATCAATTTGCTATATATCTTCTCGTCCAAGTTTCTCGTCAGGAAGGATGCCTGAGCAGAAAAAGCTAGGTCAACGAAATGGAGGTTGAAACTTTTTCCAGGAAGTGACAATAGGATATCAACGATTAACTGGTTCAAACGCCCCTGAGCTTTTTCCGCAGATTTATTTGAATAGTTAATTACAAAGTTCTGACCAGCTTTGCCTCCCATCCATTCCGTAATGGTAGGTGTTTCTATGAGTATTTTCCCCACAGCGTCTATTGTGTGTAGACCATCTGGCAGAAATGCTACAAAACTACTTTTAAAGATGTTTTCCGCTATCTTGTTAAATACTACTTGAGCATCTTCTGAAGAAGAAATTTCTAAGTTGAACTGAAAAAGAGGCAGATACTTGTCTCTTATTGCATCCCCCAATGCAGCATATTCTTCTCCTATTTCCTTAAGTTTTTTTGCCTTCCCTTTTTCATTAATGGGAACTCTTTGAGAATCACTCGCAATATTCTCAACTAACTGCTTTATTTGTTTTATAGTTTTCATTTCAATGTCCAATTAATAAAACATTTCTTATTCTATGAATGCATTATTATCTTTTTCATAATCCACTTGATAATATGATAAGGTAACAACACAATAACAACAAAGACAATTGCCCACGCAAATATCATTGTAGTTATATTCAAATCTTTACTACCGATTATAGCTAATAACATTAATAAGGCAAACAATATAGAAAATACGATAAATATCTTTTTTAGAATTTTATTTGCCTTAATAAGTCTTTTTTCTTTTTTTTCTATAAGGGCCTTTTGTTCCTCTTCTTGTTGCTTTCTTAGTCGAGCAGCCTCCTCTTCTTGTTGCTTTTTTAAACGTGCTGCAGCTTCTTCTTTCTCTTTCTTGATGCGAGCAGCTTCTTCAGATTCTACCTTTTTCTTTATGATAGCAATCTCCGAAGTTATGGTATCTTGCCATTCCTTCTTACATTCAGCGGCAACATCATCACAGACATATTTAATTCCTGCATAAGAAGGAGTCGTGTCAAAGTTAGCCAAAAATGAATTTCCTTCAATTTCAACAACTTCTAAGATGTTAGGAAGTTTTAGTGCATTCTTTGTGTCAGAGATTTTTTTCTTTACTGAAATATACAAGGAATTACTATCAGATATGTTTCCATTTTGAAGCCATCTCATGGCTGAGTAATAATCTCCTGTGTCAAATAAGGCTTGTGCAACATCTAAACACGATTCCTCATCATCACAAATTATAGCAAGTTTAATGCTCGCGTCCACAATAGTATCTCCACCTTTTATATAATCATTTATAACTGTGGTGATTTCCTTATTCAATACAGTGCTGGGTAATTCCAGCTTTTTGAAATATGCCTGAAGATTGTTCCTTTCTGAAAACACCTTATTATTATAAGGCTTTTTGGCATTACTCCCTGTTGAGCCTGATGCTTTTGCATAATTCTTGAATGCCAAGGAATAATTTCCTTCACATTCAGCTATAAAGCCCAATAGACGATTTGCATCTGGGTCATCACTCAACGACTGATTGCTCAAGAACTTACTTGCTTTCTTGAAATCAATAGAAGTATTGATACCCAATAGATGTATCATACCCATTTGAAAGCATGACTCAGCGTCACCTTTCTCGGCTTTATCTTTAATTTCAGCCCCATTAGTCATTACCTGAATGACCAAATCTTTGATTGATGTTATATATTTTTCCATATCTAAATAATATTCGACCTTATTTTGTATTTGAAGATGCGCATATATCTTCCCACTTTTTCACTAATCGTGGCAAGACATATTCCATTTCTTTTTCTATCACATCATTATCCTTGTCTAATAATCTAAAGACAGCAAACAATACGTGTTGCTGCAACCAGTTCAAGTCTGCAATGCTATTACTTATCATTAAGGCATCCCCTGCTTTTATGTAACTTAGTATTGATGTCATCTTGTCTTCTCCCTGTATTGATTCTGGTAATTGTGTGATGTAGCGTTCCACAAACTTCATTTTTTCTACATCCATACAATGTCTTAGCAAAGAGAAGTTTTCTAATCCTCGAATATCCATAGATTATCTTTATAATCAAAGTATCTTTATTAATTCATTTCTTTCGACATTGTCAATTTGAATATTCAAAGAGTCTATGTCATCTGCATTATTTTTTACAGAATAACGCTTGCTTTTTCTTTCACCATCTTTTTCATAGTCTATAAACCATATCAGTTCTATAGAACTATCGTCACCAGGCAAATAATCTCTGCTAATTTCCACTCCTTCTATTGGGGAAAAAGAGCTATTTCTCCATTCCTCTAGCATTTTCGTAGTTTCGGGTGTCATAACAATATAGTAAGAAATCTTTAAAAGGACAAAAGAAGCAGGTGTCTGCATAGATTTTGCCAGTTGCCCCCTGACTCCCCAATTCAGCGTTAATACTAATTAAACTTCGGAAATAAAAAAGACGTGGGAGTTTGTTCCTCCGCGCCTATCCCAGTAGTCAGGCCTTCGCATTGCCCCGTTTCAAGGATAAGCAACGCAAGCCAGCCCACGCCGAGTGATTATATTAATCAGCGTAGACGTTGTCCATCAAGATACAATGATAGCAACGAGAAGCTGGGATATAATACACCCACGCGAACGCTTCGTTGCATTACCGCTGTGAAACGAATCAAAGTTGCGAAGTTTGACTACACAGACAGGTAACGTTCGAAAACGTCCTTTCCCTTCGGCCTGCCCTACAAATGGCATCGTTGGCCTCAGGATTCCATCGATGTTAAATTCGACCCGCCCTTGTCCTTTCTGCCCCAGTCATTGTATAACCAAGGCTGCATGGACTGGCATAGTCTTCTGCAAATTTACGAAATCTTTCTTAATGATATATAATAAGGTGGAACTTTTTGAGAATTTTTAAGCATTTTGAATCAAATAGGCGGCATTTGAGAGTCAAATACCGCCTAATTATCGTATTTCCTTCTGTCCTAAATGGCGATTATTGCCACAATGGTTCCTGCTCCCAGTTCTGCGGGAAACCAAGGGCGCCCGCATGAACACTCGGGAATTTGGAGAAGAGCAGCTGCAAGTCATGCGTCAGCGTATTCTGAGGGTCTATGACGTTCAGCCAATAGCGAATGATGGCAAGTACGAAATAGACACGCTGCGTACCTGTCGCAGGCAAAGTGATGAATGTGTTACGAGGATGACGCGGCATCAGTGGGCGAACACCAAGCGTGCGGTTCCACAGACGCGCATGGTGAGCACAAATGTTACGTACATAGACCAGAGTATGAAGCCACGAGGCAAACACCGTATCGCTTACACCAAAAACAGCCGCCACGTCGCGCTTGGGAATACCTGGCTTCAAATACTGATAGAGTATAGACATTGTACCAAACGATGTCACTTCGAGCGTCATCCAGCTTGGCGGCAAGGGGTCACTGTATTTCCGCTTGAAGGCCCGTACAAATTGCTCGTCACTGCGATGGTATTCATCAGCGATGCTTTGAAGCGTTTTGGCGTGCTGCGCGGTATTGGTAAATAGTGATGCATCAGCGAACCACGTGCCGCCTTTAGCCATCGACATCACATAAGCCATCTGCGTACGCACTGCCACCTCAATCCGTCCGATATTTCGAAATACAAGCTCGCGCAAACGACTATCAAACTCATAGAGGCTAACGGCCTGTTCAAATGTGACACCTGGCTTGAAAGTGTGGTTTACACGATCGGCTAACAACGGATACCAATAACCGCTCATGCGGTAGTAACTCACACGGCGCAACCATGTTTCAGCAGCCGCCTCGTCTGCGAAGGTCATACCACGCTGTTTCAGGATGCCAATCTGATTGGCAAAAGTTTGAATCTGTTTGGGATAGGGAACCTTGGGCATAATTCTATTAAATGAAAAGGCTCACCCTGAGCGCGCTGATCTGACGAGAAGCGGGGTGAGCTTGTTGAGTGCAAAGATACGAATAATTTCCGAACTACCAAAGAAATCATTGAATTATTTGCATGTTTTAAGGAAAATCCATACTTTTGGAGCGGCAAGAGAATCATTCTATATCCAGGGCAGCACTGGCTAAGGCACTTGGAAGAAGTGGGCGTCAGGTGAGAAAAGCTATCGATGTCTTGCGTGATAAAAGGATACATCGCAAGGGTGGTGACTCAGGTGAATGGGATAATTTAGGATAGAAGAAATCTTGAAACCACACTGTCATTGGGTAATAGGACGTAGCCTAATACGCACTTTTCTGGCTGGTGCCCCAAAAGATGCCGCAATCTGCTTAGTGAGCGAAGAGCAAGCTCAGAAGAAAAAGAGGAGAATAGATTTGGCTTTTTCGAAAGAAATGGTTACCTTTGCACCCGATGATGAGTCATAAAACGGCTGGTGGCACATCATCGGGTGTTCTTTGATGCATTTCATAGCAGAATGTGGAATTGAGTACGGTCTCCAATTCGTAACCCTATTTTCCTTCAATTCCCCAGACTGCCTTTATACCTTTAGTTTTGCAGTCGGAAACTAAGAGAGCAAGAACTCTTAATATCTCTTAAGGCTGGTGAAACAGAAATGCCCATAGAGAAGAACCATACGGCGTGTTATACCTGTC
>Ga0310697_10005900_pt1 | contig 11752 bp, 9 predicted proteins | sample 172DNAGHGlowgp2_FD_203883 | JGI IMG/M metagenome (GOLD analysis project Ga0310697, IMG submission 203883) | Sheep rumen microbial communities from Palmerston North, Manawatu-Wanganui, New Zealand - 1728 DNA GHGlow gp2 (v2) (version 2) | ecosystem: Host-associated > Mammals > Digestive system >... | reverse complement strand
GGGCTTCGGCGCTGGCATGGGCCTGCCCAACATACGGAAGAACGTCGATAAACTCAATGTACAATCCACCGTCGGCGTGGGAACCACCGTCGAGATGGAGGTGAATTTCGTGTGACCCTAAAGCCCTGAAAGGGCGACCATAATTCATCGGGCGATTTCAATCCCCGAACGAAAAAACGGCTGCCACAGTGTGACAGCCCTACAATTGGCAACTGAACAACTAACAACTGAAAACTATGGAAAAGACTCCTTTCTTTCACGCGCTGAAAATCGATGAAGACAGCTGCATCGGCTGCTCGCATTGCATGAAGACCTGCCCCACCGAGGCACTTCGCGTTCGCGACGGCAAGGCCGTCCTGATGCCCGACCGCTGTGTCGACTGCGGCAACTGCTTCAAAGTGTGCCCTACTCGAGCCATTTTCATCGAGCAGGACGACTTCGACGACATCTTCAACTTCCCCGTCCGCGTCGCGCTCCTGCCAGCCATTTTCTTCGGGCAGTTCCCGAACGACATCACCGTGTCGCGCGTCTACAGCATCCTCAAGGAAATCGGCTTCACGCATGTGATTGAAACCGAGTCGGCCATACCTATTTATACTGCGGCCAAAAAGAAATACGCCGCCGAAAACCCCGACATCAAGCCGCTCATCTCCACTTTCTGTCCCGCTATCGTGCGCCTCATCCAGGTGAAATTCCCCGGCCTGACCGAGAACCTCATCCCGCTTCGGGCACCGTTGGACATCACCGCCATGTACATCCGTCGCAAAATCAAGCAAGAGACGGCACTGAAGGATGACCAAATCGGTGTGTTCTACATCACCCCTTGCGCGGCCAAGATTGCAGCGGTGAAAAGCCCAGTGGGCGAAGAAAAATCGTTGGTGGATGGCGTCATCAACATGGACTCGCTCTACAACCGTGTCTACAAGGAAATCAAGAAGCAAGGCAAAGCCTACAAAGAGGTGAAACTTCCGGTTTCGCAACTCTCCGCCGATGGCGTTCTGACCTCGCTGACCAATGGCGAACGCCGCCTCAGCGATGCGCGCCACTCCTACTCCATTGACGAAATCCACAATGTCATCGAGTTTTTGGAAAAGGTTGAAAACGAAGAGATTGATGATGTCGACTTTCTCGAACTGCGCGCCTGCGACCAAAGCTGTCCCGGGGGTATCCTGACTTGCGACAACCGTTTCCTTATGGCAGAGCGTGTGTTTGGTCGCGCCCGCAAAATCGCCGACCGCGAACGCAAAGGCGAGCAAACCAAGGACCACGAGCTTGCGGAAGAACGCAACTTCCTGATGCGCAACATGAAAGTGGGTGAAATCCATCCCCGCTCGATGCTCGTTCTTGACGACAACATCGCCGTGGCTTTGGAGAAGATGAAGAAAATCGACGAATACCGTGCCCGTCTGCCCCAGACCGACTGTGGCATCTGCGGCGCACCCACCTGCGATGCATTGGCGCGCGACATCGTGTGCGACAACGCCGAGATGAGCGACTGCATCTTCATCCAGCGCAACCTCGAAGCCCGAGGCAGCATGGATGTGCACGAATCCCTGCAAATCATGGAGGTGATTTGGGGAAAGGACAAGATGAACAACTACGTGAAAAACAAATAAGTGCCGATGACACTAACCTTGTTGCCGCTTGGCTTTACGTTTTGCCAAAACTTCAAGCACATACACTGTGGTAGCGCCTACGACGGCCATGACGACAGCCATCAACAGCTCCATATTCCATTCGGGAAGATGAAACACATAATGCATCATGTCTTGCGCTGGCGTTTTCCAAGGATACACCACCGGCAGGCTGCCCAACATGAATCCGGCCAAAACAGAAAGCGTACCATCGCGATAATCGCGCATGAGCCACGAGAGCAGGTGCGAAAACGACACAATGCTGACGATGGCACCCAGAACAAAAGGCAGCAAAACACGCACTCCCTGCATGAAAGTAGAAGCCATTGTTATAGCTGGAATTGCTTCAGTAACAATAAGTTCGTAATTTCCCATCAAGAGCATGAGGTGCGAGCCTGAGACACCAGGCACCACCATGCCCGTCGCGCCAATGATGCCGCAAAGGAACAAATAAAAGAAATTGTCGTTGGAATAAGGGTTCGACTTGATGGAAAGCAGGAACGAAACGATAAATCCCGCCAAAAGAAGCAAGACATTCTTGACGTTCACCTTTTCGATCATTTTCATCACATACACCACCGAGGCGATGATAAGGCCGATGAATAACGACCAAGTATAAACCTCGTAGGATTTCAACGTTTGCTTCAGGAAAAGCGCGGTCAGCAACATTCCGGCAAAAATGCCAAGGAGAATGACGAACAGGAACTTGCCATCAGTCCGATGCACAAACTCACTGAAATGACCTTTGCGCAAGTATTTGAAATTCTTGAGGTTCAGCGATTTGATAGAATTTACGAAGCGCTCAAAAACACCAAGCACCAACGAAATAGTGCCACTTGAAATGGGAAAAACGTTGACAGCTCCCATAATCATTCCCTTGATGAACACTTTGATAGGCTCCCATAAACTCCTCATTCTTGTCATACTTTTGAAATCATGCCACAAAAGTACTACAAAAATTGTTTCCAAACGGAAATTTTCAACAATCAGCGTTTTTTTCACCTTTTTGTCGTCGAAATTGCATACCTTTGCCAAACAAAATACCTAACCCATGAGCGAAGAGAAAAAACTCATATTCCCGCTGAACTTCGATATCAAGGTCATCGTGGTGGCCAGTATCCCCGTCGAGGAAAGCAAGGCGAGCATCAGCCAGGTGTTCAGCACCTGCAAAACCGTACACAGCTTCGTCAACATAAGAACCAGTGCGAAAGGCAATTACATCACCTATACATACAATATCGACCTCGAAAGCCAAGAGCAGATGAATGTCGTTTATGATGCTTTGAAAAACGTGCCTGGAATCAAGTTTGCCTTATGACAAAAGCTTACGAAATATGGATTTACGGTCGGGTTTTCAACGTAGGTTTCCGGCGTTATGTGCATCGCTATGGCCTTCAATGCAATTTGACAGGCTATGTGGAGAACGATTATGGCGACGACTGCGTTCACATTGTGGCCGAAGGTGAGGCAGCCGACCTTGACCAATTCACGATACTTTGCGGAGAAGGCACGCCTTATTCATTAATAACCAATATGAAAATCGAACCTCGTGAGGTAACGGAAAAATATGTTGGTTTTGAGGAAATTAGATGATAAATATAATCGTAGACGCGATAATCGCGTCTCTACAAACTCTAAACTAAAATGATTGACTTCTCAAAAATCCTCTTTTTAGACATCGAGACCGTCTCGCACGAAAAGACCTACGACCAACTTTCGGAGCGGATGCAGAAACTTTGGGCGCACAAGGCCGGGCAAATTGCCAAAGGCGATGAAAATGCCACTCCCGAATCGGTTTACGACCGCGCCGCCATCTATGCCGAATTTGGCAAAATCGTCTGTATTTCAGTTGGTTTCTTCAACGACCAACGTTTCCGTCTGAAATCGTTCTACGGTCACGACGAAAAAACCTTGTTGACTGATTTCGCCAATTTGTTGAACCGCTACTATGACTATCCCGATGCCCAACTTTGCGCCCACAACGGCAAGGAATTCGACTTCCCCTACATTGCCCGAAGGATGCTTGTCAACGGTGTAAAAATCCCTAACATTCTGCAAGTTGCAGGAAAGAAACCTTGGGAAACCAAATTCATCGACACGATGGAACTTTGGAAATTCGGCGACTACAAGAGCTACACTTCCTTGGATTTGCTTTGCGCTATCCTGGAAATTCCCACACCTAAGGACGACATCAACGGCAGCGAAGTTGGACACGTGTATTGGGAGGAGAACAACGTCGAACGTATCAAGACGTACTGCCAAAAAGACGTGTTGGCCGTGGCGCAACTGATGCGACGATTCAACTACTTGCCTCTCATCACTGAAGACCAAGTGGACTACACCAACTGACAATGCACATCCTATCCAAATCAACGTATATCAAGGGCTTGCAATGCGAAAAGGCATTGTACATGCAGAAAAAGCATCCATATTTGCGCGACAAACTCAGCATTGAGCAACGCGCCAAGTTTCAACGCGGCACCGATGTAGGTGTCCTCGCCCATGACTATTTTCCTGGTGGAGTCGACATGTCGCCCAATTCGCCATCTCAGTTTCCGAAGAAAGTAGCCGAGACAATGGCTAATTTAGAAAACACTTCAATTAACACAATGTATGAAGCTGTTTTTCAATATAATGACACACTGATAATGCTCGATATGCTGGTTCGCGACGGCGATCGATGGATGGCCGTGGAAGTGAAAAGCTCGCTACGTCTTAGCGACACTTATTACAATGATGCAGCCCTTCAATACTATGTCTTGAAAGGCTGCAATGTACCATTGAGCGACTTCAAGCTTATGTACTTAAACGCTGATTATAAGAAGCATGGTGCAATTGATGTAAAGCAATTGTTTAAGTTGGAATCGGTCATGGAGTATGTGAAGGAACGCGAGTCTTTTGTCAGCGAGAACGTGGAGCGATTAAAGCGTGTGGTCGCCTTGGAACATTCGCCTTTGGTCAACATCGGGACGCAATGCAATAACCCATACCCTTGTGATTTTCAAGGACATTGCTGGAAGCTTATACCGAAAAACAGTTTCCTTTTCACCACTGCCATTGACGACGAAACGCTATTTCAACAATATTTCAACGGAGTGAACAACAATGCCAAAATGCTGGCAAAACTATCATCAGACTCGTTGGAAGCCCGCCAAATTGAAGCTTTGGAAACCAATTCATATTACATTGATTACAAGACACTTTACTCATTATCGCCGCAACCTAAACCCAAATCCATTGCCTACCTGAATCTTTTGCTCCATCGTCCCGCCGTACCCGAAATGGATGGCACGAAGCCCTACGAGGAAATGATTCTGGCCTTTGCCATGCAAGGCGAGTTTGAACATGACGCAGCCATAGATTCCATGCTATCCACTAACCCACGCGGGAATGACATGGCTGCTGAAGGCACATACGTTTGGGATTGCTTTGATGATCACAGCCGATGGAAAGAAGCCATCCCGATTTTAATAGAAAAACTCTCTCATTATGAACTGGTTGTGTGTTTTACACCCCAAAATCTCACCACTACCCTCTTACGGCATGAAATCATCCAAAACCGTGAGGTCGGCTACAAGGTGTTCAATCTCTTTGACGTGCTGCAACAAGCCGATTTCTATCATCCGAGCATCAAGCGTGGGTTGACCTTGCAACGACTTGCTGTGGCTCTTTTCCCCGATGCCAAACTCTTTGAACACAGCAGGATATTGGTCGAAGCGACCACACAAGACCTGTTGAGTTATCAACAAGCTCGAATTGACTTAATCGCTGAAAACGAGATGGTTGCAAAAACTTATCAAACATTTTTCAAGTAGTTGATAACTTCGCTTAATGAAACCTTTCGGGTCGAAAAAATATCCGTAATTTTGCCGTCTAAATCAGAAAACATGCCAAACGACACCACAACACCACGTCGCCCTTTCGGTGATATAGGAAAACGCACTGCGATGACCGCCGACCAGATTTTTGCCTCCCAAGGCCGTATTCCTCCACAAGCCACTGACCTTGAGGAGGTCGTCCTGGGCGCATTGATGCTCGAAAAAGATGCCGTCAACGAAGTCATCGACATTCTTACTCCGGAAGCTTTTTACTTAGACAAACACCAAAAAATTTTCGCTGCCATCAAAGATTTATTTGGAAAGTCGGAACCTATTGACATTCTGACTGTTACAAATGAATTAAAGTTTCGTGGCGAGTTGGAAATGGTAGGCGGCGCCTACTACATCTCAAAACTCACCAACCGCGTGGTTTCGGCGGCCAACATTGAATATCACGCGCGTATCATCATACAGAAATACATTCAGCGTGAGCTGATTAAGATTTCGTCCGATTTGATTCATGAAGCCTTTGAGGACACTACAGATGTTTTTGACCTGATGGACAAAGCTGAAGGTAATCTCTTCAAAATCAGCGAAAACAATCTGCGTAGAAGTTATGATACGATGCAAGACCTTGTTGCCCAAGCCATTAAAGAGATACAAAATGCCAAAAGTGCCGACAACAAGCTGCGTGGTGTACCCTCGGGCTATACGATGCTTGACGGCATCACTCAAGGCTGGCAAAAGTCGGATCTCATCATTCTGGCAGCCCGTCCCAGCATGGGTAAAACCGCTTTCGCACTCAATTTGGCCCGCAATGCAGCGGTCGATTTCCATATTCCCGTTGCTTTCTTCTCCTTGGAAATGTCTAATGTTCAATTGGTTACCCGTTTGATTTCAACAGAGGCATCACTTCCTGCCGACAAATTGCGTTCGGGCGACTTGGCTGAATACGAGTGGCAACAGCTGAATACCAAAGTCACCCCACTGACCGATGCACCTATCTTTATTGACGACACACCGCAGCTTTCCATTTTTGAGCTTCGTGCCAAATGCCGTCGATTGAAGCAACAGCATGACATTCAGATGATTTTCATCGACTATCTGCAATTGATGACAGCCAAAGGCGGCGACAAAGGCCTCAACCGCGAACAGGAAATCAGCACCATTTCGCGTTCGCTGAAGAGCTTGGCCAAGGAACTGCAAATCCCCGTTTTGGCCTTGTCGCAGCTGAGCCGTAGCGTTGAGCAGCGCCCCGGCTCGAAGAAACCCATCCTTTCCGACTTGCGCGAATCGGGTGCCATCGAGCAGGACGCTGACATGGTTTTGTTCCTCTATCGACCTGAGTATTACAAAAATGAGGCTGATGCCGAAGATAAACCTAAGGGATACACTATCGTCGACATCGCCAAGCACCGCAACGGTAAGTTGGGTGAAATCGAACTGCGTTTTGTGGGCCAATATGCTCGCTTCGAGGAATTTGAGCAAGGCGTCGATAACAGTGATTTCAAAACAATCGTCGGGCCTAATCCACAATTTGATCAACCTCGCATCATTGGCTCGAAGATGAACGACGACACAGGCATGGAGACCCACACTTCCAATTCACCTGATACGCCATTCTAAATTACGAGATTCAAATATTCAAGATAAAATTTAAGATTCAAAATTCAAGATTTGTGAAATATGAGGACTAAGAGCAAACCCCATACAAAGAGTAATCCATTGAAATTCAATGTTGTTGAACCAATGGGCTTGATGGATTTCCTGATGAAGAAACTCGATGGCATCAGCCGCAGCAAGGTGAAACGAATGTTGGCCAACAAGATAGTATCGGTTGACGGAGAGCAAACAACCCAGTTTGACTTTGCCCTGCAACCTGGCATGACAGTAGAAATCGGGAAACCGACGGCTCGCGAGCGCTTCCACAACCCGAAGCTGAAAATCGTGTACGAGGACAAGTATCTTTTGGTCATCGACAAGAAAGAAGGCTTGCTGACTAATAGTCCCACCAAGGAAAAAGACACCGCTCAAGCCATTCTGAACCAATATTTTATCTCGACGCAACAACGTTGCCGAGCCCACACCATCCATCGCCTCGACCGCGACACCAGCGGGCTGATGCTTTTCGCCAAAAGCAAGGAAGTGGCCTTGATGTTTGAGGAAGACTGGAAAAACACCGTCTACGACCGCCGTTATGTGGCCATTGTCAGCGGAGTGGTTGAGAAAGCGGAAGGCATTGTGGAATCGTGGCTGAAAGACAACAAAGCTTTCGTAACCTACTCAAGCCCAACCGACAACGGAGGCAAGTTTGCCCAGACCTACTACAAGACCCTCTACAGCCACAAGGGCTATTCGCTGATGGAACTGACTTTGGAAACGGGCCGCAAAAACCAGATTCGTGTCCACATGGCCGACTTGGGACATCCCGTGGCGGGCGACCCGAAATACGGCAACGGCGACAATCCTATTGGCCGCTTGGCACTTCATGCTTTCAAGCTGTGCTTCCATCACCCGTTGAAAAACGAGGACTTCGAGTTTGAAACACCCTTCCCTGCCTCATTCGGCAAACTGTTTCCGCAGATTTTGGATATCGACTAATATACTACCTTGGCTTCCAAGGTTTTCTTGTTGCCCACAGCATCGGTAACGACCACCTTCACGTTGTTGGTGCCTGCCTGCATTTTCTCGTCGAACTCGTAATAGAGCAAAGCGTTCTTGGCATCGTATTTTCCGAGCACCCAGACGCCGTCCAAATAGATGTCGTAGGTATCGATGCCGGTCATATCGTCAGAGATTTTGAAGCGCAGCGACTTCAAATCCTTCACCGACTGACCGTCCTTGAAATTGGTGGCGGTCACTTTAGGAGCCACAGAGTCGATTTTAATTGTGAACTCGCCTAAGGAGCGCGTCTCCACCTCCATGCAGCCGTTTTTCATCTTGCCACCGAGTGACGACACCTTGCCTTTGCCGTCGATATAGGCAATGTATTTCCTCGGATGGTCGGCCCATTCCTCGCGCGGACGGAGGCGCACCGTATAGTTTTTGAACGTCGTCATTTCGTCCGTTCCAAAACGGTAAATACGTGTGCAACAGCCTTTTTCGTCACGCTGACCCGTAGGCATCCATTCGTCGCGGAACAAGGTGCCACACTCCATCGAAACGCTGAAATCCTCAATGGTGATTTCGGAATTCAACGAGCCGTCGGCCTTCACGAAATACTCGCTGCGGCGACGCATCGGGCGCTCCACTTCAACAGGTGCCGTACCCACCAACTTGAACCGAATCTGAGCGAAATTGCCCTCATAATCAGAGATTTTGAAACGCACGTTTACCGTGTCACCTTCTTCAACATAAACCGTTCCGTTCTTCTTTTCGATCATGTGCAGATTGTTGAACGGGTCGACTTCGGTGCGCACATAGCTCGACTTCTTCTGTTTGTAGCGGCGATAGTCCAACAGGCTGTTGACGTAACGCGGCTCGCTATAGGAAAAACTGTCGGCCTCCACCTGGAAAGCCAACATGTCGTCCAAATAAAGCTCATAAAGATACGGGCCGTCCTTGTTGGTTTGCGTGCCCACGATGTCGTAGGTGCAAATGCCGAACGCCATTTCGCCGTTGCCGTGCACGACGCTACGGTCTTTCAAATTGTACTTGCCATTCGATCCTTCCACGCTGAAATACATTGGTTTAATGCCACCTTCAAGCGTAGAAGAGTCGCCCAAAGGATACACCGATACGCCTTGAATCAGCGGCTTGGCTTTGTCCTCGATTTTGTAGCCAAAATACAGCGGGTTGAGCGGCTTTTCGCTCACAGTATGCCGAATTTCAAAGTGCAGGTGCGGTCCGCCCGAGCCACCCGAATTGCCCGAATAGGCAACCAAATCACCCTTTTTCACGGGGAATTTGTCCTTGTCGGGATAGATCTGCGAGGCGAATTTCTTGTGTTTGTATTGGTACTGCTTCACATATTTCGCGATTTCGCCCGAAAAACGCTGCAAATGGGCATAGACGGAAGTATAGCCATCGTAATGCGTGATATACAACACGTTACCATAGCCGTAAGGCGACACCCCTATGCGACTGACATAGCCATCGGCGATGGCATACACTTTTTTTCCTTCCACGCCCTGCGTCTTGATGTCCAAGCCGGCATGGATATGATTGGGGCGGATTTCGCCGAAGGTAGCCGAAAGAACCATGGGGATGTCCAACGGGTCGCCGTATTTGGGAAAGCTTTCTTGGGCGGCCAAGCCGAGCGAAGCCACGACAAAAGCCAAAACAGTTATCAAGCGGATTTTCATAATGATAGAATTTTGCGCAAAGATACACCTTTTTTGTCTAACTTTGCAACCCAATACGGAGATTAGTTATGAACTACCGCACCCGAAAGAAAATCAGGGAAGAATGGAGAAGTTCGCCGCCTATCATGCTTGCATACAGGCTGTTGGCTATGCTTTTGTCGTTGAGTATCAGCCGTTGGCTGCTTTATTTGTTCAACCTTCAGTTTTTCCATCAGGTCAGTCCGAGAGAGTCGCTGTTCCTGTTTTTCTATGGTATGCGTTTCGATTTGGCCGTCACGGTGGCCCTCAATCTGCCGCTCATCCTTTATTATTGTTTCCCCTCGCGGAAAATCTTCCATCCTCTACCCCAGCGATTGTTCGACATTATCTTTGTGGTTACCAACGCATTGGCCGTGTTTCTCAATTTCATCGACATTGTGACTTTCCATTTCTATGGTCGGCATCTGAGCATGGACATGATCCAACTTTTGGGCGACGGCAGCAAGATTTCATGGGTCATCGTCGGTCAGGTGATTTTCGACCACTGGTATTTGTTGGTCATCTATGTGCTTTTTGTATTGGTAATCAATGTGGTAACAAACAATACGCAACTTCATGACGACAAGGAACACGTAATCAAACGCTGGCGATTGCGGCAGATTGTTTTCCTCGTGTTGATGCTCTCGCTTGCTTTGATTGAGTGGCGCAATGAACTCAGAACCAGGCATATCAATGCGAGCATTGCAATGAAGTACACCAACCCTCAAAATCTTCCCGTCTTGTTGAATACACCGTTCTGCATATTCAGCGATCGCGAACAACCCATGACGGAACGCCATGAATACATTGTCGACCCCGAGCAGTTTGTTCACAAAAACTTGAATATCAACCGTTTCGTTGCAAGTGATAGTTTGGTGGCCGACAGTATTCCCACCAATTTGGTCGTCATCGTCATGAAAGGCATCGGGCAGGAAATGACGCGCTATTACAATCCACAGCATCGGTTCAACCTGACTCCATTTTTAGACACCTTACTCGCCCAAAGCCTCACCTTTGATGGGCGGTCAAACAGCCGTCGCTCCATCGAGGCCTTACCTGCCATACTGGCCAGCATACCCTCGTTGATGAACGATGACTTCGTGCGCTCCCCCTACGCTGAAAATGACATTGATGGATTTGCGCAACACCTTCAGGAACAAGGATATAACACCATTTTTATGCACGGAGGCAACAACGGCACCATGGGCTACGACCAATTTACGCGACGTGCAGGATTCCGAAACTATTTTGGGCGCAACGAATATGATGATGACAGCGATTACGATGGTCGATGGGGCATTTATGACGGGCCTTTCCTGCAATATGCCGCCAATGCCCTCAACCGCTTGCATGGGCCGTTTGCCACGACGATTTACATGCTCTCGTCGCGCTATCCTTATAAGGTGCCTGCCGATTTCGAGTTTCCGGAAGAAAGTTATTATTGGACTGGTTACGAAAAAACCGTCTATTACACCGACCATGCCCTGCGCGGATTTTTTGAGACAGCCTCAAAGATGCCTTGGTTCGACAACACACTGTTTGTCGTCACTTCCGACGCCTCTAACGGCGAGCATTTCCAACCTGAATACAGCAACGTCTGGGGCATGTATGCCATCCCTATCGCGTTTTATCAGCCAAGTCGCATTGTGGCGCGACGGTCGGGCGAAATCGCGCAGCAAATCGACCTCAGCCCCTCCATCCTCTCGGCTTTGCAGGTCAACGACACCCTGTTTTCTTTCGGGCGCAACCTGTTCGACAGCATTAGCGAGCCGGCCTTTGTCAGCTATTTCAACCTCACCTACCAATATTGCGACGGCACCTATCTCGTGCAATCCGACGGCAAAAATTCATTCGGCATCTACAAGCCCGTCATCGACCCATTGCTCACCGACAACCTCATCGACCGCCTGCAATGTCCCGATGTGTTCGAGAAGCTTTACACCCTTCTTGAAGATTACGACAACAGAATGATTAACAA
>Ga0310697_10005897_pt1 | contig 11752 bp, 10 predicted proteins | sample 172DNAGHGlowgp2_FD_203883 | JGI IMG/M metagenome (GOLD analysis project Ga0310697, IMG submission 203883) | Sheep rumen microbial communities from Palmerston North, Manawatu-Wanganui, New Zealand - 1728 DNA GHGlow gp2 (v2) (version 2) | ecosystem: Host-associated > Mammals > Digestive system >... | reverse complement strand
ATCCCATTCGCAGCATTCAGGACAAGCGCTATCGTTTCATCATGAACCTGATGCACGAGAGGCCGTATAGCGAGAAGCACATGATGAAACCAGAAGATACCAACGATATGTGGGGTTCGTGGATTGTGACGGCTCAAACCGACGAACGGGCTTCTTGGCTGATTAACAAGTTTGTTCATCGACCTGCACAAGAGCTCTACGACCACCAGACAGACCCTTGGGAACTCAACAATTTGGCCGACTTGCCAGAATATGCTACTCGAGTAGCGGAGATGAAGACTGCCCTGCTCGAATGGATGGAGCAAATGGGCGACACAGGCATCGGCATGGATGTCTTGGAATAAGGAGTTATATCCCCAAACGCAGGCAGGAGAGATTGCAAACTTGGCACGCTGAATTCTCAAACATCACACGTTAAGTGAATCAACTTCACACGTTATACATATTAACTGAAGTATCTGAAGTATGAAAGGGCTGTCTGTGACTCATGTTCCCCTACAGCGGGCCTTGAAACGCCGCGTGCGGCGTCAGCCATCCCCGCACGCGGAATTGACCATCCCCGCACGCGGCGTTTGAATTTCCCTTAAAGGGGTTAGGAGGCTAAGCCGCTGTTGTCATCACTTCCTCTATTTCTGAAACTTGAATAAATTAAACAAACCAATGAAGATTCAAAAGTCCCATTACTGTAAAATGCTTTCAGGACTTGCTGTGCTGCCTGCTGCGCTCTGCGCACAAGACAAGCAGCCGAACGTCATCATCATGTACATCGATGACATGGGCATAGGAGATGTGAGTTGCTTTGGAGGCTCTTATACGCCGACGCCCAACATCGACCGACTGGCTCAGCAAGGGCTTTCCTTCACGCAGTATTACTCTGCCGCTCCTGTCAGCTCCCCTTCCCGTTGTGGTCTCATTACAGGTCAGTTCCCGCTGGAGCATGGGATAAACACTTTTATGGACACGCGTGCTGCCAACAAGAGGGTAGAGCAACTCAACTACCTCAATCCGTCCGCTCCCAGTATTGCGAGGGCTTTCCAGCAAGCAGGCTACGCTACGGCGCATATCGGCAAATGGCATCTTGGCGGCGGTCGGGATGTGACGGATGCTCCTGGCTTCGAGAACTATGGCTACGACGAGCATGTCTCAACCTACGAGAGTCCCGACCCAGACCCTATCATCACTTCAACGCGTTGGATATGGGCGGCTTCCGATAGTGTGAAGCGCTGGAACCGGACGGCTTATTTCGTGGATAAGAGCCTCGAATTTATCAGGAAACAGAATGGCAAACCCTTCTTCCTGAACCTTTGGCCTGATGATATGCACACGCCTTGGGTGCCTGAATTCTTTGCCGAGAAGCGAGAAAAGTGGGAAAAAGAGGATGCCTTCGAACCTGTGTTGAAGGAGATGGATGTGCAGTTGGGACGTTTCCTCAACGAACTCGACAAGATGGGACTTGCGGAAAACACCATCGTCATCTTCACCAGCGACAACGGTCCTGCTCCCAGCTTCATGCAGCGACGCACTTTAGGGATGCGAGGCGCAAAGAACAGCCTTTATGAGGGCGGCATCAATATGCCTTTCATCATTCGCTATCCTGCCAAGATAAAGGCTGGAGAGCGCAACGAGACGACCATTCTCAGCGCGATGGACCTCTATCCTTCGCTCTGCAAAATGGCAGGCATCTCTACTGAAAAGGGGTATAAGAGTAGGGGAGAGGACATGTCGCGTCAACTTCTTGGAAAGAACAAAAAGAGTCGTAGCACAGACCTGATGTGGGACTTCGGCCGCAACAAGCACTTCAACTTCCCTGGAAGGAAGGAGAACCGCAGTCCGCATCTGGCCATTCGTCGAGGCAAATGGAAACTGCTCTGCAACGACAATTGCACGGATATGGAGCTTTACGACCTCGAGGCTGACCGTAACGAAACAAAGAATCTGGCTGACCAGAACCCACGCCTTGCACGCAAACTGGCAGAGAAAGTGTGTGCCTGGTACGAGGAAAACAGACTGAAAGAATGGTAATGCAGGGGAAAAAGACTTTGGCTTTGTTGGCGGCAGCTGCTACCTCGAACGCCTTTGGAGCAACTCGTCCCAACGTGGTGATTATCGTGGCCGACGACTTGGGGTGGGGCGACGTGAGCTATCATGGCAGCGTTGTTCCTACACCAAATATCGACCGCCTTATCGGTGAAGGCATCGAGCTGGACCGCTTCTATACGGCTCCCGTCAGTTCGCCTACTCGTTGCGGCCTCATGACGGGGCGCTATCCCAGCCGCTTCGGCATTCGCGAGACGGTCATCCCGCCTTGGCGAGATTATGGTCTTCCTGTCGAAGAAGAGACGATGGCCGACGTGCTGGGACGAAACGGCTACACAAATCGTGCAGCGATAGGCAAATGGCACATGGGACACAGTCGTCTGCGCTACTACCCGCTCAATCGTGGCTTCACGCATTTCCATGGAGCCCTGAACGGTGCCTTCGATTACTTCAATCATACGCGCGAGAAAGAGCTCGACTGGCATGATGATTGGGAGTCGTGCCACGAAGAAGGCTACTCCACAGACCTTATTGCCGCTGAGGCGGCTCGATGCATTAGGGAATACGCCAAGGGTGAGCCTTATTTCGTCTATGCCTGCTTCAATGCACCTCATGCTCCTTATCAGGCGCCCGAAGAGGAAATCCGCAAGTTCATTTCCAAAGAGGAATTTGATGCCCTTTCGCCAAAAGACCAGAAAGGATGGACATATCGGGCGATGGTCTCTCGAATGGATACAGGCGTGGGCACCATCCTCGATGCCATTCATCAGAGCGGCGAGTGGGACAACACAATCATCCTCTTTATGAGCGACAATGGGGGAGTGCCGGGTATGGAACCATATTGCGTGAACCGTCCCTTGCGCGGCTCAAAGTTCGATGAATGGGAAGGTGGAGTCCGTACGGTTGCCGGCATCTATTGGAAGAAAGGCTTCCAGCAGGGCGGCAGGAAACTGGAGCAAGTGACAGGCTTTGTGGACATCCTTCCCACTTTGGCTGACATCATCGGAGCGAAAGGAAAACCTAAGAACCCGTACGACGGCATCAGCATCTATGGCGTGCTTCGCGGCAAGAAGAAACAGATAGACCGCGACATGTATCTGGGATGCGGTGCAGGCGTTTGCCAACAATACAAACTCATCCTTGCAGGTCAGCATCTTGGCTTGAAGAAGGACTTCATTACAGACATCCTGCAGAACCCTTACGAAAAGCGCGAAGGCCGCATCTATGAAGACCCCAATCGTGTTGTCCGGCTTCGCGAAACGGTAGTGCAAGGCGATGCCATCATTCCCTATCAGGAAGAAATACCTTATGGAAAGGGGCAGAAGGGATTCGTCGCGCCTAAGGAATGGAAGATAACAGAATATTAAAACAACACATATAATGAAGCACATCATCATCAAAGGCAGTCTTTCTGCCGTGGCGCTGCTGACGGCTTTTCCTTGCTGGTCGGCAAAGAAGACGGACAAGCGTCCGAACATACTGCTCATCATGGCCGACGACATGGGCTACTCCGACATCGGATGCTACGGAGGCGAGATTCCTACGCCCAATATCGACGCTTTGGCGGCTCGTGGGCTTCGCTTCACGCAGTTCTACAATTGCGGACGCTCCTGTCCCACAAGAGCAAGCCTGCTGACAGGCCTCTATTCCCATCAAGCGGGCATCGGAGCAATGTCGGAAGACCCTGAATTGAAAGACGGAGAAGACCCCGAGCATCAGGGCGAGCACGGCTACATGGGGTTCCTGAACCGCAATTGCGTGACGATGGCCGAGGTGCTTCGCGATGCAGGATATCATACCTATATGACGGGCAAATGGCATGTCGGTCTGCATGGAAAAGAGAAATGGCCGCTGCAACGAGGCTTCGAGCATTTCTATGGCATACTGGCAGGAGCCACGAGCTATCTGCAACCTCGTGGAGGTCGAGGCTTGACGCTCGACAACATGCATCTTCCTGCTCCACGTCCGCCTTATTACACTACGGATGCCTTCACCGACCACGCCATCACTTTCCTCGAAGAGCAGCAGGACGACAAGCCCTTCTTCCTCTACCTTGCCTACAACGCTCCGCATTGGCCCTTGCAAGCCAAGGATGCCGACATCGAGAAGATGGCCGGGCGCTATGCTGATGGCTGGCAGACGACACGCGAGCAGCGCAGGCAGAGAATGGTGGAGCTGGGACTCATAAAGGACGAATGGGGACTGGCGGAATGGGAGTCCAGGACATGGGACGAGCTTTCCGTGGAGGAACAGGACAACTCAGCCCTCCGCATGTCGGTCTATGCCGCACAGGTTCATTGCATGGACTACAACATCGGCCGAGTCATCGCCTACCTCCAGGAAAAGGGGCAGCTCGACAATACCCTCATCATCTTCCTTTCCGACAACGGAGCATGCGCTGAGCCCTACAGCGAGACAGGCTTTGGCACCATCGCCGACATCAACAACCAGCAGCATTGGGTGCAGCCCTCTTATGGCAAGCCTTGGGCAATGGTGAGCAACACGCCCTACCGTAAGTACAAGCGCCGTGCCTATGAAGGCGGCATAGCAGCACCGCTCATCGTCTCTTGGCCTGAGCAAACGCAGCAATACGCTTCACAGTTCAGGAATAACATCTGTCACGTCACCGACCTCATGGCAACCTTCATCGATGTGGCCGGGGCTACCTATCCAAAGACCTATCATGAAGGCAATGAAATCATTCCGCTTGCGGGAACAAGTCTGATGCCAACCGTCGCTCATCCAGACAAGAAGCTGCACGAATACATCTTCGGCGAGCATGCCGACAACTGTTATGTGAGGTGGAACGACTGGAAAGCCGTTCGCGACGAGGTGACTGACAAGTGGGAACTCTATTTCATTCCGAACGACCGAACCGAGCGCCACGACCTTGCAGCCGAGAAGCCGGAGCAATTGAAGCAGCTCGTTGGGAAATGGGAGGAATGGGCCAACACCCATCACGTCTTCCCCAAAGGCAAAGGAGGACGGGACACGCGACTGAAGGAATAAGCCTCCGCCTAATTATGGCCTGTTTCTGCCCGAACTGACAGCCATACAGGAGCGCCCGCCCGCGTCCGCCGATTCACCAACCTCATTGAGGAACTGTTCTTCGGTTTCTTTCCCCCCCTTCGGTCTTTGTCACGAATTACTGATGCGTCCCGTTTCTTCGGCCCGCTCCGCCAGTGCCCGAGGCTCAAGCCGAAGAAAGGCCTTGTATGCCCCCCATAAGGGAAAATTAAACGCCGCACGCGGCGATTGCCATCCCCGCACGCGGAATTGGCAAACGCCGCACGCGGCGTTTTAATCCCCTCAGTAGGGAGAGATGAGTCACAGACAGTTCTTTATATTCCCGAAACTTCAGTCATTTGACATACTTCTTGCCGTTTTGGATATAAATCCCTTGTTGGTAATCATGTTGCTGACATGTCAGGGAATAAGAAACACCGTCGTTGGCATTCCAGCGGCCGCTTCCCTGTTGCAGTAGCATTATCTTCACCGTTCTATTCGGTTGCACTAATCACTCTGTCCTCCTCTGGGTCATTGTTCCCGCAAGCAAGAGCAACAACAGTGAGGGAGAAGGTCATCCATGTCATAAAACCTTCTTCATTTTTATCCGTAGTTTTGAATAAGATATTTCACAAACTGCGGGTCTCCGAAGTTGATGGTGCCTGCGTCGTGCTGGTTCATCTTAGCTATCTTAGCCATATCGTCGTCACTCAGCGAGAAGTGGAAGATGTCGATGTTCTGCGCCATGCGCTCCTTATGGCTCGACTTGGGAATAGCAACAATGCCGCGCTGGGTGAGCCAACGAAGAGCTACCTGAGCTGCTGTCTTATTGTACTTGGCACCAATAGAAGCCAATAATTCACTCTTTACGATGCCGTCAGTGCCTTGTCCACCAAGTGGATACCAAGCCATCATCTTGGTGCCAAACTCGCCATTAATGGGTTCGATTCCTGTCTGCTGAGAGAGGGTGTTGCACTCCAACTGATTCACCATCGGTTTCACGTCCACATAGTGGGCAAAGTCGAAGAAACGGCCTGCCTGGAAGTTGCTGACGCCTATGGCACGAACCTTGCCGGCACGATAAGCTTTCTCCATAGCCCGCCATGTGCCAAACACGTCGCCGTAGGCCTGATGAATGAGCAGCATGTCGATGTAATCAGTCTGCAACTTGCGCAGGCTCTCATCGATGCTCTTGGCTGCCTTTTCCTCACCGTTGTTCGAAATCCAGACCTTTGTCACGAGGAACAGGTCTTCGCGCTTCAGTCCACTCTTTCGCCAGGCATTACCAACGCCTTCTTCATTCTGATAGGCCTGTGCCGTATCAATCAGGCGATAGCCCACGCTCAAGGCATCGCTCACGCAACGTTCACATTCGTTTGGGCTTACCAGAAACACGCCGTAGCCCAAAGTCGGCATCTGAACACCATTGTATAGTTTTATGTATTCCATAATATTCGTTGTTAATATCCTAAACCATTCAGCCACTTTTCGACTTTTTTCTTTTCTGTGCGAACCTCGTGGCCGTAGATGCTGAAGCCCTTCTGGACGTTGGCTCCAGGGAATGCATCCTTCACGTCCTCCACGCAGTTCGCCAGTCCCGAGCCTTCGTGAGTGGTAAAGGGGATAACGGTCTTACCCTTCAGGTCGTTAGCGTGCTTCTTGAAGAAGGTGAACATCACCTGCGGATAGGTGCCCCACCATACTGGACCGCCGATGAACACAATGTCATAGCCGCTCATGTCTACATCGCCTTCGTACTCTGGCAGCTCGCCATTCCTTTGCTCCTCTTTGGCAAGGTCGCAAAGCGGTTTGTAGGCCATTCCGTCGTACTTATGCGTGACAATCTCGAACTGCTCTGCACCTGTCTGCTCCGTGATATAGTCGGCCACAATCTTCGTGTTGCCCACCTTGATGTTTCCTACTGCGTAGTTGTCTCCTGCATGCGAGAAGAACACCACCAATGCTTTTCCGTCTTTTACCATAACTGTTTTCCCGTTTGTCGTTGTTTGTTCATTCATGCCAGTCTCTTTCTTGCTGTTCCCACCACAAGCAGTAGAAACCAGCATACACAGAGCTGATGCAAGTATCAGTTTCAATGACTTGCCCATATTATCCCAGAGCCTGATTAGTTGACCACTCGAAATACTGCTCACGTTCACTGATCCACCAACGACCATCAATCTTCTCGTATTTGTCATGGTAGCGTACTGCATGGGTAGTCAGCACATCCTTACCGTCCTGCTCTGTTACCAGCGTAGCCAGTGCATAGCAAGTACCTGTGGCGTGAGTCTCATCAACGAAATCTACGCTCTGTTGTCCATTCATGTGGAAAGACACCTTAGCGGCACCGAAAGCCTTGTACTGGCGTATCATGTCATGCACATCAGTAACAGTCATGCCCAGCTTACCACCGAAATACACGTTCAGTTTGATGTCAGGACGGAAAATCTCAACGTAGCAGTCCTGGTTGTTCTTGTCACTCTCTGTTGCATAGAAGTCTACTAATGCCTTCAACTCCATGCGGTCTTGCATTCTGAAATCCATTATCTTATCGTTTTTAAGTTTCATGGTGCAAAGGTACTGCGATATTTCGATACTTTGGTTTCACAAATAACCTCATAATTTTCACTTTTTGCTGAAATCGTTCTTTTATTTACAAAATAATGTGTAATTTTACAGCCATGAAGGCAGATTTTCAGTATTCCACAGACTTCTATGGGATGAATTCCCGCGAGTTGAGCCACATTTGTATGCATCTGCTCTGCTTGGCAGGGGAGGGTAGTTTCGTGTTTAACGAGCACTGCTACCACATTGTCAAAAACGATTTGGTTGTGATACCGATGCCTGATCGTATCAGCAACCTGGCGGCACATGCAGACTTGCAGGTGGAGTGGTTTGCTGCCGATTACAAGTTCCTGCAGAACCTGCTACCGTCGAACAATTACAGCATATGTGGCAGCATCTCGCTGAACCAAGACCCCGTCATCAAACTGACAGACGAACAAGCACGACATCTGCTTGATGACTTCCATCGTCTGCGTGACCGTATGTATGAAAGCCATCTGCAGTTCTATCGCGAACTGATGGGCAGTCTCTGTCTGACGATGATGTACGACATCTTCGAGGCCCATGCCCAACGAGAAGCTACAGATACCCATACCGACCGAACAGCATACATCGTTAAACAGCTGATGACCTTGCTCTCCACTGGCATCAGCCGAACAGAGCGTGATGTGAGCTACTATGCAGAGCGACTGAATGTTTCACCCAAATATCTTTCTGCCACTATCAAACGCGTGACAGGACACAGTGTCACCTCATACATCGACCGTCATACTATACCTATATTAAAAGACTATCTGAATGATGAACGCTTGTCCCTCACTCAGATAACTGATCTGATGAACTTCACATCGCTCTCTTACTTCAGCCGTTACTGCACCAAGCATCTTGGCCAGTCGCCTAGCGAGTACCGTTTAAGTCTTCAACCGAAATAATTTATAATCTTATAAAAAAGAGACCTGCCCAAACGGACAGGTCTCTTTATAATTATGTGTGAGTTCTTTTACTCTTCCACTGCTGCCTGCGCGGCGGCTAACAGATGTTGATTATCAAAGAGTTACAGAGTTATTGTAAACTACTAGCGACTCTATTACTACACATTCTGCACCTTTTTACACGCTCATGAATTTTGATGTGTTGTATGAACTTTTCTTTGATTCTGTGTTTCCTGTCTTCGTATCGAACCTATCCCGTTTGGGGTTCCAATTACCTTTCTTGATACTAGCATCGTAAAAACACAATCCATCATGTGTATCTGTTCCGGTCTTACCCAATGAACGATAAGTTTGTGCAGGCTCTATTTCTTGCTTACCTGATACCTCTATCAACTTAGGCATTTCCCCATTCTTGCATGCATTCAAAATTTCATCCTTACAGTTCAGAGGACCTGCTATTATCTTGTCTCCATCTTTTATCGACCGAATAAGAATGCCACCAAATCTTCCAGATTCCTCATTATATTGGCTGTCAAAGCAAATATCTATTCCGCTAAGATGATAGAACAGCTCACCTCCTTTATAATCATTACGAGGATAAGTGACTTCTTGCCATTTATGATGACTTGGATCCTTCAAATATTGTTCGCTATCATAATAGTAGAATTCGATTTCTGCAAGGCGAAAAATCTTGTTGTTACATTCAATGCCATAGCTAGTAAATAGTTCACCTGCAATGTCTCTACATTTAGCTTTGAAACTCTCGTAATTTGATATTCCATCAAACGGATTCTTCAGATCTAATTCATTTATCATGATTCAATTCTTTTGATTTCTGTTGCAAATATACAAAGAATCGGGCATTGACCCTATTCTTGATAGTAAAATTTATTTTGAACAAGTGAGTTTAAGCTTGTCCATAATCTCTTTTTTGATATCACCTTTCTTTAAGTCTTCATAATCTACAATGGGAATGCGTGCGCCTTTTGCTAATACTTTCAGATAATCCTGATAGATTGTCCATGTTAGACAATTCAACGCGCCTCCATTCTCTGCTATGAAATCACGCATTTGCACTTGATAGATATCGCCTTCATACTCAGGGTATAGTTCCTTGTATTGGGCCAATGTTTCCGCATCTGTGACTTCATCTCCAAGACCTGGAATGATAATGAAATCGCATGTCTGTATACTGTTGATATATGCCCAGCTTAATTCATCATACTTGCTTAGTTTGAGCTCGATAACTTCAAAATGCTGTTTGAGGGATGAATACATCTTTTGGGCTATCTTGTCATCGTACAGCTCTAGATTTACCAACACACGAGGCTTGCCGGATTTATTTATTCCTACATACCTTACGATTCCATCGGTATGCCCAAAGGTATCTTCTTTATCCCATGGAAGCCAAACGATTGTCAAGTCTGGTGACATGAAAGCACATTTAAGAAGGCACTCTATTTGTTCTTTACTGAAATTCGGATTTTCACTGAAAACCTTTTCTGTCATTACTACATATTCCGTTTCTTTACCCTTTTTCCTTCCTTTGCAGAATACCATATTACCCCCGTCAACGACGAGCGGAATATCCACAATCTCGTATTCTTGTGCAAAAGGGCAGTTGTTTATGACCTTATCAACATCTGTAATGTACTTCTTCTTATCTTGAAGATAATCTGGATTATAAACGAATTTAACGAAAATATACTCATCCATCTGTATTGGCATAAAATCTCTTACCCAATAATCTTTTGTGTGAAAGACAGCTCCCAACCCTTTGTGATAAGAGAAAATTATGTCAACAAGTTCTGCTTTTAGTTTCGAATAATGTCGTTCCAAAAGGCTTGAAAAGACGACTAGGCTTTTTTCATTTTCTGTTACTATCATATCGCATTTCGTTTTTGATGTTAAACATGATGATTCGTCGACTAATCACGCTGCAAAGGTACTAAATGTTTTACTCCAGAACACAACTTTTTTTGCAAACTTTTCTTAAAGTTTTCGAAATAGTTATTTATTGATTTTTAATATTTTGTATAATTGCTTTGATTATTGTTTTTACCTTTTTATATTATAGATTAAAATACTGTATGTCAATTATTTAAAGCGCTATAATAACACAATAATGCATTTTCTGCGACGTTTTTGCCGATAAATCGTCAAATGTCTTTTATAGACACAAGAAAAGGACCTGCCCTAACGGACAGATCCCTTTATTAAATATGTCAGAGTTATTTTACTCCTCAACGGCTGCCTGCGCGGCGGCTAACGGGAACTGATTATCAGCATTTACGGCGAATCTGGGAAACATTTGGGAAACATTATGAGCATGTACTGCACATTCTGCACCCGATTTCCTCAAAATATCCGACCATTTTTGCCACTTCGACTACTTTTCGATATTTTAATTGTTAAACACTATTGTTAGAACACACATTGCATTACGACTATACAGCACGTTCTGCAAATTTTGCTCGCAAAATTAATAATTTCTCATGACATTACGTTTGTTTTGCACGTTTTTCTTGCAGAACGTGTCTGTTTTTAATATAAATTAAGGCAATAACCACATCCAGTCACCAAATACTTGTTTCAACTAAAAGAAAAATGGATGGAATTCAATGCCATAAGTTTAGGTTTAAGTTTAGATGTTCTTATATATATAATAAGGTATAGTAAACCCAGATCAGGAGATTGAAGGTTTAATATTTAAGTTTAGAAATGCATGTATTACATGGGCAGACATAAACCTAGACTTTGCAGAATTAAACGACTTGATGTTTCCCAAAAATCACATTTTTTTTACTGAAGATGATCCAATTTATGCTCTCCCCTTCTCATTCCACTTTTCTTTTAACTGAAAAAAAATGACATCTTTACATCTGTCATTTCTGTTTTCATAAGACAGTGAAATTAGGTTGCAAAGATAATTCTTTGATTTAAACTATTGTTTACAAGCATCCGTTTTTTGATTATTAATGATTTTTGATGTCAAAATTTTGTTCGAAAAAAAACTATAAATTTGCAGTGTATTAAACCTAAAATCCGCAACTAATAGTCATTCGGACTAATTTCGCCGTCTCGTCCTCCATCTGAGGAAATCTCCAGCCACTACAGGTGCAATTACGTGTTGTCCCCGCCCAATATCCCCTTACCCCGTCGAGCATTACAGGGGCTTTATGCTGTCGTTGACCCGCAAAGTCTGTTTCTCA
>Ga0310697_10005896_pt1 | contig 11754 bp, 9 predicted proteins | sample 172DNAGHGlowgp2_FD_203883 | JGI IMG/M metagenome (GOLD analysis project Ga0310697, IMG submission 203883) | Sheep rumen microbial communities from Palmerston North, Manawatu-Wanganui, New Zealand - 1728 DNA GHGlow gp2 (v2) (version 2) | ecosystem: Host-associated > Mammals > Digestive system >... | reverse complement strand
TTCAAGTTTTGAACTTCAAATTGACAATTCTAATCAAGGAATGAATCAAACTATTTCTTATCCTAATCCTTTTTCAAATAAGAATAATGTTGAATTAAATAATGGATTTCCAAAAGAGAATAATGGCTTTCCAAAAAAAGATGAAATTCCATGGAACAATGGTTTTCCACAAACTAATAATGGCTTTCCAAAAAAGAACAATGAATGGAATAATGGCTTTCCACAAACTAATAACCAATGGAACAATGGCTTTCCACATATAAATGATAGATTTGGTTTTGCAGACAAAGATGATGATGTTTTTAAAAATGTTAATAATGGCTTTATAAGGAATAATAATGGATTTAGATTTGGTAGTAATCCTTTCCAAAATAATAATGGATTTGGTAATAATGGATTCGGTAATAATGGATTCGGTAACAACACATTTGGTAACAATGGATTTGGTAACAACACGTTTAATGAATTTGAACAAAGATCATCAGAAGATATTAAAATGAGCATTGAAAATTTCATTTAAAAAATTAAATTAATTTTTATAATATATACCATTTAAAGTAAAATCACCATTATAACTATTATATGTACAATCTGACATATAAAACTCTTTTTGTTCTAAATCAAATCTAAATAATAGTTTATTTATTTGTTTATAAGCACATATAATATTATTATCAATAATAATTCTCATATTTACATTAATTTCATATGAATAAGTTAATCCATAGTTTGTTGTAATACTGAACACTTTATATTGATAAGAATTATTATTTTCATTCATAAATACAACTTTATAATAATCATTGAAAGTATGATCACCAATTTTATAAATTATTAAAAATCCCATGACTTTTTCTCCATTTTTAAATGATTTATTTTTAAGTGATTCATCTAAATCGTATAATCCATCTGTATTTACAGTTTTATTTTCTTGATAATTGGAATAGAATGACAAAATCTTATTATTTTGTTTAGGCTCAATTATAAGCTTCTTTAATTCTATTGTTGAATAACCATAATATTTAACAATATCCTTATTAATATAAATTGGTATTTCACCATAAGTACTATTATTATTATAATAATTATCTTTTTTATTAAAGCTTATTCCAGATGGAAATAATTTTATAATATTAGAATTTGTATATTTAAATATTAAATTTAAATTTTCTAATGAATAACCTTTTGAATTAATACAATCGTCATAAAATAAACAAATAGATTTATTTTCTAAATTAATTGTTTTTAAATATTTATTAGATATTGCTTCATAATTTATAAAAAAATATAAATCATTAATATCATAAGAAATATTATTAATTTTACATACATCAATAATATTTAAATCATCCTTTTTGTATAAATGCAAATCTAGTTTATTATTAGATTTAAAATACATAACGAAAATAGCTTTTAGATTTATTTCATCTTTATTTACTACATTCATTATTCCAGTTAGCATTGAACCATTTTTTAAATTATTGAACAAATCAACATTAAAACTTTTTAATTCATCATCCCTATCCATATATACAGAATTTTGAATTTGTTCAAAGCTATAATATTTATCAAATGCATTATTGTATAAATTAGTTAAATCAATTATATCCAAATTACCACAATCTTCAACGTAACCATAATAAAATTTATTTTCTATTGAATAGATATCTCTTTTAATTACTGTATTAGTAGTGATCTTATTATCATCTTCATTCTGACCTATAAGAGTTCTAAGATTGAAGTAGCAATATATACCAATACTATCTTTAATAATAAGATTTATTTGATTATTTAAAATTTCATAATAAGATAAATTTCCATAAAAAGTATTATTTTCATTTCTAACTTCAGATGAATACATAAATCTATTATAATAGAAAAATTTTGTATATAAATCATTATATTTTGTATTTATAACACGGTTTTCAAATTCAAAGAAGTTCTCTACCAAATGAGAACGATAAAATAAATCCTTATTTGAATTATAATTACTTTCTTTCATTTGTTCTATATCATAACTATCATCATAAAGTTGATATATTGTATTTTCATAACCTTTATTTATTATCTTCCAAATATTGTAAAAAGAATCTACAATGGTAAAGTTATTAGATTTTGTAAATTTTAATTCATAATCATCTGAACACAAAGTAAAATCAGTAAAATCATTATCATGAAATGTTTGTTTAAAAGTTTTAAAATAACCATTATAATTTCCATATGAATAATTAAGATTACGATCTTTAAAATACAGTTTTAAAATTTCATTATTATCATTAATTAAATTCATTTCTCTATTAAGTTTTTGATAAGTATTAGTAATATCATCTTCTGATGAATTAGAACTTATAAAGTTTTTTCTAATAAATTCAAAAGGAACACAATCATTTTCTAATATTTTATAAACATCTGTTAAATAAAATAATGAATAACCTTGATAATAATTTACTTCATCATTTAATTTTACTTTAATTGAATAAACATTTGGATTATAAGTACTTAAGTTAATATCTCCATTCCAATTATTTGTGTAATTACTAAAAGTGAATTGTGGTGGAATTAATATCTGTGCTAAACCACTAGATTTCTTAAACCATAATTGATAATCACTATCAAATTGAGTAATCAATATATTATCTTTACCTGAATAATCTGTAATAAAAATACCACTTTTTATTTTTTCATTTCCTTTATCATAACAAGTTAAATTATTTTGTATACGAAGAGTTAAATTTTTAACAATGTTATCTTTTACTCCATTTAAATAAGTTATTATAACACATGAAAAATTATAATCATCAATTAAACCTGTAAAATTTATATCAAAATCTAATTGATATTGTTCATCACTTGAATCAATCAATTTTAATCTACATTTCCATAAATTATTTAAATTTATAGATGGAATAGGGTATATATTTTGTGTATTAATATCAAAAATATTATAACTTTTATTCTCTATATTAATTGCTAAACCTACTATTTGATGATCAATTAAATAATTTTCATTTTCATCTTTAATTAATTCATTTGTATTTATTTCATTGTCACTTTGTTTTAAAAGAATTAAATTTAATAAAGCGTTTGTACCTTTATAACAATGAATAGTTGCTTTATCTTCATACAAATCAATTGAAGGGAGTGATTTAATTTGTTTTGAATCATATTCTGAAGTATAACCCAAATAATAATGATTATCGTTAGCAGACAATACATTTTCAATTAAATTACCATTTTTATTTATATAAAAATAATTTGTTAAACTTTTATTTGATTCATTTTCACATTTTGTAATTAGTATAAATGGAATTTTATTTCCATCGTTATTATTTTGATTACTACTAGTTATTGCATTTATATTTATTCTTTCACTAGAATCTGAAAGAAAGTTTTTATAATAACTTTGTATGTCATCTACTAAATGAGATCTATAAAATTTAATATAATATTTATCCAAATTAATATCATTCCAGGTATTATAATTAAATTTATAAATATTAAACTTATCATTATTTTCAGTTTTAAATCTGCAATCACTTGAACTAAGATAGTTTAATGATGGATAATTAAGACTTGAAGATAAAATATTAGTTGATATTTTCTTTTCATTATATATCCAATTAGAATTTTCTTTATTACCAACTAAAGTTTGTACTAAACTTTCATTATTAAAGAAATCTATTTCAATTTTATAATTTTGTTCAGAAAAACGAATATATTCTTTATTATCTTTTTCTTTAATAACTGGTCTGTAAAATTTATATACATCATTATTATTATCATCTTTTGATGAAAATGAATAATAACCAGGTTTAGATGTAAGACATAAATTCATATAGTAAGATTTATCATTATTAATAATATTTAACAGAGTAATTGTATCTTCTTGTTCATTATGCATAATAATATTGTAATTATAAATTGAATCCTTTAAGAAGTCATAATCTATTATAGCCATTTTATAATAAATAGATCATGAATAAATAGATAGGTTTAATGATCATAGAAAATTGAAAGAGAAATAACACATGACAAAAATCATAATAAAACTCATGACAAAACACAAGAGAACTCAAGAGAACTCAAAAGGAGGAAGTGTTAAGACTTAAGTGTATACAGTTTGAGAGAATTATTTAGTGATAATAAAATGTATTATAAATTTACTATACGGGTGTTTCATATTTCTTCCCATTTTTTTGATCAGGTTTGGAGATTTTAGTGACACGTTGTCATTTACAGGTAAGTGTATACACCTAAGTGTATACAGGTAAGTGTATGCACCTAAGTGTTTGTACTTTTAAGAAGGATGAAAAACAAAGTAAACCGTGTTAAATGGAAGAGATTACGTTAATCAACTAAGTCACCAGAAGGAACTCTAAACTAAAAAGAAATACATCATTCGAGGTGTTAACACCTAAGTGTATACAGTTTAACCTAACTATTTTGAGATGGTAAAAATTACTATAAATTTACTATACGAGTGTTTCATATTTATTCCCAAAAAACGATCAAGGTTGGAGATTTCCTGCCACGTAGTTATTTACACCTAAGTGTATACACCTAAGTGTTTACAGATGGTTTAATAAATAGTTCATGATTCAAATGTATAAATAGTATAAAATATTATATCCAAACTATAAAGTGTTTCATATTTCTTCCCATCTTTTAACCAAGGTTTAGATTGAATAACGGATGAAGTGAGTTATTTAGATGACGTATTTGAAGAAGAGAGATTTACTACAATGGAAGGAGAGAAATGATTAACAATATCAAAGGAAAGATAATAAATTTAAAAAGAAATGCAACATTTTAAGTGCATACAGTTAAGTGTATATATCTAAGTTTATATAGTTAAGTGTATATATCTAAGTGTTTAAAGATAAGAGATTATAAAATAATTATTCATAATGGATATATTTCATATTAGATATTCATTCCATATTTTAAATCATTTCAAGTGTGTCAAATTTAAATTAATAAATTAAAATGGAGAAAAAATACTAAACTAGTTCATTCAATAAAATGACATCAGCTAAGGTAGTACCAAAATCTAGATTCATTGATTTGGTCAGTTCAGACGACATTACATATAACGAGAATGAGATAAATGAATTCATTAAGCTTTATTTATCAAGTTTTGCTAGTACATTAAGTTTCATTAAAGAAAACAATTACAGTAAAAATATAATTAATACAACAACATCATGTTACATGTTTTGGAAAGAGTTATTTACTTTTGTCGTCGAGAACTTTAATGTTCTTAAAGATATAAATGTTTACAATAAAGTTAATAATTGTATAGAAGTTTTGATGGATTCAACAAAGTCAGTTTATTCTTTAATTGGAAAAGAGACTGTTGATAAATTGAATAATAAAGATTTACTATATGATGATAAAACAAAAGAATTTCAATATGAGTACAATGTTATAACTGTATGTATATTAAACTACTTTAATGCTTGATCCATTTAATGCCATCAAACAAGTGTATTTAATTTAATTAATTGTTTACTTTTTTCTGTTCATTTGATCCAATGGGAAGAAGATGGTTAATTCGGTTAATTCGATATAAATGAGCGGTTCTTTTCCATTTGATTACAGTTAATTATATTTGATTACAGTCAATTTCATTTTTATTCAAATCACGTCTCTACTTCATCTCTTTTTCATCTCTGATGGAACTATTAGTTCCCCAAAGTGTTTACACCTAAGTGTTTACACCTAAGTATATATACCTAAGTGCATACACCTATTCTATAATGAAACTATTTCCGAACTATTTTGCAGACTTTCCCGTATTGAACATCAAACCCGATCGAAATTCAGGAAAGAACTTGAAACAGAAAGAATGTGAAACGTTTTATTTAGATCGGAGAAAAAGACAAAAAAGACAAATAAAACTAAAAAGACAAATAAAACTAAAAAGACAAATAAAACTAAAAAGACAAATAAAACTAAAAAAAAACTAAATTAAACATTTTCTTGCCATTTAATATAAGAATATCTTGTTGTTAGATGTTTTGTTATTATGACCAAACTTTTTAATTGACTTTGGTAAATAGACTTTATCAATTGTTGCTAGATTGTTTGACATAATGAATTCAACAGACTTTGGAATGATCAACTGTTTTATTGATGTATTAAATAAAGCATATTTAGAAATTACTTTTACACTAGATGGAATAGTAAGTGTTTTTAAATCTCTAATATTTTTAAAACATGATTTACCTATTTCAATTATACCATCTGGAATATTACAATTTCCATTTTTTATTTGTATAAGACCTGATGTAATAGATTGTCTATCTAAATAGACATAAGGACAATAAACATTTGAATTAATTAATAATATAGCAAATGAATAAGGAATTAAACAATTACAAATATTTTCAAATGATGTATTAATTGATTTAACATTACTATTAGAATAAATTTCATAACCTATTTTCTTTAAAGTAGAAGGAAAATTAATTGTTGTTAAATTTGTACATTGTTTAAAACATTTATGACCTAATTTTGTTAATCCTTCATTTAATTTAATTGATGAAATAGATGTTCTTTTAAAAGCATTATTATGAATTGATAAAAGACTATTTGGAAGATTTACAGTTTTTAACATAATACAATCTCTAAAACAATTCTTTTCTATAGATGTAACACCAAATGGAATAGTTATATTTGTTATCATTGTAGATTCAAGTAAAGAAGGAGATAATAATTTTAAATTATTTGATAATTTAATTGTTGTTAAATTTGTACAATTAAAAAAACATGCTTCTCCAATTTGTTCAATATTATCAGGAATTATTATATTAAATAAATCACATTCTCTAAAACATTCATCAGGAATTGTTAAAAGATTATTTGATAATTGAATTGAACTTAAATTACAATCATAAAAACATGCATATTCAATTAAAGTAACAGAATCAGGAATAATAATTTGATTTATTTGTGATCTATTAAAAGCTTTAATTCCAATTTCTTTAAGTGTAAATGGAAGAGAAATTTGATTTATTGAACTATCATAAAAACAATAATTATCAATTCTTGTTAAACCATTATTAATTATAACAGTTTCTAAATCATAAGTAGATTTAAATGTATATTCATTTAATTGTTTAAGTTTAGGTGGTAAAATAATAGATTTAATTCCATCAATTGAAAAATATTCACTATTTATTTTTGTTATACAATCAGGAACTATATAATTAATTGATTGATCAAAATTTTTAATAATTTCAGGTTCAAATGAATAATAAATATCATCTGTAGTTTTTAAATATTTTTCAAAACATACATTTTTAAATATTTGATTATTTTTTCTTTCTTTCCAATCTAAATAATCTATAAAATACCAATAAATATATTGATATAAACCATTTTTCATTAATTTAATATCTTCTTCTTTATAAAAATGTTGAGTTTGTATATTTTCAAATAAAGATATATCTGAAATAGGATTAAATTTATACATAAGTACTAAATCTTTATATTTTTTATTTACTTTCATTATATTAATAAAATCAATTGAATTAGATAAATATTTTCCAATTATCATAATAAAGTCTATAGTTAATTTACTATCCATTTTATAAATTAAATAGATACCTTTTTTGTGTATTTAAATAAATAAATAAATATTTTTTAAAAATTAAACACTTTTAAATATTTATATAAGGCTATGAGTACAGAAAATAATTTATATAATAATTCATATGAAAATAGAATCGATTTAAATAAAGCTTTAGAAAATGCTATAAATAATGAAAATTTATTAAGAAAGAATGATAATAGATATAAACAAACAATATGGAGTAAAAGATTAAAAGAACATTTTAATGATAAAGATATTCAATTAGATATTTCAAAATATGATAATTTATAATAATTCAATTAAATTAAAGTTTACTTATATTTTTTATATCAAATTTTCTAGGAATTGAAAGATTTATATTAAAATAATCTATTTGATACTTTCCATTTAAATTATCATTTAAAATAATTGGTAAACCAAAAGTTTTTTTAAAATCTCCTTTAATTATATATTGATTGTTATCATTTAACTTTAAATAAGATGTTGGTTTTTTAAAAAATGTATTAATTTCAAATAATCTTTTTTTATTTTTTTTTTCATTTTCAATATATTTAAATTTATGATTAACATTTCCAATATAATAACAATAATGATTCATAAAACAAATAATAGATGGAAAGATACATGTTTGATTATCATAACAACTTTTAAATAATAAAAGAATTATACAATCTAATAATTTTATAACTATACAACAATTCATATTAATATAAAAATCTTTTATTCCATTTAATTTATTTCCAAATTTATTTAAATTAAAATGATTTAAATCTTTAATAGTTATTCCAGTTTTATAAATAACTTTATTTATTAATAATTCACTATTTAATTCATTTATAGATGATTCATTTAAAAGTTTTAATAAATCTATTAATCCATAACTTTTATTTTCTATTATTTTTAATTGTTTAGTATAATTAATATTATAAAAATCACAATTATCATTTATTAATTGAATATTTCCATATTTAAAATAATTAAATTGATCAGTTAAATCTCTATATCTTGTTGAATAGAATCTAATAGAAGCTTTTGATTTAATAGATTTAAAAGATTTAAAAAATTCTAATTTACTATTTTTATTTCCTTCTAAATAAATTATACTATCTTTTGAATTATAAATTAATTTAATATCATCACTTATAATAAAATATAAATCATTTATTCCATAACAAGTTTTTTCAATATTTAATTCAATCATTTCTAACCAATCTTTTCCAAATATAATTAATCTATTTATACAACTTGAACAAATATCATAAGGAGAATGAATTATATAAATATCAAAATCTAATAAATAAATAAATGAAGTAAAATGAGATAAATCAATAAAATTTTCTATATAATTTGACATTAATATAGGATTAAAAGGATTTGATTTATAAATTATTAAATCATTATAATTAATTTCTTTTTTAAAAATATTTAATTTAATATCATATGGAATAATAAATAAACTATTAAATAATATATCCCAAGGATTTTCTTTAAATTTATTATAAAAATCTTTATAAAAATCTTGCATTTGTATTTTTTATTTAGATTTATTTCCTTTCTTTTTTCCATTTATTTATTTATACACATTTCTAATAGTTTAATTATATCATCACAAATTATTAAATAATCTCTTATTCTATTAAGTGTTATATCATTTGATTTATAAATAATAAATCTTTCACTACATAATAAGCATAAAGCTATTTCAGTATCTAATTTATCATAAATTGAAACAATATAACAAAATCTTTTAAGTTCTTTTATATTTGAATATTCTTTTGCTAATTTTTTTATATCAATATATTTAGACATATATCTAAATATTTATGATTAATAAAAGTTTATAAAAACTTAAATGGGATAAAAAAAATAAATGAAATTATTGAGAATTTTTAACTTCATTTCCATTTAAATCATACATTAAATCATTATAAAGTTTTTTATTTATAGATTGAATTGAATCTATATCAAGATTTAAATATGAATTATAAAGTTTATTATTATAATCATCATAATTATTAAATTCATTATTTTCTTTATTATTAATTATATAAAAATCACCAGCATAAACATTTGAACTCCATGGTTTTGGTTTAATTTTATTAATACATTTCTTTCCATATTTATTAATAAATTCATTTTTATTTAAAGGTAAATGTTTTATTTTCTTCCAATCTTTATTTATTAAAGTCTTTTTATTTCTAAATTCTAATAAATAATTTAATATTCTTTTTTCTAAATCAATATTATATCTTCTAATTGATTTTAATCTTTTAATTAAATTTAATTCAACTTCTTTATAATCATTATTATCTATTAAAAGATAATTCTTTTCAAAACTATTATTTAATCTATCTATACCAAAGAATGTAGTTTGATGATCATAAAATTTAATTAAACCAGGTTCATTTATACATTTAAGTTTAATATTTTCATAATCTATAAGATAATTTTTATTTTCATCTTTATCATTAGTATAATTAAATTCATTCTTAATTAATTCATCTAATTTACTATATTCTTTTGACATATCACTTGTAATTTCATTTGCTATATTATTCATTGTTTTATGATAAAAGATAGATTCTTAATTAAATTTTTAGTTTATTTGAATAAAAATACACATTAAATGGAAAGGTAAATAAATTATTAATTAACTATGACTCATTTTTTTGAACTGTAATTTTAAATTATAATTTTAAATTGTCATTTTAAATTAACTATGACTCAGGTTTTTGAATTTTGTTTATTAAACTATTTTAAATACTATAAAAATGGTAACAATTATAGTTCATTTAAATTAAAAATTGCTTTAAAACGGGAAAAAAAGACTAAAATCTATCTTTAAAATTATTTTAACTCAAAATGCGTGGTTTAATAAAATGGATGAGAAATAATGAATTTTACAATAAATTATCAGTAATAAATCATCAGTAATAAATCATTGCTAAAATGAGTAATTAAAATGATTAATTCACTTGACAAATAATTCATAAGCTATAAATCATTCTTTTTCCATTTGGCTTGATCTAAATAAACTATTTATTTCACTTATTACGTCTAGATGTTCATACCTAAGTGTTCATACATAAGTGTTTACACTTCAATTATAGTTTCTTTTCTATTTCTTATAGTAAAAGTGTCGACACTTAAGTGTATACACCTCAAAAATCCAAACCCGATCGTTTTTTCGGAAAGAACTTGAAACACTTTTTAGTTGAAACAAGTGTTAACACTTAGATTTAACAGTGTCCTTTTGAGTTCCCTCCATTTAAGTATTGTTTAGAAATGAACTATATTAAAGAACTATAGTAAATAAGTCATAAAAAGAAACAAAGTAAAATGGTAAGAATATTACCCTTTATTAAAAAAGACTTTCTCATACAATTCAATTAAACTTAAGTCTGTCAATGCAATGAATCATCCATGAAATACAATCTATGTCTATGTTAAGATCTTTTGTTAAATCCATAAAGTATGTTATAGTAGCTTTGTTAAGATTCTCAACTTCATTATTAATATACTTATGAAATACCATACTGCTTAATTCATTTATATCAATTTGAATATCAGTTAATAATTGAAATACTTCTTCCAGTACATTAAATAAGTACTTTTTATATTCTTTATCATATCCTTTATAAATATCTTTATCAAAGTTACTCATTACAAATTTATTGAAATAATAAAATTCTTCATTAAACTCTTCATTTTGTTCTTTGTTTATTACATCTTTAAGAATAAAATTAAATTCTTTTCCTATTTCATTTAACTTACTAACACAACTAACGAGACTCTTTTTATTGAATTCAAATATACTACTTTGTGTTTTATCAAATGAATTAATAAATGTAATAAAGTTATTAATATCTCTTCCAAGAATCATCCATTTATCTTCTCCATTTAAGTAATCTATTTCAATTGAACTATCTTTACACGTAATTGAATTATCAGGTTCAGTACAGTTAAATTTTTTCATTGTTTTTTTTTTTTGTTTTTTTTTTTTAGAACTTAAAAATATTAATTTTAAAAACTAACAAATGCATGGAAATGGAAAGAAAATTAAAAAAGAGCATGTTGTGAATATAGATAGAAATGATAGAAATGGTACTGGATTATTTAGTGGACAATCAACTGGTGTTAATTTATTTGGTAATCAA
>Ga0310697_10005895_pt1 | contig 11754 bp, 9 predicted proteins | sample 172DNAGHGlowgp2_FD_203883 | JGI IMG/M metagenome (GOLD analysis project Ga0310697, IMG submission 203883) | Sheep rumen microbial communities from Palmerston North, Manawatu-Wanganui, New Zealand - 1728 DNA GHGlow gp2 (v2) (version 2) | ecosystem: Host-associated > Mammals > Digestive system >... | reverse complement strand
TTCACGGTCTGATTGACGGCCTGCTGATAGCGGTCGTAATTAGACCCTGGGGCATCGTTGTTTTTGTCATCGTCGTTATTACAAGCGGTGAACGTTGCGCTGGCGATGAAAGCCATCATGGCCAGCATCAAAAACTTAATCTGTTTCATTTTCTTTTGAATTAAAATTAGACTTATATTTGTTATTGAGTTTCTTGCCTTGATTGAATCGAATGGTGAGCGAAGCATAGACGGTGCGCCCTGGGGTGGTAGTACCCAAGTGCAAGCCATGAGGCGTACGATCTACGTAGTTGAAGATATTGTCGACACCAGCCTCGATGCGCCACATCTTCCCAAGCTGATGGGTAGTAGACAGACGCCAGAGCTGATAGCCATCGCCATCGCCATCAATCTGATAATAACGCTTGCTGGAAAGACGTCCGTAAAGGCCAATACCCAACTGATACATCTTTGAGAAATCATGATTCCATGTGGCGTAGACATTAGCCTTGTGATGAGCCATACCGTCGATAGTAACCTCGCGCATCACTTCCTTTTCAGAGTCATACTGGTTAGCCTTCGTATCGAGGTAGCTGTAAGAACCTCCTGCCGTAAAATGGCGACCCTGATAGCGAACGGTAAAGTCGACACCATAGGTCTTTGCATCCTCCATATTCTGATACTGACGCACGCGAATGGGGTCGTATTTCGTAATCAGATCGCCTGGGGCATTCTTGATGGGAATGGTGACAAGAGTGATCATATCCTTCACCTTATTATAATAGGGGGCAAGGGTCAGCGTGAGATGGCCCACACTATACTCTACACTCGCGCCAAAGTAGTTCGAAGTCTGTGCTTTCAGGTTTTCATTACCCAGATAGAGGTAGACACCATTCATATTCTTGATATACTGATAGTGAAGTTCCTTGGGCGTTGGCGTCTTGTAGCCCTGACTCCAGGTAGCACGCAGACGCAGATCACCCAATTTCAGCATCGCAGAGATCTTTGGCGTGAGACGAGTGCCGAAGCCTTCATTGCGCGTCAAGCGGAGGCCAGCTGTGATATAAAGTGGATTCAGCAATTCCCACTCATCCTGCACATAGACGGCTTGGGTATTATCCGTAGCCTTACCACCAGCCACTCGCATGGGGGCTTTCAACCAGTCGTAACGATACTCCAGTCCTGCACTCAGTCGCTGGGCATGGGGCAATTCGAACACGCCCTTCAACAGAATGTTCGTCAATTGCTGATCGCTCTGTAGTTCCCTATCGCCAGGGAAATAGGGGAAGTAGTTGGTGAATCGTCCGTTTACGTAACCATCCGTCAGCGTGGTATCGGTATAAGCATAATAGTAGGCATGCCTTTTCCAATCCGCATCGAGGGTGATGTAATCCGTGGCGTTCAGTTTCCATTTTCCTCCCGCAGAGACTGAGGCGTTATTGTATTGCAAATCCCACGTCTTCACGTCAACACCAGGGTGATGACCACAAGGACGATAGATGCGTTTCCAGTAGATGCTGCCATCAGCGTAGAGCTCTATCTGGGGCGTGAGCTGATAGGTCAGTCGCTCAGCTACTTGCCAATTGGTGTGGCGATTCACCGTTTTATTGCGCGAATCAGTAATGTGATATTCCGTTTGCTGGATAGCCTCCTCGCTGGTATTCTGCCAACCATCGGAGTGCTGAAGCTGGAAGTTGGTGTAGCTGGAGAACTTGCCGAAGTTCAGGGCCAGACCATCGTGCTGACGGATATCGCCATACGAGCCTACCCTCGAAGTGTTCTCGAACATGAGTCCCTTCTCGCGATGCTTCTTGGTGATGATATTGATGACACCAGCGATGGCATCACTTCCGTAGAGCGCACTCGAGGCACCCTTTACGATTTCAATCTTCTCGATGTTTTGGGGATCGATGAGGGCCAAATCGTTCTCGCCTCCATTGTCGCCATAGAGTCGACGACCATCTATCAGAATGAGCACGTAGGAGTTGCCCAAGCCATTCATCTGCAGATGAGAACCCATATCGTTCTCGCTGAAGTCGAAGCTTGCGACGAGGCCTGAAAGGATATCCTCTATCGAGCGACCAGCATATTGCTGTAGCTGACGATGGCTGATCACCTCCGTCTGAACGGGTGCATCCTTCAGAAGGTGCTGGGTACCAGTACCTGTAACAACTACCTCTTGCAGACTATCCTGGCGCCAGATATCAGTCTGAGCAGATACACTCGCAGCCAACAGCCAAAGGCTAATAGCCAAGCTCTGTCTTATTTTCATAATTCTTCCTTTTTCCACATCGCTAACTCCTGAGCGAAGGTACTATTTAGTTGATTGGCAGGTATTCTGACTCTCCCCAGTCTGCTTTACCTTCCCGACTTCTAAGTCAGTGGCGTTATACAAGCAAACCCTAAAACGGGGATTACAGCTGCAGGAACAGTTCCAGACTCTCACTGGATTCCCTTACATCAGGCGGCTACAGCCACCAGATTGCCATTTATCGGCGGCAAAGTTACATAAAAATGTGAAAAGTGGAAAGCAAAAAGTGAAAAATTTGCTGTTTAAGCGTAAAATAATGCAGAAAGTATGTATCTTTGCACTGATGAAGACGACTTTCATGATAGCAGCGCCTACAAGTGGCTCTGGCAAGACAACGATTGCCAGGGGCTTGATGGCGCTCTTTTCATCGAAGGGCTTGAAGGTGCAACCCTTTAAGTGCGGACCAGATTATATCGACACCAAATTCCATGCTGCCGTTTGTGGGCGGCCCTCCGTAAACCTAGATTCCTTCATGGCCACACCTGCGCATATCGCGTCGCTTTTCAGTCATTATGGCGAGGAGGCGGATGTGTGTATCGTAGAAGGTATGATGGGACTTTTCGATGGTTACGATCGCGAAAAAGGCTCATCGTCAGAGATTGCCCGCATACTGGATATTCCCATCGTTCTGGTGGTGGATGCGAAATCGACTGCTTACTCGATGGCAGCATTGATTTCTGGGTTCGTGAACTTCAGGAAAGACCTCCGTTTTGGGGGTATTATATTTAATAAGGTGGGATCGGCACGCCATTTCGAGATGCTGAAACAAGTATGCGAGGACTTGAACATCCCATGTCTGGGCTATCTGCCTAAAGAGGCCTCGCTCGAACAAGGCTCGCGCTATCTGGGGCTCGATTTCTCTGAGAAAGCAGAGACAAAACAACTGATAGAGTTATTGGAAAAGCATGTCGATTGGAAGTACTTGATGGAACACTCAGTACAACACGGGCGTACTCCAGTGCGCCCTAAGGCGTACTCCAGTGCGTCCGTAGGCGTACTGAGGGCGCTAGTAGCTCAGAATTCCGAGAGCTTTAGCTTCGTCTATCAGGAAACCATCGATACCTTCAAGTCTGTGCGTTTCTTCGACCCAGAGACGGAGGTGCCTGATTTTAACGGCATCGATTTACTCTATCTGCCAGGAGGCTATCCAGAGAAACACCTCGAAGCACTCGTTAAGAACGAGGCTTGCAGAAAAGCCATCAAAGACTTTGCGGAAGGTGGAGGAAAAATCCAGGCTGAATGTGGGGGTATGATGTATCTCTGCAAGAAGATCGTAACAGATGAAGGTACGTATCCGATGTGCGACGTGCTCCCCTACTCGATTTCTGCTCGCAAGGCTGATAGGAAACTCTCACTTGGTTATCGCCAATTTGAGCTCGATGGCAAGACGTATCGTGGACATGAGTTCCACTATACCCAGTTCTTTTCGGAGAAAAGCGGCAAAGCCGAGCGTCTGGATGAAGTGCCCACATCAGTGACACAGGTTTATAATGCGAAAGGCGAACCTGTAGCGACACCCGTGTTCAGATATAAGAACGTCTTGGCATCCTATACCCATTTATACCCCACCCCTAGCCCCTCCCCTCAAAGGGGCGGGGAGTTGAGAGGTGGGAGGCTCCATCCCATCATGTTCGCTGGTACTGGCAGCGATGTAGGCAAGAGCATCGTAGCTGCTGCCTTCTGTCGTATTTTCAAGCAGGATGGCTATCAACCTGCACCTTTCAAGGCCCAAAACATGGCCCTGAACAGCTATGCCACACCAGAGGGACTAGAGATAGGGCGCGCACAAGCCGTACAAGCAGAAGCAGCGGGCATTCCTTGTCATACGGACATGAATCCGCTACTCTTAAAACCTCAGAGCGACCATACCTCGCAAGTGGTGCTGAACGGTAAATCCATCGGCAATAAGAATGCCTACGATTATTGGCGACGTGGCTCCAGCGACATCGACTTTAGAAAGGAGGTTTGTGATGCTTTCGATCGCCTGGCCTCGCGCTATAACCCCATCGTGATGGAGGGGGCTGGAAGCATCTCGGAGATTAATCTCAGGGATACCGATTTGGTGAATCTGCCGATGGCCAGACATGCAAAGGCAGACGTGATTCTGGTGGGCGATATCGATCGTGGAGGTGTGTTTGCCTCTGTCTATGGCAGCATCGCCTTGCAATCGTCAGAAGACAGAAAACGCATCAAGGGCATCATCATCAATAAATTCCGTGGTGACATGCGCCTCTTTGAAGAAGGCAAACGTATGTTGGAAGAGATTTGTGGGGTGCCCGTTCTTGGTATCATACCTTATTACAAAGACATCTACATCGACGAGGAAGACAGTGTGGCGCTGGAACAGAAGCGTCGCCAATTGGCAGAGGGCAAGGTGAATGTTGCCGTCGTACATTTGCGACACATCAGCAACTATACCGATTTCGATACCCTGGAGCGCGACCCTCGCGTGAACCTCTTCTATACCAATAATACCTCGGATATTCAGCAAGCGGATATCATCATCCTGCCTGGGACGAAAGCCACACTCGACGACCTGATGGAACTTCGTCGGAATGGTTGCGCCCAAGCGATACAACGTGCCCATCGAGAGGGAAAGATGGTAATGGGCATTTGCGGCGGCTATCAGATGTTAGGACAAACGGTAGACGATCCTGACGGTATCGAAGGGAGCATTACGAGCTTGCCCGGACTTGGTATTCTGCCTATCCACACTACGATGACCACGGAGAAAACCACACGTCAGGTTACGTTCCAGTTTGAGGGAAAGACGTGTCAGGGCTACGAGATTCATCAGGGTGTGAGCGATACGAACGAAGCGATTTTGCAAACAGATCATTGTATAGGCACCTACATTCATGGTTTCCTTGACAATGCCCCCGTGATCGACCATCTGTTGGGACAGAAAGGCGAAAAACAGCCATCGCTCGATTTAGCGGCCTTTAAAGAAGAACAATATGATAAGTTGGCCCATCATGTGCGCCAACATGTTGATATGGATAAAATTTACGAAATACTGACGAACGATGATTGAAGGACACGGAGACGACATCTACAAATACGGCCCCCTACGCTGTAACTTCAGTAGCAACATCTCGCCACTGATAGATACCAGCGAATTGCGTCAGTACCTAAGTACCCGACTTGAGGTTATCGACCATTATCCAGAGCCCTCTGCCCATAGTTTAGAAGTGGCTCTGGCTAAAGAGCACGACATACATCCTGAGGAAATACTCGTTACGAGTGGCGCTACAGATGCTATTTACCTGATAGCTCAGACACTACGTGACGAAAAGACTTTTAATGTTAAGAACCCTACATTCAGTGAATATGCTGATGCCTGTAAGATGTATGGTTTCGAAGGCTCTACAAGATATGGAGCTGTACGCTGGCTCTGCAATCCGAATAACCCTACGGGCGAACTTCGCCAATTAGACTCTATTCAGAAGCTGTCGAGTTGGCATAAATGGGTCGTCATAGACCAATCGTATGAGGCCTATGCCATCAATAGGACCTTGACATCACGCGAGGCGATTGCCATCCAAAATGTGATACAGATTCACTCTATGACAAAGCGCTTCGCTATACCAGGATTACGTCTGGGGTACATCGTAGCCCCTGCTCCAATGATTGAACGCTTGCGCGCTAATCATCGCCCTTGGGCAGTAAATGCCTTGGCTATCGAAGCAGGTTTGTGGCTCTTGGAACACAAGAACCCATACGAGCGCTTCTTGATAGAAAAATTATTGTCAGACGCCAAGGTGCTGGCCAACAAACTTCGTAGCATTCCTGGCATCATCGTTACACCCTCAGATACCAACTTCATGCTTTGTTCTATCAAGCAGGCTACAGCCGCACAACTGAAGGCTTATCTGCTTGAGAAACATCAGTTCCTGATTCGTGATGCCTCGAATTTTGCTGGTCTGAAGAATACTTATTTCCGCATTTCAACCCAGAAGCCTGAGTATAATGACGAATTGGTAGAGGCGATTACCAATTTCATAAAAGAGAAGAATGGATAGTTGGATATTAGCCATATTACCCTTGCTGATAGGTTGGTTGCTCGATTTGCTATTGGGCGACCCTATATGGTTGCCTCATCCTGTAGTATGGTTTGGCAAGGCGATTGCCGCTTGCGAGCACAAGCTGAATCGTGGCAACTTTCGAAAAGCGAAGGGTGCTTTTGTTGCAATCGTGCTCATCGCCCTCGTTTTTGCACTTTCATGGTTTTTGCGTTGTCTGCTCTTACCACTTCCATCTTACCTCTTACTTATTCTCGATGCCATTATCATCTTCTATTGTCTGGCTGGTACGACATTGATTCGCGAGGTAAGAGAAGTATTTTTGGCCTTGGATCGCTCATTGGATGAAGGCAGAAAACAGGTGGCACGTATCGTAGGGCGCGACACTTCTGAGCTCTCTGCGCAAGAGGTAAGAACAGCTGCACTAGAGACATTGGCAGAAAATCTGAGCGATGGCGTGATAGCCCCACTCTTCTGGTTGGCGATACTGGGCACTCCTGGCATGCTGGCCTACAAAATGGTAAACACCCTCGACTCGATGATAGGCTACAAAACGGAACGCTACAAAGCCTTTGGGTGTTGGGCTGCTCATATCGATGACATCGCCAATTACATCCCTGCCCGTTTAACGGCTTTTCTGATGATTTTAGCTACAGGCAAATTAGGACGCTTGGGCTTCGTCTGGAAGAATGGTAGGAATCACGCTTCGCCCAATAGCGGATATCCAGAAGCAGCCCTTGCTGGCATCTTAAATTGCAGGTTTGGAGGACCGCATTACTATTTCGGGCAACTCTTCGACAAACCCTATATAGGCGAAAATGACAGACTCCTGACTACAGAAGACATAAAAAAAGCCGTACGGGTAAATCGTACGGCTGAAGTTATGATGATCTTACTGGTTGTCCTCAGAAGTATTTTGTAATTTTGGCATTCTCAAAATTATTCATCTCGTTTACCATTCTGACCGCAGAATCGATGATGGGAAAAGCACAAAGTGCACCTGTACCCTCTCCTAATCGCAACCCCAGATTCAGAATAGGCTTGGCGTCGATAATATCAAGCATCATCTGGTGTCCACTTTCATCGCCACAATGGGTAAAAATCATATAATCCTGAGCGTCAGGATAAAGTCGGATAGCGGCCAAGGCACAAGCAGTCATGATAAAACCATCCACTAACACAACCAGGTGTTGCTCAGCTGCACGAAGCATCGCTCCAATGGCAGCAACCATCTCGAAACCTCCGAAGTAACGAATGGCGGAGAGTGGAGAGTTGAGAGTGGAGAGTTGAGAGTTTTCTACGGCACGAGATAAGACATCGTATTTATGTTGGATGCCTGGTGAGTTAAGGCCAGAACCAGCACCTATACAATCCTTCAAAGGGATATCGCCAAAGAGATGCATCCAGATACTACTGGGCGAGGTATTGGCGATACCCATCTCTCCAATACACAACACCTTGCAACCCTCTGCCACACAATCGTCAACGAGGTCGCACCCCACTTGTATCGTCTGATTGTATTCCTCCTCAGTCATGGCTGGTTCATAAAGGAAGTTCCTGGTGCCTCGGGCTATCTTGCGATTGATGATGCCATCGACGGACGAGAGGTCGTAATCTACCCCCACATCGACAATCCGCAACTTAAAACCATGCTGGCGACAGAACATATTCACACCTCCACCACCATGGGTAAAGTTAATCATCTGTTGCCATGTAACCTCACGAGGCGATGCACTCACGCCCTCACGCTCGATACCATGATCGCCACCAAGAAGCAAATGACAAGGATGCGCTAACGATGGCTCTAACGTCTGTTGTATCAGACACACTTGCATCGCCAGTTCTTCCAGGCGACCTAATGCCCCTTTGGGCTTATTGAGGTTGTCTATTTTCTCTTGTATCGCCCCCTTCAGCGACTTATCAACGGGTTGTATCTTAAACTTTCTCATTTTTCACTTTTACTGGAATACCACTGACCATCAATATCACTTCATGAGCCTTCGAGGCGATATACTGATTCATCCAACCTTGAAGATCTGTAAACTTTCGTTGGATGGCATTATCGCTCACGCCTCCACTACCTATCTCGTTGGTTACAAAAATATAGGTGGCATCAGGCGCTGTAAACCTGTCGAATTCTGCTTTGGCCAATTCCAATGAGAGGTCTGTATCAGAATGGTTGGCGAAGAAGAAATTAGTTAGCCAAAGCGTGACACAATCGATGACGACGACTCGTCCTGAGAGGTCATGGCGACTCAAATTGATTTCCTCTTCTATATTCGTCCACTGAGGTCCTCTACGAGCCTGATGTTTGCGAACACGTTCACGGAATTCATCATCCCAGATATGTGCTGTAGCCACATAAACAGGATTCGCACTCAGACTCAATGCTAACTCTTCTGCCTTCTTGCTCTTGCCAGAGCGTTGGCCTCCTGTAATCAAAATAATCCGTTTCATAAGGCGCTAACTATTAAATAAACGGTCAGTTCAACCAACAAACAAACAGCTCCGCAACAATCACCCGTATACCCACGAAGTTTGTTCCAAATAAGCAGATAGAGGAAATACATCACAAGACAAGGGATAAAGATGATGATTTCCCAAGACAATCCTGTATACCACAAATACAAGCCCATCGGAAACAATCCCTGAATAGCGAGACTAACACCAGCTTGCCAACTCATCTTCCGATAAACGATTTGCGCCTTTGCCTCTTCCTCCCTTCTGGCGTAAGGCATCATCAGAATGAGTTCTGCCGTAACCATTCTGGCAAACGGGGTTGCTGCAAGAATCGTCAGGGTGGCCAACAAAGGAGGCAACGAAAAGAGCGTGGCGAAAAGCAACAGATGGTAAAGGATAAGACCTATTACACCATAGGTTCCAATATGCGAATCTTTCATGATGGCAAGAATACGTGCTCTGTCAGAGCCTCCACCACCAAAGCCATCCAGGAAATCAGCCAATCCATCTTCATGCAGTGCCCCCGTTACCAATAGTCTGACAACAATCGCCAGCAAGACGGCTATCATATAAGGTAGGAACATACTCCCCACCCAGAGCGTTGCTGCCATCAGTCCTCCAGTAAGCCAACCCGTTAGTGGCCAATGCTCTACAACGGTCTTATAACACTCTTTGGGAGGTTGGTGCAATCGCCAGAAAGGCAATCGTGTAAAGAAGATAAATGAGGCCCAAATACGGTCGTACCATTTAGACTGATCAATGTTAGTTTGCATATTATTCTATTTTGCTTGCAAATTTAAGAATTTATTTTGTACTTTTGCAGGCAGAAACAAAATAATGATAAAGAAATGAAGAAATTAACCCTTTTTCTAGTCATTTCAACTTTACTCTGTGCTTGTAATGGCAATAAAACAAAGTCGCAGAGTGGTGATGCAACTTCTGGTGATTCTCTTGTAACCATCGATGTAAAATATGCCACAGGCTTCAGTGTGCGCGATTCTGCTAATATCCGACTTGTCGATGTGGGTAAGAACGACCATTTTGCCTTGGTGCAAGCAGAAGAAGCAGAGGTGCCCAACGGATACACCAAGATTCTGGTGCCCATCAAGCGTACGATCTGCATGACCTCGCTGCAACTATCCAATTTCACCATTCTGAATGCCCACGATGTGGTAAAAGGTCTGACGGGAACGAAGAACCTCTTTAACAAGGATATCCTTGAAAGAGTGAAAGACGGACGCATCGTAAAGATAGGTATGGAGGGTAATTTCGACACAGAGATGGTGCTAGCTGCGAATCCTGACTTAATCTTCATTTCGCCCTCAAAACGAGGTGGCTACGACGCCATCAAGGAAACGGGCATCATGCTCGTACCCCATCTGGGTTATCAGGAACTCGACCCTCTTGGTCAGGCTGAATGGATTAAATTTGTTGGTATGCTCATTGGTAAGGAGCGCGAGGCCAACGAGGTATTTGCCGGTATCGAAAAGAGATATTCTGACCTGAAAGCAGCAGCTGCTGAAGCATCTACCAGACCCACTGTTTTCTCTGGCGAGATGCACTATGGCAATTGGCATGCGGTAGGAGGCAAGAACTATCTGGCTCAGATTTTCAGAGATGCTGGTGCTGAATATGTGATAAAAGACGAAGAGACAGCTGGCGAGGATTTGGAATTTGAGAAGATGTATGCTTTGGCTGCAAAGGCAGACTATTGGCGCATTCTGAACAGTTTCCCTGGCGATTTCAGTTATGAAGCATTGAAAGCCTCAGAGCCACGCAATGAGCTCTTCAAAGCGTATAAAGACAAGAAGGTTATCTACTGCAATATGAAGCAACAGGCCTATTACGAAATATCGCCTGTACAACCAGATGTCTTACTGAAAGACTTTGTGGCCATCTTCCATCCAGAACTCGTAGAACCAGATTATCAGGGTACCTATTATAGACTATTGAAATGAGAGTTCCCAAGTTCATCATCCTTATTGTGACAATCGCCATTCTCTTGGTGGTCAATTTGTTCATTGGCTCTGTCAGAATTCCGATGGTGGACGTGTATCGTATTATCACAGGTGGTGAGTCGAATGAAATCTGGACGAATATTATCTTCAGTAGTCGATTACCACAAGCGCTGACAGCAATAGTAGCTGGTGCAGGTTTAGCAGTCAGTGGACTACAGATGCAAACGGTATTTCGTAATCCCCTGGCAGGTCCTTCTGTATTGGGCATCAGCAATGGTTCTGCCCTAGGTGTGGCTTTTGTGGTATTGCTCTCAGGACGAATAGGAGGTGTGGCTTTATCACGACTGGGCTATTTGGGCGATGCTGCCATGAGTGTTGCTGCCATCATTGGTGCCTTAGCGGTATTGTCACTCATTCTCTGGATATCGCAAAAAGTAAAAGGCAATGTCACCTTATTAATTATTGGTGTCATGATAGGTTATCTGGCCAATGCGATTATTGGTGTACTGAAGTTCTTATCGCCTGAAGAAGATGTGAAGGCTTTCGTAGTGTGGGGCTTAGGATCGTTCTCGCGTGTGTCTGGCGATGAGATGGTGCTCTTTATCGTGCTGATGTGTATCCTATTGCCACTCGCTTGTTTGTTGGTAAAGGATATGAACCTGATGCTCCTTGGCGATCGCTACGCAGCTAATTTGGGTTTGAACATCCGTCGCAGTCGTATGCTGGTCATTATCTCCTCAGGTATCCTCGTGGCGATTGTGACAGCCTATTGTGGTCCTATCATGTTTATTGGCCTCGCAGTCCCTCATCTGACGCGCGCCCTTTTCCGTACGTCCGACCATCGTATCCTCATGCCAGCAACAGCCCTCTGTGGTGCTGCTCTGGCATTGTTCTGCAACTTCATTGCCCGTATGCCAGGGTTTGAAGGTGCCTTGCCCGTCAACAGTGTGACGGCCCTTGTTGGTGCACCAGTGATTGCCGCAGTACTCTTTGGCAAAAGGAAACAAGACGTAGAAGAATAACTA
>Ga0310697_10005893_pt1 | contig 11758 bp, 2 predicted proteins | sample 172DNAGHGlowgp2_FD_203883 | JGI IMG/M metagenome (GOLD analysis project Ga0310697, IMG submission 203883) | Sheep rumen microbial communities from Palmerston North, Manawatu-Wanganui, New Zealand - 1728 DNA GHGlow gp2 (v2) (version 2) | ecosystem: Host-associated > Mammals > Digestive system >... | reverse complement strand
TCATCGGCAATAACGGCATACCCGTGGCGGCTACCGGCACCACGTCGACCTATACCAAACCGAAGACTTCAGCACAGCCCCGCAAGGCGCTGCCCACGAACGATAACTTCCGCAGTTACCCGCTCGGCATGCAGTGGGAGTGGAACCACAACCCCGTCAACGGCGCCTGGTCGCTGTTTGAGCGCCCGGGATGGCTGCGCATGAGAACGACGGGCAAGGCCGACCGGCTAACACAGGCTAAGAACATGCTCACACAGCGCATCTTCGTCATGCACGGCAAGGAGGCACAGGAGACGAAGGGGACAGTACGCATAGATGTCAGCGCGCTGGCTGAGGGCGACCGCGCAGGTATCTGCATCTTCCAGGATCCCTACGCCTACGTGGCCGTAGAGAAGAAAGACGGCAAGCTACAGATTGTGTGGCGGCAGGACCAGCTGCGCACCAACGAGGGCTTCACGCCCGAGGAGCAGACGGCAGAGGTGGCAGGCATAGCCGACGGCATCGTCTACCTGCGCGCCGCCATCACGAAGAACACGAGCAAGACGAAGTTCTACTATTCGACCGACAACGAGACATACACGCAGATAGGCAAGGAGACGGAGCTGAAGTTCAACCTCTCGGTATTCGTGGGTTCGCGCTTCGGACTGTTCTGCATGGCCACACAGGACGGCAGCAATGGCTACGCCGACTTCGACTGGTTCTCGACCGAGGACACCTACGATGAGGCCATGTATTATCCTGCTGACTTTGCGGGCTATAGCGAGGAGATGCTCACCGCCGTGAAGCTGACGCTATCGGCCGTGGCATCAGAGGTGATGGTGGGAAACAGCGGCCAGCTCGACGTCACGGCCACCTACCAAGACGGTCATACGGAGAACGTGGCTTCGCAGTGCCGCTACGAGATTGACGGCGGTGGCGCCGTGGAAATCCGCAACGGCCGACTCTTCGGCATGAGCGAGGGAACGGCCAATGTCAGCGTGTTCTACACCGACCCGCTGGGGCACGAACTGACGGAGCAGTTCACCGTGCGCTCGACGTTCTTCCCATTTGGTACGCAGTATATCAAGACCGACTTCTTCTCGAACGGCACCTACACCGAGTCTACCCACACCTTCAAGCCCGGACAGTACGGCCAGATGGGATGGCAGTACACCAACGGTGCCGACATGTCGGGATATAAATACCTGGTCATCAAGCTGGGCGCCACCAGCAGCGACTCCCACCTGAACATCTTCACCGAGAACAGCATCTGGTCGTCGTGCTGCGCCACGTCCAACTTCGGCACAAAGAAGCAAATCGTGGTGGACCTCACGACGGCGAAGTACACCAGCGGTGATAAGCAGAACCAGAAACTCGACACGAAGAACATCCACATCGTATGCTTCTGGGGCTCAGGCAGCAAGAGCATCAAGGTAGACGAGATGTACCTGACGAACAACAACGACTACTCGCCCGAGACGCCCACGGCCATCACCTCTACCCACTACGCGCCGCTCAACACCCGCGAGGCCTACGACCTCATGGGCCGTCAGGTGGGGGCAAACCGCCGCGGCCTGGTCATCGTCCGTACGTCAGACGGTCAAGTGCATAAAACCTTTAACAAATAACAGAAGATGAAAAAGACATTGATCCTATCTGTCATGCTGGGATTCGCCTCGATGCTTATGGCCCAGCAGGGAGCCCCGCAGGGCGGCTTCCAAATGCCGCAGAACACGGCAACATTCAAGGACGTGAACTACGCTGGCGATAAGCTCGAGGCTCACAACCTGGACATCTACCTGCCCGACACGGGTAAGGAGCGCTACAAGGTGATCATGATTATCTATGGCAGCGCCTGGTTCTCGAACAACGCCAAGCAGATGGCCTATATGTCGATGGGCAAACCGCTCGTCGACGCTGGCTTTGCCGTGGTCAGCATCAACCACCGTTCGAGTGGAGATGCTAAGTTCCCCGCCCAGATTCAGGACGTGAAGGGCGCCCTGCGCTTCATCCGCGCCAATGCCGACAAGTACAAGCTCGACACGTCGTTCATCGGCATCACGGGCTTCTCGTCGGGCGGCCATCTGTCGTCGCTGGCCGGCGTCACCAACGGCCTGAAGAAGCGCACCGTGGGCAATACCACCGTCGACATTGAGGGAACGGTTGGCGGCAATCTCGACTACTCCAGCTGCGTCGATGCCGTGGTCGACTGGTTCGGCCCCGTCGACATGGCGCGCATGGAACAGTGCAAGACGGTGAAGGACGAGAAGTCGCCCGAGGCAGCGCTCATCGGTGGCGCACCGGCCCAGAACCCCGACCTCGTGGCGCTCATCAGTCCCATCACCTACGTCTGCGACCACAATCCCCGCTTCCTCGTCTTCCACGGCGATGCCGACAACGTCGTGCCCCACTGCCAGGGTGAGTACTTCGCCGCTGCGCTGAAGAAGGCCGGACGACTGGAGGAGTTCGTCACCGTGCCCGAGGGACAGCATGGCCCGAAGACCTTCAACGAGAAGACCTTCAAGCAGATGACGGACTTCTTCCTGAAGGAGTCGGCACAGCAGAAGGTGGTCGAGGATGGCGGAACGGGTGAGTTCAAGGCCATCATGAAGGAAGAGCCGACACTGCCCGCACACACCGTCTTCGTGCCGCAGGACCTGTCGAAGTTCGGCCCGCAGAACCAGCTGCCCGTCCTCGTATGGGGTAACGGCGCCTGCACCGACTCGCCCTGGGAGCATTTCAAGTTCCTCAACGAGATAGCCTCGCACGGATTCATCGTTCTGGCTACGGGCTACATCCCCATGGAGGAGAAGCCTTACAAGGGTCCGATGTCGAAGACCGAACAGCAGATAGAGAGCATCGACTGGATCATCGCCCAGAACGCCGACCCCGCCTCACCTTATTATAATAAGATAGACACGAAGCACATCTGCCTGTCGGGCATGTCGTGCGGCGGACTGCAGACGCTCTACAACTGCGCCGACCCCCGTGTATCGACGCTGATGATTTGTAATAGCGGGCTCTTCAACCAGATGAACGCCAACCAGGCCGTCGGTGGCATGCCCATGCCCCAGAAGACGAAGCTGAAGGAGATCCACACCCCCGTGCTCTACCTGCTCGGCGGCAAGGAGGACATCGCCTACGAGAACGGCATGGACGACTTCCACCGCATCAAGCACGTGCCTGCAGCGGCAGCCAACTTCCCCGTCGGACATGGCGGCACCTACCGTCAGCCTCACGGCGGCGAGTTCTCGGTCGTGGCCCTGGCCTGGCTGCAGTGGCAACTGAAGGGCGACAGCGAGGCCGCCAAGATGTTTGTCGGCAAGAACAACCTCCTGTCGCAGCGTAAGGACTGGACACTCGAGAAGAATAAGAAAATGAAATAACTATCTAAACCAACAAAGATGAAAAAACTATTGATGACTATCTGCGCTGTGGCAACGTCGTTTGCCGTCAACGCACAGAATCCCTATCTGCCGCTGTGGGAACACCTGCCCGACGGCGAGCCGCGTGTGTTCGAGGATCCCGACCAGCCGGGCAAGTTCCGTGCCTATATCATCGGTTCGCACGACGTTACGTACTCAGCCTACTGTGGCAACGACATCCGTATGTGGTCGGCACCCGTCGAGGACCTCAGCCAATGGCGCGACGAAGGCCCCATCTTCTCATGGTTCGTCAACGGACAGTGGGACACGATGTTTGCCCCTGACCTGGTGGAGACTGTCGACCGACAGACGGGCAAGAAGACCTATTGGCTCTATCCGCACAGCCGAGGCTGGCGCCGTATTGCTATGGTGTGCAAGGGCGACCGTCCCAACGGTCCGTTCACACCTGTCAACCTGACGGAGGATGGCACGCAGTGCGTCCCCGGCTCGCTCATCGACTTCGACCCCTCGGTGTTCATCGAGAAGATTACCGACAAGAAGGACAAGGACTACAACATCGGCTACCGCGCCTACGTCTTCTATGGCTTCCAGCACTCCACGGCCTGCGAGCTCGACCAGAAGACCATGTATTCGAAGCGTGAGGGTACGGAACTGATTGACCCCTTCATCCCGGCCAGCAGCCGCGATGGCAAGCTCCTGGACAAGGAAGGCTCGGAGTACAAGGCGCTCTACAAGGGACAGAATCCGCTCGACTTCAATTTCTTCGAGGCTTCCTCCATCCGTCAGGTGGGCAACAAGTACGTTATGGTGTTCTCGGGCTACTCTGGCAAGGAGTACGGCCTGGGCAATACCAACTCGGCCCTGCGCTATGCCTTCGGCGACTCACCTCTCGGCCCCTGGCGTTCAGGCGGTGTGCTGGTCGACTCGCGCGGTATCGTGCTGAACGAGGACGGCTCCAAGCTCATTGAGACCAACGCCGGACACAATACCCACGGCTCGCTGCAGGAGATCAACGGCCAGTGGTACGTATTCTACCACCGTCCGCCGCGTGGCTTCGGCAATGCCCGTCAGGCTATGGTGGCTCCCGTGAAGATTACGTGGGACAAGAAGCCCGTGGCCAAGGGTGGTGTCGTGAAGATTACCGGCTACGACCCCTTCGTCAAGGGTAATGAGTGGACGGCTAAGGCTTCCGACGGCAATGCCTACACGGGTGCTGAGGTGACCAGTGAGGGTTTCCAGATCTTCGGCCTGCCGCCATACGCTTACTACAGCGCCGGTATCGCCTGCTTCATGTATGGCCCCAATGCCAACCAGTACATGCAGGACAACCACGACGTGTGGAACAACTCGATGGATCTCGCCGGCATCCAGAACGGCGGCATCATCGGATTCAAGTACTTCGGCTTTGGTGGACTGGCTCAGGACACGAAGGGCTGCAAGGCTTTCGAGGGTGTTAAGAAGGGTGACAATGCCACGCTGAACCTGAACCTGACGTCGGGCGGCAAGGGTGCCTTCAAGATTATCGTCAAGCTGGATGACCCCTGGAAGGGTCAGGAGATTGGCGTGTTCAACGTGCCTGCCGATGCGCCGGGAGCAGCTATGAACTATCAGATCAGCGTTCCTGCCGTCGAGGGTCTCACGGGGAAGCATGCCATCTATCTCGTGACCGAAGGTCCCGAGGTGCAGCAGCCCGAACAGCCACAAGGCCGCCAGCAGTTTGGCCGTCGCCCGCAGCAGCCCGAGCGTCCGCAGGGCTTGTTCGACCTCCACGGCATCGCCTTCTCTAAGGGTACGGACTTCAAGTCGCCCGTCGTGCCTGTGGTCACCATTACCGCTGACGGCCAGAAGCTGAACATCCCCGATACGCCCGTGCGTGCCAGCAACCAGAACGGCTTGATGGACGCCACGACCTACCAGCTCTATGGTCCGCTGACTGCCGGCACGAAGCTGAAGGCCACGGCCAGCGACCGCGCCGTACGCTTCTCCGTCAGCCCCATCGTCGACGGCCGCGCCACGGTCACCGCCACCTATCAGGGCAAGACCAAGACCTTCCGCATCAACTAACGCCCCGTGGCGTCAACCTACTGAAAGCGCCGCTTCCCATTCACGGGGAGCGGCGCTTACGATTCATAGCCGATGGGCTATTGTGGCTCTCGCTCATTACCATCGATGATGACGGTTTGCGAGGTACTGGTAGTCTTGCCGACGAGGATGTTGACGATGGTCACGGCGTCGCCGATGTCGATGCCTCCATTGTCGTTGGTGTCGGCATTCCTCTCGATGAATGTCTCCGACGGTTTGCCGACGAGGTAGTTCACGATGCTCACCGCGTCGCCGATGTCCAGGCCGCCATTGCCGTTGACGTCGCCCAGTTTCAGCTCCACAATCTTCTTGAAGTCCTTCCAGTAGTTAGCGGCGTCGTAGGACGCTTTGCTGCCGTCGGGCACGTAAAGGGTGGCGTTGGTGCGCAGGGGGAATGCGTTACTATGGATGCTGTACGCACTGGTGGCTTCGACCGTGACGGACGTTAGGTTGGTACAATTAGCGAATGCATTCTGGCCGATGTATGTCACGCGCTTGGGAATGGTGACTGACGTCAGCGATGAACAATTGCGGAATGCCTCCAAGTCTATTTGCGTGATATTCTCCGACAAGGTGACAGCAGTCAGTCCCGAACAGCCATCGAAAGCACACGAGCCAAGGGTGGTGACGGAGTTGGGGAGCTCGGCCGTCTTCAGTGAGGTACAGCCAGAGAAGGCACCACGACCGATGAGGGTGAGCGTGCTGGGGAAGTTAATACTCTGCAAACTGCTGCACTGGTGGAAGGTGCCCATAGCGCTCTGGAAATCCGTCGTGCCGATGGCTTCCAGACCCTCTGGTAACTGTACGGCAATCAGGTAATAGCACTGGCGGAAGACTCTGTTTTTCAGCTGCTTGACACCCGATGGCACACTAACAGTCCTGAGTACAGCACATCTGTCGAACGCCGCATCGCTGATGTCGGTGACAGTGTATTCTACGCCTTCGTCGGTCACAGTCTCAGGGATGACGAGGTCTAATGAACCATTGCTGCCACTGAGAGTATGGCCGGTAACGGTTACTGTATAGGACGGCGACTCCTTGTCGTAATGGTAGATAAGGCCGTTGACGGTGAAGTCCTTGGTCTCAGGCTTTAACACAGACTGCTCACTGTCGGGGATGACCCAGTCGCTGTAGACCGTGGTGCTCTCATTCTCGCGGGCGAAGGCGCGGAACTGAATGTATTGGTTGGGGGTGTAATGTACGGCGTAAGAGAATGTGTTGGCAGACTGGCAAACCACCTCATACGCACCTTCGCCCTCCGGATTGTCACAGATCTCGAAGCCTCGTGTGGCGTAGTTCTTCTCGGCACCGTAGAACGTGCCCTTTGCTGTCAGCGTCTCGCCTACGTAGGTATAGTCAGCCCACACGTGAGGCGCACTTTGGCTGACGAGTATCGGGTAGCCGTTGTTCACCGGCGTTGCTGTGTTGTCGGCCAGCCACTCCTCGCTCGGCAGTTTCGAGAGCAGAGTGCCGTTCTTCATGTCGGCTCCGCTGAGGCGTGTGCCGTATGTGGCTGCGAAACTTGATCCGTCTTTTTCGTAGTAGCTATTCGTGAGGACAGAGGTTGTAGAACTCTTTCTTCCAACGACAACCGAATAGTTGATTAACGGCTGGTTGGCATTGACAATCCTGCCGGCGAAGTAGCAGTTGGTGACATTTCCTTCAGACGTGATACCGCCCTTCAGCGAAGTGTTCTTTGGGTCATGTATTGTAGCTACGACATAGCAGTTTACGATTTCGTCGTTTGTAGCATCACCGGCAATACCACCGATGGCATTGCCGCCGGTGATGGTACCAGTAAAGCTACAGCGCTCTACAAGGGGACGTCTGTCGTGATCATCCGATATGTTGTCACCAAGGATGCCGCCCACACCGCCGAGGTAACCATTGGTCGACGAAGCGACGTTGCTGGTGATACTGCCATCGAGGATGGTCAGGTCGTGGATGTAGCACTTGTGGGTGGTGCCGAAGAATCCCGCTGTAGGCGCAGAACTTACCACCTTCATGTTGCGTATGACGTGGCCGTTGCCGTCGAACTCGCCAGCAAAACCACCGTTGTCGCCTTTAGTTATAGGCTCCCAAAGAACGCCCTTGTCGCCTTGCAGGTCAATGTCGGCCATGAGCCGTACGACTTGGTTGCTATACTGGTTGCCCTGATGCACGGTATGCCTGAATACACGCAGTGTGTAGAGGTCGGGCAGCGGTATCGGGTCATCAGCCGTGCCAATATTCTCAAACTCGGTGGCAAAAGTCTTCGTGGCTGAGTATGCCCAACCGCCAGTGGTCTCTGCGGCGAGTCTCACTTCGTATATCGTGCCAGGTGTCAGTTTACGCAGGGCAATGGTGAAGGGCCTCCCCACTGCTGTCTCGGTTGCGTTCCACGTCGCGTCGCCCTCTGCCTTCCATTCCAAGCTACAGGTGCTACCCTCAGGAGCAATCGCGAATCCGGAAACTTTGGCCGATGTGCGTGTGATGTCTGTCAGGTCGGCGAGTATCGGGCTTGTGTCGCTCGTCTCCATAAGCAGCGTAGGATGACTGGTGCCTGTCATCCATACATTAAGTCCGTTGTAGTCATTCATCTCTTCTACTAACGACGAATCGCTCATCTGAACGGCGTTCAGTTGAGTGGCGTAGCTGTCGGCGGGTGTGTTTAGGTAGAAGCAGTGCTCTACGCCCGTCAGGTCGTTGTTGCCAATGATGGCGTGGTTATAGGACGATATGCTGGTGGTGCTCACCAGTTGTCCTACCGAGATGCAGTTACGGATGTTGGACAGATTGCCACGGCCGACAATACCTCCAGCGCTATTAGTCCTGTCGCTGAGGTTAAACGAGGTGGTGACAATGCCCTCATGGAGACAGTTAGACACAAGGCCAGTATTGTTGCCAAGACTTCCCACAATACCACCGGCAGAGTTGGAATTGTCGTAACCGTTAGAACTACAGCCTGTCGTCACCGTTCCTCGGTTCACACATTGGTCTATTGTGCCATTGCTGATAGCGGTTATGCCGCCGACTTTTGTCCACCATGCGCGGCCTTCGTCATTGAGCTTGACAGCTATCGTACCGCTGTTGACACACTGCAAGATGGTACCATAGTCACCGTCTGACGAGGTGCTAATACCCGCGATGCCACCAGCTTTCGCGTTGTTGTTAAAGGAGAGGTTACCATCAAAGCTGCATTTGTACACCTGTTTGAAGTTCCAGCCACAGATGCCGCCGACATAACCTTGTGCGTGGTAGAACGACTGTGCATAGACATGGCAGGAATAGATGACGTTGTAGTTGCGCCCGGCAATAAAACCGAAGCTGTTGATGTAACCACTATTGGAGTATGATTGGGTGAAGTTCACGCGGCAGTCGTGTATGATGCCATAGTTCGTGGTGACCAGCGGACCTGTGGTCAGCGTGAGGTGACAGATTTCTCCCTTGCCGCCCAACACTTGGATGAAGTAGTCGACTATGCCCTGCGTGCTGCTGCTCAGCGTGTTGTTGCGCCCGTCGAGTATGCCGTTGAAGGTGCCTTTAATCATATTGCTGCTACTCAGCGTCAGGGAGGTGGTCAGGGCGAAATGGCTGCCCTCGCAATCGTTGCCGCCAGCAACGACGCTCCGCAACTGGTTCCAGTCTGTCAATGAGTTGATGAGTATCGGATCGTCTTTAGTGCCGCTGCCCGACGTGAACGACAGGGTCTTAAACGACTGCGTGTCGCCGTAGTAGTCGTTGTTGTCTTTGTCGCGTGCGTACGCGCGTGTATAATAAGTGGTGTTGCGCGCGAGTCCTGTCAGCTGGCAGGTCGTTGAGGTGGAGGCAACCTTAGTCCACGTTGTCTTGTCGGTGCTGTAGGCCACGCCCGTCTCCGTCAGCGTAGTCGTTCCTGCCAAGGCCGAGAATGTCACCACCGCACTGGTGGCGCCTATTGCCCCTACCGTGAGGGTCGATACGACGGCCGCGTCATTGACGGTAATCTTCAGGTTGTTGACCGTCAGCCTGTCGAGTGACCCCATCGCGTCGTCTCGGGGGCTGAAGTCGCCTACGAAGCAGAGCTGATAAGTGGAGGTGAGGTTAGGTAACGCGATGTCAACGTGTGATACGGAGTTGTAGAAAATGTCTATCAAGTTTTCACCTGACACCGACGACATGACGCGGTAATGGGAATCCAACTCATACAGTTCCTGCCATACTGCCTCAGGCGACGTACGATACATCACCTTGCCGGAGATAATCCAATTGCGGTAGTCAAACGAGAAGAATGCACACTTGGCTCCGCTGAAATTTATCGACGGTAAGATGAACCGTGACTGCTGGTGAGTGAACCCGTCGCAAGGGTTGAACATCAGCGACCACTCCGTATTAGGGGAAAGAAGCTTCTCCATGACCCAGTGCCTGCTTGTGCCGAATATTATCTCCTCTTCATACGCCTCGTCCATATTGGGTAAGTTCAGCGCGTCAATGAACGGAAAGGTGCTGATGGTTCCTGTCCGCGTGCGTCCCGTACGGGTGCCACTGACCGCCCATGTTTGGGTGGCTTCCATCCATGTGCAGATGCGATAGCAATAGGTGGTGTGCTCCATCAGACCAGCGTGGGTGAATTCGTTTGCCGTGCCTACGTAGATGACGTCGCCACCACCGTCCAGCGTCTCACCGACGGTGTAGGCGCGGTCCTCAGGCGTGCCAAACGTGTCCTCGGCGTTACAGAGTAGCATCACCAGCATATCTTCCTGAGGTGTCTGCCACGTTGGCGTGAGGCTGTTAAGTGTCGCACTACCTATCTCCAAGCCATAGGCCGTGCCGTAGTCGCCGCCGGCAATGTCGAATGTCACGTAGCCATCGGCGGTATGCTCTATGATATTGGTGATGGGGTACTCGGTCGGTACACCCTCCCAACTCTTCATGCTCGGCTTCGTCTCGTCAGTCAGTTCGGTCACGTCGTTTGTTCCAGGGAATGGAGCTGAGGCGCTGTTGGTGCTGCCGTACGACGATGGTGTGCTGTTGGGAATGTCAGTGGTGCTGTTTGCCGCTATGGGGTAGAACTGTTGCTTATGGTACGCGTTGATGATGTTGGCGTTGCGGCGACTCAGGTTGTCGGTAGCGTGCCACACCATCAGTCCGTGCCCGGGAATGTAGCTGTCGAAGCTGGTCTTGGAGCGATACTCTAGCAGGAAGTACTCGCCATCGTTCTGTGTGTCAATACGTATGTAGTCGCCCTTCGTCTTGGCGTTGAGAGTGGCACAGACGGCACGGTTGCCGTTCTGCACGCTGCTCCATTTGTAGTCGTAAATCTTGGTGTAGGGGTTGAAGTGGGCAGGACATGCTCCGTTGCCGTTCCAATTGCCACTGCCCATGACGTCCCATTTGCCCGAGCCACCATACTGCCCGCCCGTAGCATAGTTGGTGTCATAGAAGTCAGGCGTGCCTAAGGCGTGGCCTATCTCATGACAAATGACGCCGATATAGCTCATGCCTGTGCCCGACGCCCCGCGAAGTTCCGGTGAGCAGGAGTAGGCATTCATTTTCACGTCGTCGTAGGTACAGAAGACGCCTGTTGTCGTACTCTCATGCGCCCAGATACAGTCATTGCCACCACCGGCCTCCTCGCCGAAGCCAGAGAAGATGATGTGCAGACCGTCGATAAATCCGTCGCCGTCGCTGTCGTAGTCTTTCAGATCGTAGTCGGTGGCGGCAGCGGCCATCGCCTCGATAGCCAGAGCCTGCGCGTTGCCGTTGGTGTTATTGCCGTAGTATGCCATGTCGTGCTTGGCGCGGTAGATACCTGCCACGTCGCTCACCAAGTCTAACTGCCCGAAGGAGTTCTCCTTGTAGAAGTCGCGCACGCTGCCGCAGTTGCCGTCGGTCGTGTAGCCTTCCTCGTTCATCAGAGCGTAGAACTCGGACTGGGTGTGCTTAAACGGTTTGTCGGGAAACTCCATCATCACCACTAAGAACTTCCGCTCGCCGACCACGGGGTTGGCGGGCTTGATGATGCGGCGTTGCTCGGCTGCCAGCATGCGGCTGTTGGCCGCCCCCTCCTCCTGCTTGGCTGAGAATCGCGCATGCTTCCCAACCTTTCTCATCTGTCTGCGGGTGGGTATGTCGCGGTCGTCCTCGTTGCGGTATATCAGTTTCGACGCTACCAGATTACCGTCATCGTCGGAGATAGCGAGCGTCAGGAAATGGTTCTCGTCATATAGCAGCGTGTAGCCGTCTTCCGACTCTATCCAGTGTAGGAATTCGTCGCCCATCATCCGGCACTTGACAATATAACCGTCTGGCTGACGCATTTCTACCAGACCGGGGAAAGCTGATACGGCATG
>Ga0310697_10005892_pt1 | contig 11762 bp, 8 predicted proteins | sample 172DNAGHGlowgp2_FD_203883 | JGI IMG/M metagenome (GOLD analysis project Ga0310697, IMG submission 203883) | Sheep rumen microbial communities from Palmerston North, Manawatu-Wanganui, New Zealand - 1728 DNA GHGlow gp2 (v2) (version 2) | ecosystem: Host-associated > Mammals > Digestive system >... | reverse complement strand
CCGTAGGTGTCTACTATGATCTTACGGCCGGTAAGACCGGAATCGCCGTTGGGGCCGCCTATAACAAAACGTCCCGTGGGGTTGATGAATATCTTGGTGTCTGCATCTACCATGTCTGCGGGCAGCACGGGATCGAGCACATACTTCTTAATGTCTTCGTGGATCTGTTCCTGGGTAACATCGGCAGCGTGCTGCGTGGAGATAACCACTGCCTCAAGTCTCTTTGCCTTGCCGTTCTCATCATACTCAACAGATACCTGGCTCTTGCCGTCGGGACGCAGATAGGAAAGTGTGCCGTCCTTACGTACCTTTGTAAGCTGTCTGGTGAGCTTGTGGGCCAGGGAGATGGGATAAGGCATGAACTCCTTTGTCTCGTTGGTGGCAAAGCCGAACATCATACCCTGGTCGCCGGCGCCTATAGCTTCGATCTGCTCGTCGCTCATCTTGTTTTCCTTGGCTTCCAGCGCCTTGTCAACGCCCATGGCGATATCGGCGCTCTGCTTGTCCAGTGCAACGATCACGCCGCAGGTATCGCAGTCAAAGCCTTTGGACGAATCGTCGTAGCCGATCTCCCTGATGGTCTCGCGCACGATCTTCTGGATATCCACGTTAGCCTTGGTGGTGATCTCGCCCATTACCAGTACCAGACCGGTAGTGATGGCTGTCTCGCAGGCTACACGGCTCATGGGATCCTGCTCCATCAGCGCGTCGAGCACGGCATCGGAGATGTTGTCACAGATCTTGTCGGGATGTCCTTCCGTCACCGACTCGGATGTGAATAAGATTTTTTCCATTACTTCCTCCTGTAAAAGGCTGGTGAAGTTCCCCATGTAAGGGATCAAATATAGTAATAAAAAACCGCCTATTTAAACATAAGCGGATCATACCTAACTGATCCTCTTATTGTTCGAAGACATCGCTGCCTTATCGCTCAGGTTGGCACCTTCCTTGTGTCCAAGGGGTTGCCGTGGCTTCGCAGGTCCTATGTACCTCCACCACTCTGAATAAGAGAACTTCTCAATATTGTGTTTGCAGTGACAGAATACTCTATATATAGGTTACTGTCAATAGATATCGAAAAAAATTTTGACAATTGGGGGCAAGTGCATTATAATTACTGAGATTAAATCGAACTGAGGTTAGTTATGGACAGGTATGCAATTTGGGGAGGTCCTCATCTGCAGGGCGAGGTACAGATCGGCGGAGCAAAGAATGCCGCTCTGGCTATACTGGCAGCCGCAGTAATGACGAATGACCCCGTACGCATTGAAAATGTACCCGCCGTGACCGATGTGAACGTACTGCTCACCGCTATGGAGCAGATAGGCGTTAAGATAGAGCGCCCCGACAGACATACGGTCATCATCGACGGTTCCAAAATAGAAAGCAACATAATAAACGACGAATATTTAAAGCGCATAAGGGCTTCTTATTATCTTGTGGGCGCACTCCTGGGAAAGAACAGACAGGCGCAGGTACCGCTTCCCGGCGGCTGCAATATAGGCGTGCGCGCTATCGACCAGCATATCAAGGGATTTTCCGCGCTGGGTGCGAAGGTACGTATCATCCACGGCTGCATCAGCGCCGAGGCTAAGGAGCTGCGCGGTAATCATATCTTTCTGGATAAGGTTTCGGTAGGTGCCACCATCAATATCATGATGGCTTCCACCCTGGCCGCAGGCAAGACCATCATCGAGAACGCTGCCAAGGAACCCCACGTGGTAGACCTTGCAAACTTCTTAAACAGCTGCGGTGCCAATATCAAGGGTGCCGGGACCGATGTTATACGTATCAAAGGCGTTGAGCGCCTCCACGGCACCGATTACGCCATAATCCCCGATCAGATAGAAGCAGGAACCTATATGCTGGCTTCCGCCGCCTGCCATGGCGACGTGCTGGTACGCGGCGTTATCCCCAGGCATCTGGAATGCATCACCGCAAAGCTCTGCGAGATCGGATGTCATATCACCGAATACGATGATGCAGTAAGGGTTTCCGCTCCGGAGCCGCTTACTTCCACCCAGGTTAAGACACTGCCCTACCCCGGTTTCCCTACCGATATGCAGCCGCAGATCACCGTGGCTCTGGGTCTGGCACAGGGCACCAGCATAGTTACCGAGGGTATATTCGAAAACCGTTTTAAATATGTGGATGAGCTCATCCGCATGGGCGCCTCTATCAAGGTAGAGGGCAATATGGCTGTCATCACCGGCGTCAACCGCTATTACGGTGCCAGCATCACCGCTCCCGACCTGCGCGCAGGTGCGGCTCTTGTCATCGCAGCGCTTGCTGCCGAAGGCGAGACCATAGTCGAGGATACACGCTTTGTAGAGCGCGGTTATGAAGATTTCGAATTAAAGCTTAAAGGGCTGGGTGCAAGGATCGAAAAAGTCAGCACCGACCGTGAACTTCAAAAGGCCAGACTGAAGCTGGCCTGATACTTAAAGGATCTTTACTATACTGAGTCCGGGCTCTTTGGCCAGCTCAAGGAATGTAGCGTCTGTCATCTCCAGCATGGGTTTTGACAGGCGTTGTTTATTTATCCAGCGCACCGTTCCGATGCGTCCGTCACTTAACATGACCCTGTTATCGATATAGGTATTTACCACGTTTTCCAGGAATTTCATGATGTAGGCTATCTCGTATTTCTGCAGGCCCTCTTCCTCAAATATCTCTATTACCCTGAAGGGGCATAAGCCTTCGCGGTAAACGCGGTTTGCCGTCATGGCATCGTAGACATCGGCTATGGCCACTATCTTTGCAAAACCGTCTATCTTATCCCTGGTAAGGTTCATCGGATAGCCGCTGCCGTCGCACTTCTCATGATGCTCGAGTGCCGACAGCTTGATATGATCGCTGATGTTCTGGTTCTTTAAGATATTGTAGCCGGCGATAGGATGGGATTTGATCAGCGCAAACTCCTCATCCGTGAGCTTGCCGGGCTTTTTGATTATACTGTCGGGGATCTTCAACTTGCCTATATCATGCATCATGCCGCAGGCGGTAGCCATCTTGACATTTTCCTCGTCAAAGCCCAGCCATCTGGCAAAGACGTTGCAGATCATAGCCACGTTCATGCTGTGCGCATAGGTCAGGTCGTCAAAGTCACGCATGTTATGCAGCATGTCAAAAACGCCGAAGGTATTGCCCTGCTCGCTTATGATGCGCATGGTATCCCCTATCATATTATCGACATTGATGGGGGTGTTCTTTTCGACTATATCGTTAAGATTGGTGCGCAGGCCTTCAACGTTCTTTGCAAAGGACTGCTTAAATGCCTGGAACTCCTGCGAAGCCTTTAACTTTTCAAAATGCGAAGGCTCTTCCTGAGCATTTACTCTTATATTCTCCTTATCCAGTTTCGTTAATGTTTCCATCAGCGAATCTGTGGCAAAGGCCATCACGGAAGCATCTATCTCAGGCATGTTTTCGGCGTCGAATTCTTCCTCGTTTATCTCCTCGACCTCTATGCCTTCGGGATCCTCTATACGTATATCACGTATCCCAAAATCATTGATCAGCCTGCTTATTGCCTTTTCTGTCAGCACATAACCTTTGGGAAAGATAAGCTGCTTATTCTTTGATATGATGTCTCCGGCTACGACAAAGCCGGGCTGCAGTACTTCCGTACGTACGTGTTTCATAAGCACCTCTGTCAATATAGATTCACGTAATCCATAGGATTGTAAGCCACGCCGCCTATACGCATCTCAAAATGCAGGTGCGGTCCCGTACTCTGGCCGGTGGAACCGCTGGCTGCGATCACCTGCCCCTGGCTTACATACTGGCCTACGCTAACATATACTTTACTCAGATGGGCGTATCTGGTCTGACGCCCGTCGGGATGATTTATGGATACCAGGTTTCCGTAACCGCCGTTCCAGCCTGCCCATACCACGGTACCGCCGGAGGACGCCCAGATAGGCGTACCTGTGGGCGTTGCTATATCGACACCCGCATGCGAGCTTGCTGCGCCGGTAAAGGGCGACCTTCTTCCGCCGAAGCCAGAAGAGATACGTCCGCCGGAAAGCGGCTTGATATAAGTGGGCGGTATCATCGTTCCTACCTCGACCACCTTGGCCACTGCCTCTACGCCCACTTCCTCGTAAAGAACCTCGCGTTCCATCTCCTCATCGTTCTTCCTGGTTATCAGCGAAACGGTCTCGTGATAACCGGCCGAAGGCTGCTGCAATGTAACCGACTTATTGGTAAACCATTCGTCGTTGTAGATATACTCCACCGGAAGGTCGAACACCTCATCATCCCTGGTGGTCTCGGTCCACACTACCGAAAGTTCCGGCTCCGGGACCGTTATCAGCAGTTCCTGATCCACGTTGATTATGGAATTCTCGTTCTCTAAAGTCTCGTTTAAGGCTATTATCTCATCAAGGGGCAGCCCCACTTCAAGGGCTATCTTTGAAAGTGTATCACCCGATTTGACTTTATATACCTGCTTAAGCTCCTGCAGATCGGTCAGCCGGCCTCTGGCTTCTTCGTAGTCCTCTATCGCGTCACTGGGGAGGTACGCCTCTACTACCTCCACGCTTTCGGAAAAGCCCATTTCCTCGATACCGTAGTCAAACGAATCGAAGCCTATATCTTCTTCTTCAAGATCCCAGTTCTGCTCATCATCCGTGACAGCCGCGCCGCCGCCCAGCTCCAGCACAGGCTTTTCTTCCTCTTCCTGCTCAGCGCGCCCAACCCTTGGTATCAGTACGTTGAGCTCACGGGAATGATCCGCCACCAGATCCACCTTAAACTCTCCCGAAGGATCGTATTCGGATATGGTCTCCTGCAGCAGCTTGGTAGCTTCGTCCGCACCGGCTACGTTTACCATGGTCTCTCCCACCTTGATGGAATAGGCCTTGGAATAGCCCGTTGTCAGCTCGGAAGAAATAGCCGCCTTGACAGCCTGTCTTACATCTTCCTCCCTGTCTATCTCACCGCGGATCAGCTCTTCACCCGTAGTGGTCAGCTCCGGCAGCTGCATAAATCCCATGCCTTCTCTGGAAGCCTCCAGCTCACGGCGCGCATCGCGGTAGATCACCTCCGCCTTGGCCGGATCGTCCACGGTGCCCATGGCCACACCGTCTAAAAATACCGTAAAACGGTTATCCCCTTCCGGCGCCCACCAGTGCACATCCGGCATAAACAAAAGGAAGAGGCCACATATGAATATGGCCGTCCTCAAACGCGTAACACTGCGTATCTTATGAAGTCTTGTAGTAGTTCCTTTAGAGCGCATAAACTATCAGTGAGCTCCCAGGAAACCAAAGATATAGAGTATCATCGTAGCAAGGGTGATAAGAGTGAATACCATGTCGATCACTACTAAAGCCTTTACCTTGCCCACTCTCTTTTCCACGGAAAGATTAGCGCTCTCAACGCTTTCCTTCTGCTTGTCATTCTTTTCGTTGATCACGGCCTGAACGTTGCGGTATACCTTAACGCTCTCTTTGTGCATGAAGTCCTCTGCCGCCTTGAAGCGCTCTTCCAGCTGTCTGCGCTCTTCCTCTGCCTTTGCTGCAGCTTCTTCTTCCTTCTGCGCTGCCTTCTCGTCATCCTCACCCTTCTTAAGGATGTTCGTGTTCATGCGCTGCAGGAACTCGACTATCTCCTTGTTGTCCTGCTTAAGGCCGTATATGCTGCTGTCGAGCGCGGACTTGATCGTGTTCTTGTTCTCGTCCGTTGCAGCCTTTAAGTTTCTGATATTCGTGCTTACTTCCGCATGGTTTGAAAGCAGGTCGTTGAGCGCCTTGACCAGATCTTCCTCACTGGTGTGGGGCTTTGAAGCATTCTCGGCTTTAATGTCGGTCACTTCCGACTTGGTAGCCTGCAGCACGGTAAAGATATCTTCCAGCGCACTGCGGTTCTCACCGGTAGCGGTCTTAAGTTCATCTAAGATACCGCGGTTCTCGGTAGCGGTAGTCTTTATCTCATCAAGTGCTATGCAGTTCTCACCTACAGCGGTCTTTAATTTATCAAGTGTTGCATGGCCGTCTTCGGTGTTATTCTTAACTTCGTTTAACAGCTCCTTCGTGCCGGCATTATCCGCACTGAGCTTTGTGAGCATTTCCTGCAGAGCGGCTACGATACCGGCCTGCTTTTTAAGCTCTTCGATCGATTCGCTTATCCTGTTTAATGCCTCATCATCGGGCTTTTCCTCTTCGGAAGGCATGCTGCGCATAACTTCCATCTGACCGGAGATGCCGTCCATAGTCTCTTTCTGCATCTTTCCGAGCTGCTCGCTTATGCCCGATAAGGTACTGTTCTGCATCTCTTTTAACTGGTCGCTTATACGCTGCAGCTCATCCATCATCTCCTGTGAAAGTGCTGCGGAGCTGTCCTTATCGCCCATCTCCTTTACGGCGATGGCTACGGAACTGATCATATCCTCGGTATTACTGCCACTCTGCTGGATAGCAAACAGTTTATCCTGCAGTCCGCTGATATCATCCTTTACACTGCCTATCTCATCCTTAACGCTTACGATGCCGTCATTTAAGCCGTCAACGCTGCTCTTTATGCCGCCGATATTATCGTTCAGACCATCGACGCTGCTCTTTACGTTCTCCATGCCGGAGGTTACCAGTTCCATGCCGGCGGTAACGTCATCAACGCTGTTCTTTATACTGTCAAGCCCTGTTCCCAGCTGATCGACGCTGCCCTTTACGCTGTCGATACCGCTGCGCATATCATCTGCCGAACTCTGTACAGCCACAACGGAATTCTTAACATCCTCAGTAGACTGACGCAGTGTCTCTGCAGGCTGCTGTATGGCACTCTCAAGGGTCTGGGTAAGGGAGCGTACCATGGTCTCGTCAAGATTGCTGACAGCCTCGCTCATGGCGCGGTTCACCGCATCTGTCATCTCCTTTGATACCAGCTCCGTATTGGCCCCGCCTTCCGCTTCTATCTGAAGCGTCCTTACTTTCTCTATGCTCTCGTCAACAAGAGCATACATCTTCTGGGTAAGTTCGGTATTCTTATAATTCAGCTTACGCATTTCCTGGAGGACTGCTTCGTAAGCCTCCACCTGCTCCTGCAGATTCTGCATCTGCGCGCTCTCTGCCTGAGAATTAGCGCGGATCATATCCTGTGCATTATACTTTTCCGCAAGCTTGTCCATAAAATTATCCATTTTTATCCTCCAACCCGGGCAGGACCACCCGCCCCCACTATGCTTATAGTATCTGAATTATTTTATCAAAACAGTCCGTATTTTACAACAAAAACTTGAAGGATCGGAGCATAAAAACACGCTCATCAATGACATAAACAAATAAATTTTCTGCACGAATTAACATGATATTTACTCCTTATTCATATTTTATTCATATTTCCACTGTAATATCAGACTTGTAAGGCGAGGAAATAAAGTTGTTTGTATGATTTGTTTGTTTTGTTTGGTTTGATTGTTTGTTTGTAAGTTTTGCTTGTTTTGTTTTTTTCATAGTTCGTGTCCGGGCAAACCGGGCACACCTCCTTTCTAGTTTTGCAATACACGAAAAAGCCCCGGTCGCGCAACCTCCTCAATGCGCCAAGGGGCTTTTTCGTATGGTCTTCCATTGTTGTAGTTTTTCAGCCAAAAAGAGCCCGGCAGCTTACGCCCCGGGCTCCCGTATATATCTCCCCGATCTACGATTCTTCCGAATCCAGCAGCTTCTGTATCTCTTCGTTAAGCGCCAGCATCTCCTGGTCAAGATCCGATACCATGGCAGCACACTGTATGAGCGCCTTCTGTATATGTTCGGGAGCATCACCCTCGTACTTGTAGTAGATCTTGTGCTCCAAGCTTGCCCAGAAATCCATGGCTACGGTACGTATCTGTATCTCTACCTTTACATCCACAACGCGGTTTGAAAGGAATACGGGTACCTGCACCAGCATATGATATGATTTATATCCGCTGGGCTTGGGTGTCTTGAAATAATCCTTAACGGCCAGGACCGTAAGATCATCCTGCTCCGCTATCATCTCGGCGATACGGTAGATATCGGAGGTGAAGGAACAGATAACGCGCACGCCGGCGATATCGTTAACATATTCGACCATGTTCTCGATAGTGGATTCCAGCCCGCGGTTCTTAAGCTTCTTGACTATGCTCTCCGAGCTCTTTAATCTTAGTTTTATATGCTCGATGGGATTGTATTTGTGTACGTGCTGGAACTCATCGTTGAGTATCTCCAGCTTGGTCCCTATCTCTTTAAGTGCGGAATTGTATACTAATGTTACTTCTTTCCAGCGGTCTACTTCTTCCGCATCCGGTGACGGTCTGTATTCCATGACGCATTCTCCTGTTGGTTATTTCTATATAACACCTCATCCGTCACGGCTACGCCGTGACACCTTTTATAACACCTCATCCGTCAGCCTTCGGCTGACACCTTCCCCTCAAGGGGAAGGCGGGTGAAGGTTTTAGTCTTTCTCGGTAGTGGCACTTCCGGTTTCGCCGGAGAGCATTTTCTGCATGGTCTTCCAGCCAAGGGTAGCGCACTTGACCCTGGCGGGCATGTGAGCTATGCTCTCGAGCGCTGCGGCTTCGTCAAGCTCCTCTATCTGCTCCGGGGTGGCGGTGCTGCGGACCATGGACATAAAGCCCTCTGCAAGCTTTAACGCCTCATCCTTTTTCCTGCCTATTATCAGATCCAGCATCATATCTGTGGAAGCCTGCGATATGGCGCAGCCGGAACCGTTAAACATCCCTTCCGTTACCACACCGTTCTCATCCAGCTTAAGCTGCAGATATATGTCGTCACCGCAGCTTGGATTCACCCCTTCAAGGATCAGATCCGGCGCTTCCATCTCGCCTTTGTGGACGGGATACAGATTATGCTCATTTACTATCTCTCTGTATAAATCCTTAATCTCCAAAACCGAGCCACTTCCTTACTTTTGATACGGCAGCCACAAAACGTTCTGCCTCCTCTTCCGTGTTATAGAACGCCACGCTGGCCCTTGCGGTAGCCCTAAACTCCATGGCGCATTTTTCCTGCATGTATTCCATTAGCGGCTGCGCACAGTGATGTCCGGCCCTTATGGCGATATTCTCCTCATCCAGTACGGATGCTATATCATGCGGGTGACAGCCGTCGATATTAAAGGTCACTATGCCATGATGAAGCAGCGGATCTTTTGGTCCGTATACATGCACATGGGGGAGTTTTCTCATGCCGTCGAGTATCAGCGCCGTTACGGCATTCTCCTGTGCTTCCATGGCTTCGTAGCCTATCGCATCTATATAATCGATAGCGGCAGCCAGTCCCACAGCGTCCGCAGCGTTGACCGTGCCTGCCTCAAATTTGTGCGGAAGCTCCGCGTAAGTGGCACTGTCCCTTTTAACGTACTCGATCATCTCGCCGCCGCGCATAAAAGGCTGCATCGCCTCCAGCAGCGCTCGTTTTCCGTACAGAGCTCCTATACCCATCGGTCCCGGAAGCTTGTGTCCGGAGAAAGCATAGAAATCGCAGTCCATATCCTGCACATCTGTCTTTAAATGCGGAAGTCCCTGTGCTCCGTCAACGAGTATCACACCGCCGTGCTCATGCGCTATGCGTGCGGCTTCCTTAACGGGATTGGCCACGCCCAGCACATTTGATACCTGGCCAAGAGCCAGTATCGCGCACTTATCGGTGACTGCTTCCTTGATCATATCAACAGTAATTGTACCGTCCGTTTCCGGCTCTATATACTTAAGCACCGCTTTCTTTGCCCGTGCCACCATCTGCCAGGGCAGTATATTTGAGTGATGCTCCATAACGCTTATCACTATCTCATCACCGGCGTTTACCTTTTCCATACCGTAACTGTAGGCTGCAAGGTTAATGGCCTCGGTGGTATTACGCACAAAGATGATCTCCGCATCATCAGCTGCATTTATAAAGCGTGCGACGCGGCTCCTGGCATTTTCGTAGGCGTCTGTGGCCCCCACACTCCATGCGTAAAGCCCCCTTAAGGGATTGGCGTTGGTGGTGGTGTAGAAATCCCCGATCGACTTAAGCACCTGCACGGGACGCTGCGCGGTGGCAGCGTTGTCGAAGTAGACTACGTTATTGTTTTTTAATATCGGGAAGTCATCCCGGATAGCTGAAAGGTTCATGGATTGATCCTCGCTGGATATAATTTTGTTCTTTGGATGTATATTGTTCTATCAAGATCCCCAAGCAGGAAAGTTCAGCTTCGGAAATCATAGATTTCCTGCTTCACTTTTTCGCTTCGCTCAGGATGACATTGTTCTTTGGATACATATAGTTCTACCAAGATCCTTCGCTTCGCTCAGGATGACACGGGGGCCGGGCTGCCTTAGCAGCAGGGTGCGGCGCAGTTTTCCCTGTCGCAGTAAAGGCGGTCAAGGTAGCGCTCTACAGCTTTTTTAAGCTCATCGTCAGGGATCTGCGAAGCCAGATGCATGATGCGCGAGCGCACCATAAGCTCCTGGGCCTTTATCTCATCTATGCCTCTGCTCTGCATATAGAAGAGCATATCCTGTGACAGCCTGCCGACCGATACGGCATGACGGCCGCTCACATCCTCTTCCTCGCCCAGTATCATGGGATTGGCTTTGTTTACCGCATCTTCTCCCAGTACCAGCAGATCTTCCTCTTCGTCGCCGTCGGCGCCGGTGCAGTACTGTCTGAAATCCAGCGTCTCCCTGGATACCTTTGTGGCGTTGTCCATCAGCACTCCGTTAAAGCGCATGACGCCCACGGATTTTTTACCCCTGAAGGTATCAACGTAATTATAGTCCAGGAAGCTGTCCTTAAGGCCTATGTATCCAAGGCCCGCCCAGAGTTTTGACTCATAGCCCCACTGGTCGAAGCATGCGCCCAGATAGGTCTTTAAGCTTCCCAGCTGAAGGCTTATATATTTAAGCTCCGCGCGGTCCTTAAGCCTTGCTCCCGCATCCTCAAAATACGTAAAACCCGCAGGCAGCATCTGAAGCCTTATCAGCGTGCACTTCGCATCTTCTTCAAGCAGCAGTCTAAGTGAATGTCCCACGCTGCCGCTGCCGTTATCGCCGCAGATATTAAGTATAAGCGTAAACTCACAGCCCTTGCGGACGTGTACCGTCATATTCTCCAGCACGGCGTCACCGTCGCTGTAGAAATAATCAAAGCGCAGGGGACGTTCGATGCTCTTACTCACTTCGTAAAGTACGGCAGGAACGTTCTTATCCCTAAAGAGCTTATCCGTCTCCGCGCCCATACCCGTAGGGAAAGCCTGCTCTGTTGGCATGGGATATTTCCCGGCCACCACGGCTTCCTTTACATACTCTATGTTATTGGCTTTAAGCCACTCTTCATATCCCGCAGGATCCAGCATGCCCTTAAAGGCCACGCCATCGGGAAGGTTATTATCCCTCACACCGCTCTCTGCCTTAAGGCCGTCGCTCACATCCATCTTTGCATGATTAAGATCCAGTTGATTCCATGTGAGCACCGAAAGCGGGTTTACTCTAATCTCGCTCATCAGCCCATCTCCATCTCAAGCTTTATCAGATTATTCATCTCCGCAGCATACTCCAAAGGCAGTTCCTTGCTTACGGGATTTGCAAATCCGCTTACTATCATCGCTCTGGCTTCCGCCTCGCTCACGCCGCGGCTCATCATATAAAATACCGCCTCATCGCTTATCCTGCCTATCTTTGCCTCATGCCCTACATCCGCCTTGTCCGTGCGTATATCCATAGCAGGCACCGTATCCGAACGCGATATGGAATCCAGCATAAGTGATCCGCAGTTGACGGAGGCCTTTGAGCCCTC
>Ga0310697_10005888_pt1 | contig 11765 bp, 8 predicted proteins | sample 172DNAGHGlowgp2_FD_203883 | JGI IMG/M metagenome (GOLD analysis project Ga0310697, IMG submission 203883) | Sheep rumen microbial communities from Palmerston North, Manawatu-Wanganui, New Zealand - 1728 DNA GHGlow gp2 (v2) (version 2) | ecosystem: Host-associated > Mammals > Digestive system >... | reverse complement strand
GTAGCAAATTTTTCACTTTTCACTTTTACCTTTTTACTTTTTCTCAGGCACGTCTTCCAGCGTCTTCTTCAGCAGCGTCCAGAAAGGCTCCACGGTGGCGATGAGGGCGCGTTCGGTAGTGGTGTGGGGCGACTTCATGGTGGGGCCGAGACTCACCACATCGAGCCAGGGATACTTGCCCAAGATGACAGAGCACTCCAGTCCGGCATGATCTACCTGTATGATGCCGTCCTCGCCGAAGAGATCCTTGTATTCCTTGAGCAGCAGGTGCAGGATTTCAGAGTCGGGATTGGGGTCCCATCCGCCGTATGACCCGGCTGTCTCCACCTTCATACCTGCCATTGAGAAGCAACTCTCAAGCATCTTCACCACATAGTCCTTCATGTCCTCGCGGCTGGAGCGGGCCAGTATCTTGATGCCAGCCTTGCCGCCTTCAATATCGATGATGGCCAGGTTCGATGAGGTCTCAACCACATTGGGGTAGGCGGGGATGAAGCGGATGACGCCGTCGTGGCAGGCATAGATGGCATCTACGATGTTGTCCTGAATCTCTACGGGCATCTCCGTCTTCGGTGCCTCTACCTCCTCAACGATAACTTCGATGCCTTGCGGTTCAATGAGTTTGAACTCGTCGTTGAAGGTCTCTTTCCAGTCCTCGGCCAGTTCCTTCAGTGCTGCGATGTTGTCCTTTGGCAGAGTGAGCACGGTCTCAGCCTTGAAGGGAATGGCGTTGCGCATGTTGCCACCGTGCCAAGAGGCCAGACGGGCATCCAGCGTCTCAATGGCCTCGCGCACCATCTGCACCATGAGTTTGTTGGCGTTGCCGCGGCCCTCGTGTATTTCCAGGCCAGAGTGTCCGCCGCGCAGGTTCTTCACTGTCAGTCGTACGGCAGCATCCTCAGGGTCGGTGTCAGCCTCTTTATAGTCGAGTGTGGCGGTCACATCGATGCCGCCGGCCGAACCGATGACGAATTTGCCCCAATGCTCCGAGTCGAGGTTCATGAGGATGTCACCCTGCAACTGGCCCTCGGGCAGTTCGTTGGCGCCAAACATGCCAGTCTCCTCATCGCGGGTGATGAGCGCGTCGATAGGACCGTGCTTCAGTGTCTTGTCCTCCATAACGGCCATGATGGCGGCCACGCCCAGGCCATTGTCGGCACCTAGTGTCGTCCCCTTTGCCTTTACCCACTCGCCGTCAATCCATGGCTGGATGGGATCTGTTTCGAAATTGTGGCTAGACTCTGGCGTCTTCTGTGGCACCATGTCCATGTGTGCCTGCAGAATGACGCCCTTGCGGTTTTCATATCCAGGCGTGGCAGGCTTGCGGAAGTGTATGTTGCCAGCCGGGTCTTTTACGGCATAGATGCCGCACTCCTTGCCGAAGTCGAGTAAGAACTGCTGGATTTTCTCCAAATGTCCGCTTGGGCGGGGTACTTGTGTCAGTGCGTAGAAATTCTTCCAGATGCACTGCGGATTCAGATTTTTAATTTCACTCATAGTTATTCTTGTCTTAGGGTTATACGTTTCGTGAATGAGAGCCGTGCCCAGGCGTATATGCCAAGCAGGATGACGAGCATGGTCTGCACGGTGTGGACGATGAGCACAAAGATGAGCGCCTGATGGTCGGCCACGCCATAGAGGATGAGCATGGTCTTGATGGCAAAGTGCCAGGGGCCGGCACCATTGGGCGTGGGTACGATGACGGCGAAGTTAGCCACCACAAACGATATCAGCGCACAGCCGATGCCGAGATCTGCGGTGAAGTCGAAGCAGAAGAAGGTGAGGTAGTAATGCAGGAAGTACATCATCCAGATGCCAATGGAGTAGAACAGATAGAGCGGCAGGTTCTTCACGCCTTTCAGCGAGAGCACACCCTCCCAGATGCCATGCAGGGTCGTCTTTACCTTATTATATATAGAAAGACGCTTCAGTAGCAGATGCAGTAATAGCAGCACGGCAACGCCGCAGATGGCCATCACCATCCATCCCGTCATAGAAAAGCCGTCCAGTATATGTTCAAACGATGTGCCCGTCTTCTGGAAGAACGTGCCGAAGGTGCTCATGCCGAAAAGCAGGATGATGCCTGAGTAGAACATCACGATAAGCGTGTCGACGGCACGTTCCGTGACCACGGTGCCCAGGGCCTTCGGAAACGATGTGTTGTCCCATCGTTTCAGCACGCCGCAGCGCGTGAACTCGCCAATGCGTGGCACGATGAGCGATGCTGCATAACTGAGGAACACGGCGTTGACGGCTACCGACGGGCGTGTCTTCTCGCCCAGTGGTTCCAGTGTCTGCTGCCATCGCCAGCCTCGGAAGACCTGTGCCAGTATGCCGAATGGGAACGACAGCAGCATCCACGACCATTTCATGTCGTGGAGCATCACATCTTTTATCTTTTGCCAGTCTTCTCCTCGGTACATCCAATAGAGGATGGCACCGCCCAGTACAAACGGCAGGATAATCTTAACTATGGTCTGCAAGGTCTTCATTGCATGGGCAAAGGTACGAAAAAAAAGGTAAAAGTGAAAAGTGAAAAATGAAAAAATTTGCTGCCGCCTGTTGTTTTTTCCCTTTTTACGTCAGAGTGGCAGCAAATTATTCACTTTTCACTATTACCTTTTCACTTTTTTCCGTATCTTTGCACCCAAATGAAGCAAGTAAGACCCAAAAAGAACCTTGGTCAGCATTTTCTGACCGACCTTTCGATAGCCCGCCGCATTGCCGACACGGTGGATGCCTGTCCTGACATTCCTGTGCTTGAGGTGGGCCCCGGCATGGGTGTGATGACTCAGTATCTGGTGCAGAAGCCGCGACCGCTGAAGGTGGTGGAGATTGACCGCGAGAGCGTGGCATATCTGAAGCAAACTATTTTTAGAGGTGAGGGAACCCCTTTCCCCTCACCTCTTACCCCTATTATCGAGGGCGATTTCCTGCGTATGGATCTCCGCGAGGTGTTCGACGGCCAGCAGTTTGTGCTCACGGGCAACTATCCCTACGACATTTCGTCGCAGATATTCTTCAAGATGCTCGACAACCGCGACCTTATTCCCTGCTGCACCGGCATGATTCAGCATGAGGTGGCGGTGCGCATGGCCTCGCAGCCTGGCTCGAAGCAGTATGGCATTCTGTCGGTTCTGATTCAGGCATGGTATGATGTGGAGTATCTGTTCACCGTTGAGCCAAGTGTGTTCAATCCGCCGCCAAAGGTGCAGAGTGCCGTCATCCGCATGACGCGCAATGCCGTGACCCGCCTGGGATGTGACGAGCAGTTGTTCAAGCGTGTGGTGAAGACCACATTCAATCAGCGGCGCAAGATGCTGCGCGTGTCGTTGCGCCAGATTCTGTCAGCCGAGTCTCTGTCGGTTTTGGCTCAGACGCCGTTTGCCACCATGCGGCCCGAACAACTTACCATAGCACAGTTCGTAGAAATAACAAATATGGTGGAAAAAATGCTGTGTGCGAACACAACTGCTTGATTTTAGTCAATAATAGTGCCTTTTTTATGCGAAATACGACGAAATTTGATACGCGGTATCGAATTTCGTCGTAATTTTGCAGTGTCAAAACAAAACAATGACCGCTCGGGTCGTTTAAGAACAAGACATCTTCAATAGGACACAATATAAGGTATTAGTTTTAAGGTAGAAAAGATGTGAGCCTTGTGAAAGGCGAAAGATGATAGATAAAGAAAGCATAGAGTAAAAGAATCGTTTCAATAGGTTTTTGTTAGTATTTTGGTTAGTAATGATTGTTTAAGGACAGTAGGTGTTAGTAAGGCAAAAGAGATTGCGAAAAGGATAACACGCTCGACCTTGGGAAAGGTTGAGAGTCTTAGAAAAGGTTTTTAGTTATTAATATCTTAGAGATGCAGCCCTGGTCAGTGGACCTTGGGCTGCTTTCTTTATTTCACTACTGTGGCCTTGATGATGCGCACATCGTCGAAAGGGCGGTTGTAGTCGTCGGTAGCCACCTTCTGTATGCGCTCCACCACATCAAGGCCCTCCACCACTTCGCCAAACACTGTGTACTGACCGTCGAGATGTGGCGAACCTCCTGTCTCGCGGTAGGTCCAGAACATGTCGATGGTCATGTTGAAACGATTGTCGGTGGCCTTTGCCACCTTTTCCTCTATGTCGCCCAGTTGCAAGGAGGAGTAAGTCTTTCCCCATACGATATAGAACTGGCAGGCGCTGGAGCGGCGCTCTGGGTTCACACGGTCGCTCTCGCGTGCCATGGCCACGGCACCGCGCTTGTGGTAGTGGGCCGTGTCGATCTCGGCCGGTAGCGTGTAGTCTAGGTCGCTCATGCCCAACAGGTCGCCAGGCTCGGCATGACGGCTCTCCGGGTCGCCCGCCTGAATCATGAAGTTCTTGATGACACGGTGAAACAGTATCGAGTCGTAGAACTGTTCGCCCACCAGTTTCATGAAGTTGTCGCGGTGAGCCGGTGTGTCGTCGTAGAGACTGATGCGAATGTTGCCTTGGGTAGTTTCCAAGAGCACCTCGTGTGTCTGTGCGTGGACTGTGACAGCCATGGCTGCCAGCAGTACCGTGAATAGCGTCTTTTTCATTGTTATGTAGTTTTCTTGATAAGTTCCTTGTTCCATTTGCCGCGTATCAGCCTTACCAGGAAGATGAATCCGCGGAAGGTGAGTTCGGTGGCCATGGCCATCCATACGCCTTTCAGGCCGTAGTCCTTGGCCAGCCACCATGCCATGGTGAGCCTTACGCCCCACATCGATGCCAGGCTCATCGCAGCAGGCATCAGCGTGTTGCCGGCACCCACAAACACGCCGTTGCACACAATGGCGGCGGCAAACATAGGCTCGGCCCATGCCTCTATGCGCAGCACCTCGGTGCCAAGGGCTATCACCTCGTCGACGGGCGACATCAGCGCCATGAACTCGGGTGCAAACACCCACATCAGCAGGCCCATAAGCGTCATCACGCCGATGCCCAGACCCACCGACATGCGGGCCAACGAGCGTGTTAGCACGCGCTGTCCTGCACCGATGCCCTGTCCCACCAGCGTGGTGGCCGCCTCGGCAATGCCGTAGCCCGGCATGTAGCACAGACTCTCTACGGTGATGGCCAGCGAGTGGGCGGCAATGGCCACGGTGCCCAGCGGTGCCACGATGAGCGTGCTCACTATCTGTGCGCCTCCCATGAGTGTGTGCTGCAGTCCCATGGGTGCCCCTATCTTCACAGCCGTCAGCACCACATCATTGGTGGGACGGAAGTTCGTGTATCTTTCATCTTTCATTTTTAACCTGGAAGAAAAGAGCCCCAGTGACTGACTCTTCCACAGCAGGAAATACAACATCAGCAGGGCCGTGATCAATTCGGCCAGCCCCGTGCCTATGGCGGCCCCCATCACGCCAAGGTCCAGCAGATAGATGAAACAGAAGTTGAACGCCACGTCCATCACGCACATGCCTATGTTGAGGATGCTCGGAATCTTCATGTTGCCCGAGCACTTCAGCATCGAGCCTGCCAGACCTTCCATCTGGAAGAAAATGCCAGCCATGCCGATGATGGCGAAATAGAGCGAGGCATCGTGTGCTATCTCGTCGCTGGCGCCAAGCCAGTAGGGCAGGGGAATGCAGATGGCCAATGCCACAAGACTCAGTGTCAGGCTCCACACTAGGCAGCACATCAGACTCTGGCGCAGCACACGCCGTGCCTGCTCATAGTCGTTGGCTCCTATGAAGTGTGCCACCTGCACCGAGAAACCCATGTTGGCTGCCATGGCTAAACCGCCCATCAGCCATCCAGTGGTCTCCACCAGTCCGATGGCGGCCGATGCCTTTGCCCCCAGATGGCCCACCATGGAGGCATCGATGAAGAACATCACCGTGGCCGACAGTTGCGCCAGAATGGAGGGAATGGACATCTCCACGATGAGCCGCAACCGTTCGTAGCCGCTCATCGCTCGTCCTTTACTGATATATGATAGCAGGTCTTTCGCCATTTCGTGGGCAAAGTTACGAAATAATTCATATTTCTTTGCAAGCAAAGCGAATAAATTCGAGCGCATAATTTTTTTCAGAAAAAAAGCGGCAAGGCCGAGCGCATGATCCATAATTATTTTCTATCTTTGCACCATGAAGACAATGTTGAACAAGGAACAGCAGAGTGTGGTAGAGGCAATAGGAGGGCACCACCTGGTGCTGGCTCCACCGGGATGCGGCAAGACGGCTGTGCTGGCCGAGCGCATCGTATGGGCACGCGACCATGGCGTCAACTTCTCAGACATGGCCTGCCTCACCTTCACCAACCGTGCCTCTCGAGGCATGAAAGAACGTATATGCCGGCGCATGCCCGATGCCGAAGGCCTCGACCAGTTGTTTATAGGTAATGTGCACCGCTTCTGCTCGCGCTTTCTCTTCGACCATGGCATCGTGCCCGAGCATACGGCCGTGGTCGATACCGATACCTCGTTCAGTATCCTGGCCGATTTTCTAGGCGAAGATGAACTGAAGGTGCTGGCCGACAACCGCGACCGGCAGCGCTATTCGCAGATTATCAACCTGCAGCATCTGATGTATCAGTGTGAGCACCGTCATCCTAAGGAAGTTATTGTGCACCGCGAGGCCATGGCACCAGCCTGTCTCAGGGAACTGTGCCTGGCTTATGGCTTGCCCTATTCCCAGGATGCTGCCATCACGCTCTATAGGCAAGCCGACCACTATCTTGGTCAACAGGCTCTCTTGAGCCACGAAGCCACAGTGCTGCTCATGAGCCTCAATGCTGCTCGCCAGTATGAGCAATACAAGCAGCGCAACGACCTGCTCGACTTTGAAGACCTTCTCCTGATTACCTATGACGCGTTGTCGTGTCAGCCGTCGCCCTATGCTGCAACGCCGTTGCAGCCTTCCAGTATTCCTCTCCTGCACTGGCTACAGATAGATGAGGTGCAGGACCTCAATCCCTTGCAACTGGCCATTATCGACCGTTTGACGGCCCCCAATGCCACCGTGGCCTATCTGGGCGATCCGCAGCAGGCCATCTTTTCCTTTATGGGCGCACAGACCACAACGCTCGCCATGCTGCGCCAGCGTTGTGGCGAAGACCATTTCCATAACTTCTTCGTCAACTATCGCTCGCCACAATATCTGCTTGATGTGTTTAACCATTATGGCCAACAGCAGTTGGGCATCGACCCGGCATTGCTGCCATCAACACAGGACAAAACACAAAGGAACCCCGGCGACCTGCTCCTCATAGAGGCTGAGACAAATATTGACGAGGCCGACATGGTGGCTCAAGAGGTACGACGCATCTATCAGCAGTGCCCTGACGATACTGTGGCTGTGGTTGTGGCCTTCAACAGCGATGCCGACGAGGTGAGCGCAGCCCTGCACAACTTGCCCCATTTCAAGGTCTCGGGTCTCGACTTCTTCTCCACTCCCGAGGTGCGACTGCTGTTGGCACATCTCTCCGTGGTTGGCATGGAGCACAATTTCATTGCCTGGTCGCAACTATTCACAGGACTTCATGTCTACAGTTCCAACAGCGCGTCGCGACAGTTTGTGCGCTCGATGATGGAATTGGCACTGTCGCCCGTGGACTTCCTCAACTATCAGCAGACTACTTATATGGCTGAGTTTGTTGAGGCTTACGAGCACCGCGACATGGTGGTGTTCGATACTGAGACCACCGGTCTTGATATCTTCAACGACGATGTGGTGCAGATTGCGGCTGTGAAGGTGAGGCAGGGAAGAGTGGTTGACACACTGAACCTCTTTATCGAGACCGCCAGAACGATTCCCGCTATGCTGGGCGATGTGGTGAATCCGCTCGTCAGCGAGTATGCTGCACAGCCGCATCTGTCTCATGCTGCCGCCCTGCAACGCTTCGTCGACTTTGCCGCCGACTGTGTCATCGTAGGCCATAACGCTACTTACGACTATCAGTTGATGGCCCATAACATGCAACGCTATGCCCCCAGCCTCGTCATGCAACAACTGTGGCCTCGTTATTTCGACACGCTGAAACTGGCGCGGCTGCTGCGACCCCGTCTCAAGAGTTATAAGTTGAAGGACCTGCTGGTAGCACTGGCCTTGGAGGGATGCAACTCACATTTGGCCAACGACGATATCCTGGCCACTAACAGTCTCATGGTCTACTGCTACGACCGTGCACGCAGCATTGTGGCACGCCAGCATGACTTCATCATGCGCCACAAGCGTACCATCGAGCGCTTCCGCAACCTCTATGCCGACCTCTACCATCATGCCTGCAACCGCCTCTATGAGCAGCGCACGGATATTGTTCTCCTGTCAGACGAACTGCAGTATGCCTACTGTTATCTGCAGCAGATTGGTCACATGCCGCAATTGGACAAGCTGCCATATATAATAAGGTATATAGAAGGTGAACTGATTACTCCCGACAGCGGTGTTTCGCTGGCCGACCAACTACAGCATCACCTTCAGGACCTGACTACCATGAAAGAGGCTGACCTCTGCGGAGCCGAGAGCATGACTGAGCGCGTGTTCGTATCCACCGTACACAAGGCCAAGGGACTGGAGTTCGATCATGTCGTCGTCTACGATGCCGTAGAGGGAAAGTATCCAAGCGTCTATGCCGACACTTCGGCGGGATGCGAGGAAGAGGCCCGTAAGTTCTATGTAGCCCTGTCACGTGCCCGCCGCCGCCTCATCGTAAGTTATTGTCACAATGCAGTGAGCCGCTGGGGACGTCTCTATCCCAAGCGTCTCAGTCCGTTCATGGCTTCTATTCGCCGTTTCTTCGCCTAATGTAACAAAACGCGAAGCATAAGACACAAAAAGGAAACCGTGTTTGACACGGATTTACTACCTTTGCAAGCGAATAGAAAACCTTATTTGAACAATGAAGAGAATAGTTTTGCTTTTTGTGGCGGCCTTGGCTTTTGCAGCCGCCGATGCGCAGAATCCTTACCTGCCTTTGTGGGAGCATCTGCCAGATGGCGAGCCCCGTGTGTTTGAAGATCCCGATATGCCGGGACAGTACAGAGCCTACATCATTGGCTCGCACGATGTACATTATGACAAATACTGCGGCAACGACATCCGCATGTGGTCGGCACCCGTCAACGACCTGACCAACTGGCGCGATGAGGGCCCCATCTTCTCGTGGTTCGTCAACGGACAGTGGGATACCATGTATGCCCCAGATCTGGTGGAGACCGTAGACCGTACCACAGGTAAAAAGACCTATTGGCTCTACCCCCATAGCCGCGGATGGCGCCGCACGCCCATGGTGTGCAAGGGTGACCGTCCCGACGGTCCCTTTACTCCCGTGAACCTCACTGAGGATGGTATGCAGTGTCTGCCTGGCTCGCTCATCGATTTCGACCCTTCGGTGTTCATTGAGAATATCTCCGACAAGAAGGATAAAGACTATGATAAGGGCTATCGTGCTTATGTGTTCTATGGTTTCCAGCACTCTACGGCTTGTGAACTCGACCAGAATACCATGTACAGCAAGCGCCCCGGCACCGAACTCATCGACCCCTTCATCCCTGCCAGCAGTCGCGATGGCAAACTCCTTGACAAGGAGGGCAGCGAGTATACGGCACTCTATAAGGGACAGAACCCGCTCGACTTCAACTTCTTTGAGGCTTCATCTATCCGTCAGGTAGGCAATAAGTTCGTTATGGTGTTCTCGGGCTATAGCGGCAAGGAGTACGGTCTTGGCAATACTAACTCAGCCCTGCGTTATGCCTATGGCGACTCGCCGCTTGGTCCTTGGCGCTCGGGTGGCGTGCTGGTTGACTCTCGCGGCATTGTGCTCAGCGAGGATGGCTCGAAACTCATTGAAACCAATGCCGGGCACAACACTCACGGCTCGCTGCAGGAAATCAACGGCCAGTGGTATGTGTTCTATCACCGTCCGCCGCGTGGCTTCGGCTATGCCCGTCAGGCCATGGTGGCTCCAGTGAAGATTACTTGGGACAAGAAACCCGTGGCCAAGGGCGGCAAGGTAACGATTACAGGTTATGACCCCTTCCAAGAAGGTAATAGTGAAAAGGGAATAGCGAAAAATGAGTGGACGGCCAAGGCCAGCAATGGCAATGAGTATACGGGTGCCGAGGTAACCAGCGAGGGCTTCAACATCTTCGGCCTGCCTCCTTACAACTATTATTCTGCTGGTATTGCCTGTTTCATGTATGGCCCCAATGCTAATCAATACATGCAGGACAATCACGATGTGTGGAACAATTCGATGGACCTGGCCGGTATACAGAATGGTGGTATTGTTGGCTTCAAATACTTTAACTTCGGGGGATTGGCACAGGATGCTAAGGGTATCAAGGCCTTTGAAGGAGCAAAGAAGGGCGACAACACTACGCTGGGCCTCTATCTCACGCCCAGTGGAAAAGGTGCATTCAAGATTCATGTCAAACTCGACGACCCATGGAAGGGGCAGGAGATAGGCGTGATCGATGTGGCCGCTGACGCCTCTCGTCAGCCATGGATGTTTTATGTTGCCGTTCCTGCTGTTGAGGAACTCGCGGGCAAGCATGCCATCTATCTTGTAGCAGAAGGTCCCGAGGTGAAGCAGCCTGAGCAGCCGCAGCGCGGCCAGTGGGGACAGCGTCCGCAGCAGCCACAGCGTCCGCAGGGCCTCTTTGACCTCCACGGTATCAGTTTCTCAAAAGGTGCAGACCATACGGCTCCTGTTGTGCCGCAGGTTATCATCACCGTCGACGGCAAGGAACTGAGCATTCCCGCAAGACCCATCATGGCAACCAATCAGAATGGCTATATGGAGGCCGACCACTACCAGTTGTATGCACCTCTGAAGAACTCTGGCTCGATGATTGAGGCCAAGGCCACAGCCCCTGGAGTGACTTTCGAGGTGAGTCCCGTTGTTGCTGGCCGTGCCACGGTGAAGGCCACCTTTAACGGCAAGACCAAGACCTTCCTGATCAATTAGGTGACTCACCTCTCGCTCGGCTTGTCCGAGAACCCCTCACTTCTATAAAGGGAGTTTGGGAGCATTTTCGCTCTCATACTCCTTGATTTTTGTCATTCAATATGTTGTATTTGTGTTAATCTTATAAAATAATTAGTGTTTTTTGGTATAATTTGTTATTTTTGCACGCTAAAAAACAAAAAAACTAGAATAAAGATGGGCAATAATCATTCATTAGTAGGGTCCAAAATCAAGGGACTTAGGGAAACGAAGAACATTTCTGTTGAGGAAGTTGCAGAGCGCAGTGGGCTATCTGTAGAGCAAGTTGTATCGATTGAAAACGATCAGAACCTGCCTTCCTTAGGTCCGCTGATTAAGATTGCACGGGCACTCGGCGTCCGTTTGGGCACTTTTATGGACGATAATGATGCCCTGGGGCCTATTGTTTGCCGTGCAGCCGACCGTGAGAAAGACAGCAGTATCAGTTTCTCCAACGGTGCCGTCGATGCCCGTAAGCACATGGAGTATCATCCCTTGGCACAGCAGAAGGCCGACCGACACATGGAACCCTTTGTGATTGACATCAATCCAGAGGACGCCCACGAATTTCAACTCTCGGCTCATGAAGGCGAGGAGTTTATCTACGTGATGCAAGGTGAGGTGGAAGTTATCTATGGTAAGGAGACATACACTCTGAAAGAAGGCGACAGCATCTTCTACGACTCTATCGTGAAGCATCATGTGCATGGGGCGCCAGGCAAGAGCGCCAAGATTCTGGCTGTGGTTTATATTCCGTTCTAAACAATCGTTATAACGTCATAACGTGATAACGTCATAACGAAAAAAGAAAGAAAAATG
>Ga0310697_10005887_pt1 | contig 11765 bp, 15 predicted proteins | sample 172DNAGHGlowgp2_FD_203883 | JGI IMG/M metagenome (GOLD analysis project Ga0310697, IMG submission 203883) | Sheep rumen microbial communities from Palmerston North, Manawatu-Wanganui, New Zealand - 1728 DNA GHGlow gp2 (v2) (version 2) | ecosystem: Host-associated > Mammals > Digestive system >... | reverse complement strand
CACCGCACATGTAGCTAAAGTAATCATACCTGCAACATATCCAGCATTTTTAAATAAAGGATTCTTTGTTCTTAAGTAGCTATATGCATAAACAAGCATAACTACCACGAAATAAAGTGCATCATTGTGCATTGCTTCATTATTAAATGTATATGCTAAAAGTGTTCCTACTAATATCAAAATATGTGATACATAGAAAGATCCAGTAGCTATCTCTTTATACTCTGTACTTCTAAAGAATTGTCCAACTATAAATACAACTATTGGTATTGATAAGTATACTAAATAATTAGTACCTGAATAAACCATAGCAGCAATTCCAGTAAGTACAATTGGAATTAAATAACTTAGTATTACTTTTGTTTCTTTTTCACTTCTTGCATACGCTGCAATCATTAATAATTCTTCAACTATAGCAACCATATATGGTTTTAAATACTCTAATTGAGTTAATTGAGCTACGCAGAAAGTATATCCAACAGAAACCATTGATGAAACCATAGAAGATTTTCTTAAGCTCTTATCTCCTATTACAAAAATCTCTTCAACAATAAATATCATTATTGCATATACTACAGCTAAAATAATCTTCAAATCCATTTGTAGATTACCTAGCACTTTAAATATCAAGTATAATCCTACTATATGTACTGTAGCATTAAATAGCCATGCATTAAATGTATTTTTCTTATTGCAAGAGTAAATAAGTATAAAGTTAATACTTAGTAGTATCAAATCAATTAATAAATCATACTCTGGTCTATATATTACTGATAGCATTGTTACTCCACAGAAATATGGAATTGCATAAGAAATCATTTCTATGAATTTAATTTTTTCTTCTTTTCTATATACACCAAGCAATGTTAATACAATATTGTATATAAGTAGTCCTGCTATTAATATTATTTCTTCATTTTCAAAAATTAATGAAAATAATACAACTGTTGAGATTTGAGAAATAATGCTTCCATAAAGTAATGTTCTATTTTTCCTTGCATTATAGAAAACATAATAAATTGCTGAAGTAACAAGTCCTACTCCCGTCAAATAAATATATCTTCCTTCGCCATATATTGATAAATATCTACCCATTAATCCAAATATAGATATAGATATCAAGCAAATCGGAATATATGCCATTCCTATATAAAAGAACGCATTACTTGCTTTATCAAGCTTATATTTATCCCTTGCTACGTTGCTTAATCCGAAGAAAACTACTGCAACTAGCATTAATACTCCTGTTTTTAATATGTCAGGAAGTACTGTCCATGTAGACATTAAGAAAACAATTGCAGCAAGAACGATAAGAACTGCACCAGTAATTAAAATACCGGTATTGTTCTGTTCTCTTTCTTTTTGTTTAGTTTCCTCACTTGCATATTGCCTTTCAGAAACTTTGTAGTCTTCAACTTTTTCTGGGGCTAGCTTCTCACTTACTTTAGGTTCTTTAACTGCTTCTTTTACAATAGTATTTTCTACAGGTTTAGCCTCTTCATACACTACTGTACCTTCTTTCAGTCTCTTAATCTCTTCGTTTAACGCTTTAATTTGTTTTTTTAGTTTAGAGTTCTCTGATTTTTGGTTTTCTAGTCTTCTGTCATAATAGAAGAATTCTCCAACTATAATTAGTAAAAGAATAACAAAGGCCATAATAGAATCTCCTCCTTATTTTTTTCTTCTAATAATCCATCCTTCTTTAACTTCAGTTGGTATTTGTAATAACACTTTTTGCTCTGCTTTTCCTGGGTTTACAGTGTCAATCTCTTCTAATGTTTCATCATTCCATAACTTATCTATTGAAAATGTCACTGGCTCGATTTTTCCTGGAATAATTAATTCCATTGTATCTCCAACTGATAATTTATTTCTAATCTCTATTAATACTTTATCATCTATAGTTTTTATAACTTTGCCACCAAATTCATAATCTGCATTATATTGTCTTCCTTGATAGTCTTGGAAGTCTTTATTATTTCTATCGTTAAAATAGAAAGTAGTTAATCCTCTTGTTTTAGTTTTTTCAAGTTCAGCTAAATACTTTTCTGAATTAAATCCTTCTGGATTTGCATAATAGTCATCTATTGCTGTTCTATATGCATTAATAACTGTTGCAACATAATATTCAGTTTTTAATCTTCCCTCTATTTTTAAACTATTTACGCCCATTTCTATTATTTCTGGGATTTCGTTTATTAAGCATAAATCTTTAGAAGAGAATATATATGTTCCTTTATCGTCAGTTTCTACAGGCATTAAATTACCTGGATTATTTGTCTCTTCTACATACACATTATATGCCCATCTGCAACTTTGTGCACAATCTCCTAGGTTACCATTTCTTCCTGCTAAAAACTCACTTAAGAAACATCTTCCTGAATAAGCAAAGCAAATTGCACCATGTCCAAAGATTTCTATGTCTAATCCTTCTGGCTTATTCTTTATAATTTCTCTTATTTGTTCTTTATTTAATTCTCTACCTAAAATAACTCTCTTTGCACCATTTCTGTGCCAGAAATTACATGTATGATAACTTACAGTATTTGCTTGAGTTGAAATATGTATTTCACAGTTAGGAGCATACTCTCTTACAGTATCAACTACTCCTCCATCTGCTACAATGATAGCATCAGCTCCAAGCTTATCAAGCATTTTAGCTTGTTCCTTAATTTCATCATAAGTTTCATCTCCTGCATATATATTTATAGCAACATGAACTCTTTTTCCTATACTGTGTGCATAATTAATTGTTTTCTCTAAATCATCATCTTGGACTTCAGATCTTGAACGAAGTGATAATTTAGGTGTTCCACAGTATACAGCATCAGCTCCATACATAAATGCAATCTTTGCTTTCTCAAAAGAGCCTGCAGGTGCTAATAATTCTATCTTTTCCATTTCTACTCCTCTTATTTTAAAATACACTAAAATTATACCATATAAGGCAAAAAAATAGAAGACAAATTATCTTCTACTTTTTTCTATGATTTATTTAATTATACTAACATTAAGATTGCTTGATCAGCATTGTCACCACGTCTTGGTTCCATCTTTAATATTCTTGTATATCCACCTGTTCTACCTTCGTATTTAGGTGCGATTTCATTAAATAATTTGTCTACTAAATCAACGCCTTCTACTTTATTTACTTTTGTGAAGATCTTTCTTCTAGCATTTAATCTTGAAGGTGCGTCTTTTTGTCTTTTTTCAGTTGTTTCTTCTTTAACAACTCTTAAATAAGATTTTCCGTTTTTACTTGTTACTTTTTCTGTAACTTTCTTTCCGTTACTATCTATTTTTGCTTTTCTAACTTTAACTTCTACTTCTTCAAAGTTGCTATGTTCTTTAACTGCTAATGCAATAACACTATCAACAATAGCTTTAACTTCTTTTGCTCTAGCTTCAGTTGTTACTATTTTTCCGTTTAATATAACATCTGTTGTTTGAGCTTTAAGCATAGCTAATCTTTGGTCAGTTGTTTTTCCAAGTTTTCTTGTTCCTGCCACTTTGTTTTCCACCTTTCTTCAAATTATATATTATTCATCATCTGATTTGAAATTTAATCCTAGAGCAATTAATTTATTTGTAACTTCGTCTAATGATTTCTTACCAAGATTTCTAACTTTCATCATTTCATCTTGAGTCTTGTTAGTTAAATCTTCTACTGTTGCAATAGCTGCTCTCTTTAAGCAGTTGTAAGATCTCACTGAAAGTTCTAATTCCTCGATAGGCATTTCCAAAACTTTCTCTTTCTTTGATTCTTCTTTTTCTACCATTACTTGAGTATTCTTAGCTGTCTCTGATAAGTCAATGAATAACTCTAAATGACCTGTCATAACTTTTGCAGCTAAACTTAATGCTTCAAATGGTTTTAAACTACCATCAGTCCATACTTCGATAGTTAATTTATCATAATCAACCATTTGTCCAACTCTAGTATTTTCAACTGTATAATTAACTTTCTTTACTGGAGTAAATATTGAATCGATTGGTAATACATCTATTGGTGCATTTTCTTTCTTATTCTTTTCTGCAACGTTATATCCTCTACCTCTATTTACAGTCATTTCCATGTGTAAATCGCAGTTTTCAGAAGTTGTTGCAATGTGTAATTCTGGATTTAATATTTCTACAGTTCCATCTGTTACGATGTCACCAGCTGTGATTTCTCCATCACCTTTAAAGTCAATTCTAATTACTTTTTCTTCATTATCAAATACTTTTAGTCGAACACTCTTTAAATTAACTATTAACTCAGGAACATCTTCTACAACACCTGGTATTGTAGAAAATTCATGTACTACGCCGTCTATTTTAACACTTGTTATAGCAGCTCCTGGTAATGATGATAATAAGATTCTTCTTAATGAGTTTCCTATTGTCATTCCATATCCACGCTCTAATGGTTCACATATGAATTTTGCATAATTCCTCTTATCGTCTGCCTCTACACATTCGATGTTTGGTTTTTCAAATTCAATCATTCTTACCTCCTAATAGGTTTAAAACCCTTATAAAATATATTCTCTCTTATTACGTACGTATCCTAAGTATTAAAATCTATTATTTGTTGTATAACTCAACGATTAAGTGTTCTTCAACTGGTACATCAATTTCTTCTCTATTAACTTCTCTTAATACTTTTGCACTTAAAGTTTTTGGATCAAAATCTAACCATTCTGGAACAACTCTTCCTGCTCCCTTTTCGATTGCATCTTTTATAACTGGGTTGTCCTTTTTATTTTCTAATACAGAAACAACATCTCCTGGTTTTACTAAATATGAAGCTATATCAACTTTATTTCCGTTAACAGCTATCATTCCATGTGTTACTAATTGTCTTGCTTGTGGTCTTGTATTAGCAATTCCCATTCTAAATACTACGTTATCAACTCTGCTTTCAAGAATCTTTAATAATTCATGACCTGTGATTCCTTTTTTTCTTGAAGCCATTTCAAAGTATTTTCTGAATTGTTTTTCTAATACACCATATACAAACTTAGTTTTTTGTTTTTCTCTTAATTGAAGTCCATATTCACTAACTTTTCTATGACTATTTTTATTAACTTTTTTGCTTTTCTTGCTATAGCCAAGATATGTTGGATCAATATCTAAACTTCTACATCTTTTTAATATAGGGCCATTACTTCTAGCCATATCTTACACCTCTTTCTTAAAAATCTATTATTTTTATCAATTATACTCTTCTTCTTTTTGGTGGTCTGCAACCATTGTGAGGAATTGGAGTAACATCTTTAATCATTGTTATCTCTAATCCTGCTGTTTGTAATGATCTAATTGCAGCTTCACGACCAGCTCCTGGTCCTTTAACATAAACATCAACAGTTTTTAATCCATGTTCCATTGCAGCTTTAGCAGCTGTTTCAGCAGCTTGTCCAGCAGCGAATGGTGTAGATTTTCTTGAACCTTTAAATCCAAGTTCACCAGCACTTGCCCAAGAAATTACATTTCCTTGTGTGTCTGTTATAGAAACTATTGTATTGTTAAAACTTGAATGAATGTGAGCTGAACCAACATTTATGTTTTTTCTTTCTCTTCTTCTTAATCCTGTCTTCTTAACACCACTATTAGCTTTTGCCATTTGGTATTTACCTCCTATTATTTTTAAATTCTATTTCTATTATTTTTTGCTTTTGCTTACTAATTTCTTTGGACCTTTTCTTGTTCTAGCGTTTGTTTTTGTTCTTTGTCCTCTAACAGGTAATCCTCTTCTATGTCTAATTCCTCTGTAGCATCCGATTTCTGTTAATCTCTTAATATTTAAAGCTACGTCTCTTCTTAAATCACCTTCAACTTTGTAATCTGCCATAGCTTTTCTTATACTAGCAACTTGGTCATCTGTTAAATCTTTTACCCTAGTATCTGGATCAACTCCAGCTTCTTTAAGGATTTTTTGTGAAGATGGTAAACCAATACCATAAACATATGTTAATCCTATTTCTACTCTTTTTTCTCTAGGTAAATCAACTCCTGCTATACGAGCCATATTCTCTAGCACCTCCATAAAAAATTTATCTTTATTTATATTGCTTAATCAAATAATATCTAAACCTGAAATGTGCCATATATAAATATATGGTAGTAATCTAGCTATTTTTGACATATATATAAACACAAATATGAATATCACTTAGATAGAGTGACAGCCGCCACATACTTGTGTTAATATCTAAAAGTTTTTAAATTATCCTTGTCTTTGTTTGTGTTTTGGATTTTCACAAATTACTCTAACAACACCTTTTCTTTTGATGATTTTGCATTTTTCGCAAATTTTCTTAACTGATGGTCTTACTTTCATTTTTATCCCTCCTAAAAATATTATCTATCGGCAAGCTTCATGTTTACTTTGGATTTACGTACACACCCAAAATAAAATAAAAATAAACAAAAGCTTTTCTTTCTATTTAGCTCTCCAAGTAATTCTTCCTTTTGTCAAATCATATGGTGATAGTTCAAGCTTTACTTTATCACCAGGTAATATTTTAATATAGTTCATTCTTAGCTTACCAGAAATGTGAGCTAATACTCTATGTCCATTTTCTAGTTCAACTGTGAATGTTGTATTAGGTAAAGTTTCAATAACTGTTCCTTCTACTTCTAAAACATCATCCTTTGCCAATTTAACTTCCTCCTTACTTAAAAAGCACAAATAAGCCTCAAAAAGGCGTACTTATCCTATTTTTACTGCCATTTTAAGCAATAAATCTATAATATTATACACGATTTTTATAGTAATGTCAACACTTTAGGCTCATTTTCTGTGATTAAAACTGTGTTTTCATAATGTGCAGATAAACTTCCATCTTGTGTTGCAATTGACCATCCATCTTCTAGTTCCCAAATGTCCTCTTTACCGGCCATTATCATAGGTTCTATGCATATTGTCATACCAGCTTGTAGTCTTGGACCCTTTCCTGCTTTACCTATATTTGGAACTCCTGGATCTTCATGCATTTCTTTTCCAATTCCGTGACCTTGAAATTCTCTTACTAAATTAAATCCTTTGCTTCTTACATAAGTCTCAACAGCATGAGAAATATCTCCAACTCTGTATCCTTCTTTAGCGAATTTTAATCCTTCAAAGAATGCTTGTTTTGCAACAGCCACAAGTTCTTTAGCTTCTTTTGAACAATTTCCAACAAGATATGTTCTAGCAGCATCTCCATTGTAACCATTTTTAAGTACAACTGTATCTACTGAAACAACATCTCCCTCTCTAATAATTACATCTTTAGATGGCACACCATGAATAACAACATCATTAATTGATACACAAAGTGATGCTGGGAATGCAGGAACTCCTCTTACTCCACTTGGGTAACCCTTTTCTGCTGGAATACCTCCATGACTTCTAATAAACTCTTCTGCAAGTTTATCTAATTCCCAAGTAGTCATCCCTGGTTTAATTATTGATTCTATATAATCGTATGTTTGAGCAGTTAGCTTACATACTTCTGTCATTAGTTCAATTTCTCTTTTTGATTTAATTGTGATCATTTATTAATACCTTTCTAAGATTCACATCATCGATTACTTATTTTTTAAATAGTCTATTACTTCTTTAGAAACAACATCTTTCATTCTGTTTTCACTTTCACTAAGAAGTGTTGAATATAATGCACCTGTTTTTTCATAATAATTTGCAAGTGGAGCTGTTTCTTTCTTGTATACTTCTAATCTATTTTTTGCTCTTTCTAATGTATCGTCATCTCTTTGAACAAGTTCTGCACCACATTCATCGCAAATTCCTTCAACTTTTGATGGATGTAAAACTGTATTAAATACTGCTTTACATTTTGGGCATACTCTTCTATTAACTATTCTATTTAGTAGTTCTTCTTCTTTAGATTCTAAGTTAACTACTATATCAATTTTTTCATTCTTTTCTTTTAGTATTTCATCAAGCTTTTCTGCTTGAGCAACTGTTCTTGGAAATCCGTCTAATATACATCCATTTTCGACATCTGGTTCTGATAATCTATCAATTACCATTCCTACTGTAATATCATCTGGAACAAGTTCACCTTTATCCATATATTTTTTAGCTTTTTGTCCAAGTTCAGTATTCTCTGCTATATTTTTTCTAAAAATATCACCTGTAGAGATTGAAGGAATATCAAATTCTTTTCTTAATATCTCTGCTACGCTTCCTTTTCCAGAAGCTGGTGCACCTAACATTATTATAATCATTATTTGGTCCCCCTTAATAATATTTATACTAATCAAATACTACTTATGCTTAATATTTGATTAATATAACTTTGTCTATAAGCAAATCTAGGTGGCCTAGCACTTTGGCTAAGCCACCCAGGTTAAATCTCTTTATTATTTCTCTAAGAATCCTTTATAATGTCTCATTACTAATTGTGATTCTAATTGTTGAACTGTCTCTAATGCAACACCAACTATAATTAAGATTGATGTACCACCGAAACTAATATCTATACTTGAAAATCTCATAAGCATTGGTAATATAGCTATAATTGCTAAATAGATACCACCAAACCATGTTAATTTTGTAAGTATTGAAGATATATAGTCAGATGTTGGTTTTCCTGCTCTAATACCTGGTATGAAACCACCATTTTGTTTAATATTAGTAGCTACTTCAGCTGGATTAAATGTTGCATATGTATAGAAGAATGTAAATCCTACTATCAATAATAAGTATACTATTGCATTAGCTAATGAATATCCCCAAGGAACTTGAGAAGATGATGTAGCCATTGAGAAATAGTATAATCCAGTTAAAAATCCAGATGTTCCAATTTTATCTGCTGCAAATATTTGAATCATCATTGCTGGGAATGTCATGAATGATGAAGCGAAGATGATTGGCATAACGCCAGCCATTGCAAGCTTAAGTGGTATATGTGTGTTTTGACCACCATACATCTTTCTTCCAACAACTTTCTTTGCATATTGAACTGGAACTCTTCTTTCAGCCTCTTGAACAAATACAACAGCAGCAATAAGTACAACTGCACCTACAACAATTGCTATTGATGTAATTATTCCTAAAGTGCTAATTCCTTCAGCTGTAACAATTATTTTCCATAATTTTACAATTCCTGTTGGTATTCTTGAAATGATACCAACGAAGATAATCATTGATATACCATTTCCAATACCTTTATTTGTGATTTCTTCACCTAACCACATTAATACAGCAGTACCAGCAACTAATGATAACACTACTGTAAATCCAGTAATAAATCCTGGGTTGATGAAGATTCCGGTTGAACGATATGATATATAAATACCTAAACCTTCAATTAATGAAAGTACAATAGTTAATAATTTTGTATATTTATTAACTTTTTGTTTACCAACCTCTCCACCTTCTTTCATCATTTTTTCAAGTGAAGGAATGATCATTCCTAACAATTGAATAACGATTGATGCTGTAATATATGGTGTGATTGTCATAGAGAATATTGATAAGTTTGAAAAAGCACCACCTGAAATAGTATTAATTAAGCCTACTAAACTTCCAGTTGCAACTTGCATTTGATCATTAAGTGCAATTGAATCTACACCTGGAACTGTTATGTAACAGCCAAATCTAAATATTACTATAAGGATTAATGTATATAGTAATTTTTTTCTAATCTCTGGGGTTTTTATAGCATTTTTAATAGTATTAAACAACTAAATCACCTCTATCTTTCCGCCTGCAGCTTCGATTTTCTCTGCAGCAGCTTTAGTAAATCTCTTTGCCTTAACTGTTAGTTTCTTATCTAAATTACCTTTTGCAATAACAACGATTCCATCATTGATCTTTCCAATAATTCTTTCTTCTTGTAAAGATTCAGCTGTAACTTCTGTAGCTTTTGATTTGTTAAGCATTGTTAAAGTTACTTCTGTATAGTTCTTTGCAAATCTATTATTGAAACCTCTTTTTGGTAATCTTCTATATAAAGGTGTTTGTCCACCTTCGAATCCACGTCTTACTCCGCCGCCTGATCTAGCTTTTTGTCCTTTATGACCTCTACCAGATGTCTTGCCTAAACCAGAACCGATTCCACGACCAACTCTTTTTCTTGTTGTCTTCTTAACAGCTGGTTTTAAGTTTCCTAATTCCATTCTCTTAGCACCTCCTCTATTTGGTCTTATTTAAATTGTTTTCATTATATCATTAATAATTTTAAATTTAAACTTTTTATATAAAAATATAATTATAAAATTTCGCTAACTTTTTTTCCTCTTTTTTTAGCTACTTGCTCAACTGTTTGCATGTTCTTTAAAGCATCTAATGTAGCATAAACAACGTTTCTAGGATTGTTTGTTCCGATAACTTTAGAATTAATATCTCTATATCCTGCAAGTTCAAGAACAGGTCTAACACTACCACCAGCTACGATTCCAGTACCTTCAGCACCTGGTTTTAACATTACTTTAGCACTACCAAAGCATCCTGTATATTCATGTGGTATTGTTGTTCCTACGATTGGAACTTCTATTAAATTTTTCTTAGCTTCTTCAATAGCTTTTTTGATTGCATCTGGAACTTCTGAAGCTTTTCCATTTCCAACACCGATGTGTCCGTTTTCATCTCCAACAACTACAACAGCTGAAAATCTAAAAGTTCTACCACCTTTAACAACCTTTGCAACTCTATTGATAGCTACTACAGTCTCTCTTAATTCTACTGATTTTTCTTCCATGAGAATTTCTTTTCCTCCTTCTTTAAATCATTTAAAAAATCATAATTTGATTAGAAATCTAATCCACCTTCACGAGCTGCTTCAGCTAATGCTTTAACAACACCATGATAAATATATCCGCCTCTATCAAAAACAACTTGCTTAATCTTTTTAGCTGCTGCTTTCTTTGCAACTTCTGCACCAACTTCTTTAGCAGCTTCAATATTTGCTTTTTTAGTCTTGATAGATTTATCAATTGTTGAAACATATACTAATGTTTCACCTTTTGTATCATCTATAATTTGAGCAATTATATTTTTATTAGATTTGCTAACAGCAAGTCTTGGGCATTCTGAAGTTCCTGAAATCTTTGTACGAACTCTAGCATGTCTTCTTGCTATTTCAGCTTTTCTATCACTCTTTTTGATCATTGATTTTTCTCCTTTCTAGGTTTCTTTACAGGGGTATATCTAATCCCTCTATTATTTTCCTCTTTAAGGGATTAAATATACCCCCTAAAGCAACTTATTATTCCTAAATCGACTTAAATTTTATTTCTTACCTGCTTTTCCTTCTTTACGTCTGATAGTTTCTTCAGCGTACTTAATACCTTTTCCACCATAAACTTCAGGTGGTCTCTTTGTTCTTACTACAGCAGCTGTTTGACCAACTAATTCTTTATCAATACCTTTAACAATAATCTCATTTGGGTTTGGTACGTCAAAAGTAATTCCTTGTGGTGCTTCAACTTCTACAGGGTGTGAAAAACCTAAGTTTAATAATAAATTATTTCCTTTTTTGCTTGCTCTATATCCAACACCATTAATTTCTAATTTTCTTTCGAATCCGTTTAATGTTCCTTGGATCATGTTGTTTAGTAATGTTCTTGTTAATCCATGTAAACTTCTATTTTCTGGTTCATCGTTTGGTCTAACAACCTTTACAACACCACCATCAACATCTATTTTCATGTTTTTGTGAAATTCTTTTTCTAAAGTTCCTTTAGGTCCTTTTACAGTAACTTTTTGGTTTTCTACTTTTATCTCTACACCAGCTGGTACTGTTATAGGTTTGTTTCCTATTCTAGACATTTAT
>Ga0310697_10005883_pt1 | contig 11770 bp, 9 predicted proteins | sample 172DNAGHGlowgp2_FD_203883 | JGI IMG/M metagenome (GOLD analysis project Ga0310697, IMG submission 203883) | Sheep rumen microbial communities from Palmerston North, Manawatu-Wanganui, New Zealand - 1728 DNA GHGlow gp2 (v2) (version 2) | ecosystem: Host-associated > Mammals > Digestive system >... | reverse complement strand
CTGATGCCGAAACAAGCCTATATTGATCATAAACTGCTGGTAATGTTTGGCCAATATCAACAGGAACCCAATTTGAATTTTCGGCAGTTCCTGTCAAAGAAGCATCATTATTAACCCACATTGAAGTTAAAAATTTATGGACAAAAAAATTACCTCCTCCTATAGTAGATAAATCAAAACCAAGAACATTTTCTGATGCTAAGAAAAATGGATTTAACAAAAAAGCACAATTTCCAGATGAATTGGTTGAAACAGTAACACAATTATGAAGCTGAAAAGAACAAGATGGAACTGGTACTTGGGATGGGATTTTACAACCTCTAGCTTTTTCTGGACAAAGCATATTAGATAAATAATCATAATTTTGGGACTTATCAAATGCAGAAATATCATTAATTTGTTGTTTAATTGTTCTCATATTCAATTTTTCCGAAGATAATGTATTTTTGAGATTATTTAATTTTGAGATTAAAATTATATCAGAACTATCTATTGAATTTTTTAAATCATCTGTAATTTCATTTTTATAATATTCATCAGCAGTTTTTCTAATGCCAGGTCGATTATTGAGACTTATCATAATTTTATTTAAAATAAAAAAATAATTTAAGATTTTATAAAATTTTTATATTAAGTTTATTTTTATATTAAAATTATTTATTTATATTTTCCGACTGCATATTTCTTAACTTCATCTAGCACTTGTTTTTTCTTGATAGGATCTATAGCATAAGGACGAGTTTCTACTGGACAGAAGTTTAAAAAGGAACTTGTTGGCATACATTCGAAATTAAAACATAGATCAACTCTGATACATTCTTTATGAGCAGGTAAACCTTGGCAATATGCAAACCAATTGAAACTACTTTTATAATAATCAGGATTAGAATAAAAATATAAAGGTTCTATATCAATTGGAACACCTTTTTCATCTCTATCAATTATTTCATAAAAGAAATCTAATTGATCTACGTCTTTTAATATAGGAGTAAAATGTTCATAACTATTATCAAGAGGAAAATATAACATTCGAAGTCCGTCAAGACAATTATTTTCTGTGTGATAAAAAGCATCTCTTAAAACATCAAATTGTGAATATTTTCCTATAATAGAGCCTCCAAAAATAGTTGCAGCAGAAGGATTATAAGGTTCGGCTGGTCTAATAGCTTGATTTGTTAGATGAGCATGTTGCTTATAATAAAGTTCCGATCCTAAATCTTTTAACTCTTCTGTTATAATAGATCCTCCTATGACACCAGAACTTTCTTCTATTTCACCGATATATTTAATATTCATGCAAGCAGAAACTAATCTATAACTATTATAAACATCATTAGGTAAAATTTGTCCTATGTTCATAGATGAATATTTAGCTCGATCCGTATTGTTTACACCGTCCAAAACATTTATGTTATAATAAAAAAATGATGTTAAATATTTAGCTAAATAAACATCATAATAAGAATAATAATCTCTATTATTCAAACGAATCTGTCTTAACCATCTTATATGAGAACCTATTAAGCTTTCTTGTGCAAGAAAAAATGGATTACATCTAATAAGTAAACAACCATGAGAATTAGTCTGAAGAACACGAGATGTTTTAAATTGAAATGTTGTTGATGGAACTGGTACTTCAGATGGCAAACGAACTCCTTTAACTTTTTCTGGCTCAAGTAATGCTTGAAGATAATCAAAATTTTCAACTTCTTTATGCCGATAAATTATTTCCATTTCATCCTGAATTTTTCTTAAATTCAATTTTGGGGAATTTAAGGAATTTAATAATCTTTTAACTTTTTGATTAATGTTCATTTAGTTTTATGTTTTTATTTAAAATTATTTTAAATATTAATTTTTTATAATAATTCTTAATTGCTATCATCATGAATCTAAGCCACTTTGCAGTATCATCTATTGAGACTTCTGAAAGATAAATTTCTTTAATTCTTCTTGTCCATTGAGCTCTATCTTCTGAAGAAGCATCTTGATAAATATCCTTAAGTCTTTGAACTGAAGTAATTATTATAACTAGATAATTATTCATACGAAAAGATCCTTTCACGTTCATAAGTTGCCTATTATAATCTATAAAATGGATGAATTCAGATGGAGACATATGACTATCACGCCAGTCATCATAAAGACAATAAGTAACACGACCAGAAACACCTATCCAAAAGCCATTCTCATATTTGACGGAATCAAATTTATTATTTCCTATTAAGAAATGAGCTAAACGAGTTTTTCCGATACCACTTCTCCCAGAAATATAATATACTCTAGGTTTCTTATATATATTATCTGTGGAAAAACAAGAACATTCATCTAAATTAATTTTATTAACAGTGTTAAATAATTGTGCTGAAAGCTCTTCACGTTCATCAGGAGTTAATTCTTTGATTTCTCTGATACTTGGAAATCCACCTTTTTCTCTTAATTTTCCTTCTTCCCAGACAATGTCTCCTCCTTTTGCAGCATATCTTCGATTTTTTTTGGCAGAAGCATAACATTTTTCGACATGAGCACCTTCTAGTTTACTGATAGCAAGCCTCTTTGAACTCCAAAATTGAACGAAAATTTGTAAATGAACATGACCTGTTGTTGGTGCTTTTTCCTTTCCAGCGATACCATAAGTAAAACCTTTTAAAGAAGTCAAATATTTCTTAAGTTCTCCGAAACGTTCCGGTTGATTTAATGTCATAGAAAATGATGTAGATCCTTTAGTGAATTTTTCCTTTGGTTCATTTTTTTTATTCGAATCTGACATTGCTGTTTTTATCTGATTTTATTTTTAATTTTAAACTTAAATTCTATTTTTTTAAGCTATCATGATTGCTACCCCCAAAAAAGCAATGACTGTTTTTGACTATGATAAAGTAAAAAAATAGAAAAAAAATGCTAAGATAATATATGAAACAAATATATTATGGCTTTGTATTAGAGAAAAGGAGACTATTTCATAGTCTCTCTTAAATTGCAGATTTATTTCTAGTAATACTTATATAGGGCGAAATAAATCTGCAATCCTAAAAAAAGCCAATCCCCACGAAAAATAAATTAAAATTTAGTTAATTTTTAATATTATATTAAGAAAAAATAGAACTTATTTATTGCTTATTCGGAGGTTCCACAGGTTTGAGGTTCTTTGCAAGCGAAATTCCCGTATATTCTTCCACATGTTTCTTCAAGTTGTTTAGTTGAGTTTCATAAAATCTGATAATGTCACTTGGCCCTAAAATATCTGAAGAGAATCCAGGATGATGGACATCTTTGAACCTTGGTTTCATATAGAATATAATCAAACCTTCAGACATATTGACATAAAGTTCCAGATAGCCGAAAGGGGGAAAAGGATATTCGCCGACTTTTTGAGAAAATCGAGGATCCAATTTGACAACAATATCATCTCCTAATCTAATAGTATCTTCCATTTTAATTAAAAAAAAAACTTAAAAAGCATTTATATAGTTCTTAATATTAAAAAAATAGAAAGTTAATAATCAGAATATTTAATTAATATTAAATTATTTAATCTTCATCTTCTTCAGCTAGCCTTATAATATCATCCTTGAGTTTCTTCATGGCTTCCCAAAAGCTTTTCACATGGATTCTTATTCCTCTTTTCGTTGGAGTATTTCCACTATAATATCTCAAGTCAATAAAATTTCCTAGTGAATTTCCTACAAGCTGAGCTCTTATTGATCCACTGACAGGTATCTCTTTTATGGTGACAGTTGGAGGATATGGCTTAGTGATTTTAGGGGGAGATATTAGCTTCACTGGAGTTTTCTTTTGAAGGAACTTTTTCATTTAATTTATTATCAATACAAATTATCTATTTAAATAGTCAAATTTTGGAGATTATGAAAAAAAATAGAAGTTTTTTTCTCCTATTCAAAAAACATAGAAATTATTTTTAAATTTAAATTCACGGATGACAAAGATGAAAACCAAACAGCATCTTTTCACCTGGGGATTAGGTTGGATTTTGTGTTTTATTAGCCCAATCCCATCCCCATAATCCCCCATGATAAACCAAGAAAAAATTTTTTTTAAAAAATTTAATTAATAATTAAAAATTAATATATATTAAAATTATTTATTCATTTACCGATTTTGGACCTTCTGGGACTTCAGCAGTAGTAAGTAAGCTTTCATCTTTGTTTATATCATCGAATTCCATATCAATTAGTTTATCTACATCATTTTTTAACTTTTGAACCATTTCAAGATATTCAGGTAATGTTAACATCAAGCCAGTTTTTGCAGGACGACCATAAACCGAGGAACGAATATCTATGTACTTCATGGTTGGTGTGACATACAAGCGAACTACTTGACCACGAGGAAGACAGAAATGGCATAATTTTTTTCTTAATTTGTGTTTATCTTCAAATTTTTCTCTATAAAACTTACCTTTTCCCATATAAAATGAAATTATATTTTCTTCTAACTTTTTATATTCCACTACAAAAAGTCAATATAAACTTGGAAAAATCGAAAAGTCAAAAAATTGTTATCTTAACTATGGGGATTGTGAAGATATATTTGACACTTTGGGACTAATTATTCCCCATAATCCCCACTCCCAAAACCATTAACTTAAAAATATATAATAATATTATTAATTATTATAAAAAATATCTTTTAATAATATATACTATAGAAATGTGGGGGATTAATTAAAACATGTTTATATGTCAAAATAAGCATATTTTTACAATCCCCAGCTTTAATATGACATATTATTATAAACCGTATCTTTTAATAATATGTCTTTTTGCCTTTTTTATTGTTTCAAAATGTAATGAATTTTCATGTATACCTATACATGAAAACTTAACATATTTTAAAATAGGTCAATTTACTATAATTGACTCTATAATTATATGGTTATAAGGAAGTGATTTTGATATCAGTGTATCCGGCGGACATAGAATAGTAATCTGTTACCTATTTGGATACGATTACACTATGTTTTGGATACACTTTGAAAATCACTTCTTCCTCTAGAAAAAAGTTGCTCCATTTTTGTTTGGAATAATAAAAAATAATTAATTTAATTAATTAATTTAATATATAAAAATTTTTAATATATATAAAATAATATTATTAATAAGATATCTTAGTGGTTTAGGTATGGGAATGGGATGGGGATTGTACCAAATTAATCCCCTGTGATCAGAGAGCATCTGAGTGTTTGAGTTTCATATTTTCCTTGATGTTTATCAAAATGACAAAATTCAGCCATAAAAAAATGGCGTTTTTATATACAAAATGGAAAATATTATTAAGTGTATCTTTTCAATATGGGTCAGATACACTGGGGATTGATGCCAAACAAGGAGAAAAAAGAAGTAATTGAGATCTAATTGATCCCCAGGATGAGTGTTTGGAACCAGACCGGGACCATACCTTCCATTCTTTTTTGACAAGTTTTTCTCATACTTAGTATTTTTTTAGTACTTTTTCTTTAAATGATATAATAATAATTTGTATGAAATTTGTATTATTATTATTATTATTATCTTCTAAACATTAACACATTAACTGGGGATTCTTTTATATTTGGTTAGATCTCATCAAAATAGGAAGATTAATATCCTATTTTCCTTATAATTTTCATTTTCCATAATATTATTAACATTATAAAAATATCTTTCCGGAGAGGATAGCATCCGGTCCAATTTTTGAATTGGCCTTAATGCAATCATCCAGGTGAAGTTCATTTAGATCCAAATAGATTAACATCAATCCCCATTGTCATACCAAACTTGAAAGATATGATACATATTATTAATTATTATAATTTTCTATAGTAATTTACTATATGAAAAAAGTGGTATCCAGTTAGAGACAACCTCAAAATATTTTTGCCTTAACTGGTGCGGCTTTGGCTAAGTCAACCCTGGGGATTACGAATCTGATGTTATTTTCATCTGATTCCTTCTAATAAGATATTTCATATTATTAAATATTATAATTATTTTTTATATAATATGGCAGCCATTAAAATTAATTAATTAATTAATTAATTAATTATTATGAAAATTAGTATATTATAATAAGCGTATCTTTAATAATATTAAGATATTACTATGGGGATTACAGAATATTATTAAGATATGATATCCTAATAATAATATATAATCCCCATAATAATATTATTAAAAAGATATGTTTATAATATTATTAATATTTGGTTTAATTAAAATAAAATAACATAATATTAATTAAATATTTATTTAGGTAATAGCTCCTTTAAGTCATTTCTAAGCATTTCAGAGGCAGTAGCGAATTTAGTTGCAAGCATCCTGATTCCTTTCTTGGTAGGATATCCTTTAAAATATTTTCTTATGTCGACAAAATATCCATTTGTATTAGCTACAAGACGAACATGTATATCACCAGCTAAAGTTATATCTCTTATTACACTATCATCTAGATCATATTCTTTTTTTTCTTTGTGTTTTCCTTTTTTCCCTTCATCTAAATTTACAACTTTTTCATCTTCTTGAATTTCATCTAAATTAACATCTTCTTTTTTTTCCTCGACATCCATTTTTATTTCTTCGGCATTATTGTCTATGAATTTAATTTCTTCTTCTTGAATTGGTTTACTAACTGGAGTTTGAACTGGAGTTTGATGTGGAGTTTGTTTTGGAGTTTGCTGAGGAGTAGCTGGAGCTAAGACAGTTTGTTTAGAAATTGGAATTGATGTTGGAATTTGTTGTTGAAATTTTTGATTAGTTCTTCTCATTTTATATGAAAATATTTTTTATATTCTCATTTTATAGTTTAAATTAATTAATTATTTTTTATCAAATAAAATGATCAGATCCAATTTACTCTCAAGGAAAGAACTAGTCGAATTAATAAAAAAATCACCACAAACAAAAGATGGCTATTATTATTTTCCAAGATTTAAAAATTTGATACTTCAACAAGGAAAAGAAAAAGATACAGGTTACTTCTATGATAGATGCTTATTCCAAAACAAAATGTGCTTTCATGAAGAAGATTTCAAAGTGTTTCTATCGAAGAGGAAGATGAAAATTGACTTTCAACTTGAGCATTTTATTGACACAAAACTCGAAGAAGCTCTCAAAGGGATCGAATTTTTGGCTCTAGATGACAAACTTTATGGCAAAGATTACACTCTAGGTGAATTAATAGATACAACTATTTATTTAACTAAATATAAATATACTTAAAATTAACTTTTTATTTAATTTCTTTTTTTTTTCAATGGGCATTTGCGGTCAGACCCTGTAGTCTGTCAAGCAAATGCTCGGCTTTTCCCTTCTCAGGAAAAGCCTTCACTGCTAGCAAAGCCATTCTTTCTTAACAGAAAGAATTAATTTGCTATGCAGATCCATTTGCACACGAAACGTGGCTCATTTGCAAAGTTCCTCACTTTGCAAATAAAAAATAAAATTGCACTTAACAGTTCCATTTTATTTTTTTGTTTTCCTTGCTCCTCGCAGGGGCGTTGGTATAACAGGGGATTTAATGGTAAAATATTCAGAAGGTTGGTTTTGATTAACAGTACTTGACTTATAAGCACAGGGGGCAGGCACTCTTAGTTCAAAACCATTTTTATTACTTTTTTTTTTCTAATCAATTTATATAAGATAAAAAGTTAATTTTATTTCAAATAAATGCGATGCATATTCAAGAAATTATTTGTTATCGAAGGAAACATTGGAGCCGGAAAATCTACCCTAATCCAACTTCTGGGGAAAAAACTTCAAAATGCTTCTATACTTTCCGAACCTGTGGAAGAATGGAAAACCATAGGAGGCATAAATTTGCTAAATTATTTTTATTCCAATCCCTCAAGATGGTGCTTTACATTCGAGGTATGTTCGATGATAAGCAAGATAAAAAAGCTAAACGAAGCGTACAAAGCTGATACTGACATCATTTTTATGGAACGAAGTTTGTTTTCAGATCAAGTTTTTCAGAAATTATCTTTCTTTTTGGACAAAATCACCCCATCAGAGATGATAATTTTACAAGATTTATTCAACCATTTCAGGATCCAATATCCAAGAATTAATGGAATTATCTATCTAAATACGGATACAAAGACATGCATGCAGAGGATCAAGAACAGAGCAAGGAGGGAAGAATCAAAAATCGATGAAGAATATCTCAAGAAACTGGAAAAACAACTCAAAACAATCGAATATAGCTGCCCAATTTTGGAAATAGATGGCAATTATGACCCCAAAAAAGTAGATGAAATAATAGATAAAATTTTAATATTTATTAAAAATAATTAAAAAAACCATAAGTTAATTTTAATTAATTTCTATTTAAATTTAAAAATTTGTCTTGGCACAAAGGGTCTTCAAAAAAGATCACTTTGTACCTTTATTTAATTACATTAAACTATTAAAAGTTGGGTTAGGTAGGTTGGTTCAGCGGCAGAAAAAGGCTCTCATAAGTGGCATCTCGGGTTCCAACCTGCACTAGCCCAAGTTTTTTTTTGCACAAGTTAAGACTCAAAGTTTAAAAAAATGGATAATATAAACCCAATCCCCAAGTTCCCAAGCCAAAGTACTTAAGATAAATTAAAAAAATAAGGAAAAATAAATAAATAAATTAAATGATATAAAATTTTTTATAAATTTAAATTAATAATATAATATAAAATTATTTAATTATTTTTTTTTTGTGGGCCAAAAGGAAACATTTTTTTTATAATATTTGTCATCATCTTCATCATCAGCTTCATTTCCATCTTCATTTTCATCTTCATCCTCTTCTTCTTCTTCTTCAATTATTTCTTCTTTATTTTCTACTTCTTTTTCCTTTTCTTTTATTTCTTTTTTTTCTTTCAAATTGGGAAACATTTTTTTTAAAAAATTTTCCCTTTCTTCTTCTTCTCTTGCTTCTTCTTCTATTCTTCTTGGGGGGCTTTGAGGAGGAAGCTGGGGGGCAGTGTGGATATGGCCCCAAGACCAGCGCGAAAGACGTAATAAATTTTTAATTTTTCCAACTGCATTGATGCAGTTGGTGGAGCAATACCCCCAGAAATCAAATCCATTTTTTTTCTTCCATTTTGAAATATCAGGGAAAGGTGATAATGATAAACATTCATAAAACATATGGCTTATATCTTCAACATTATTAGTATCCCATTTTGAAAAATCAGGTAATTTTGATAATGATGAACATCCCATGAACATATGACTCATATTATTAACATTATATGTATCCCATTTTGAAATATCAGGTAAAGTTGATAATGATGAGCATCCCATAAACATATAGCCCATATTATAAACATTATTAGTAAACCATTTTGATATATCAGGCAAAAATAATAATGATGAGCATTCAGAGAACATAAAACTCATATCAATAACACTACTTGTATCCCAATTAGAAATATCAGGTAATTCTTCTAATGATGAGCATCCTGAAAACATTCCACTCATATCAGTAACTTTTTCTGTATTCCAATTTGAAATATTAGGCAATTTTTCTAATGATGAGCAACCATAAAATAATTTGCTCATAAGAGCAACATTACTAGTATTCCATTTTGAAAGATCAGGAAAAGATTTTAATGATGAGCATTCTTCGAACATATAATTCATATTAGTAACATTAAAAATATTCCATTTTGAAATTTCAGGTAAAGATATTAAAGATGAGCATCCTTTAAACATACTTTCCATATTTTCTACATTATTTGTATTCCATTTTGAAATATTAGGTAAATTTGATAATGATGAACAATCCATAAACATACTATTCATATTAGTTACTTTATTTATATTCCATTTTGATATTTCAGGTAATGATTTTAAAGATTTGCAATTATAAAACATATGATTCATATCATTAACATTATTAGTAATCCATTTTGATATTTCAGGTAATTTTGATAATGATGAACAATTATAGAACATAAAACTCATATTTTTAACATTATTTGTTTTCCATTTTGATATATCAGGCAATTCTCTTAATGATGAACATCCAGCGAACATAAAACTCATATCAGTTGCTTTATTTGTATCCCATTTTGAAATATCTGGTAAAAAATATAATGATGAACAATAATTAAACATATTACTCATATTAGTAACATTATTAGTATTCAGTTTTGAAATATCAGGTAATGATGGGCATCCAAAAAACATATGACTCATATTAGTTACATTTCTAGTATCCCATTTTAAAATATCAGATAAAAATGATAATGATGAGCAATTATAGAACATACCACACATATTAGTAACATTTTCTGTATTCCAATTAGATATACCTGGTAAATTTGATAATGATGAGCATTCATAAAACATACAGCTCATATTAGTAACATTTTGAGTATTAAAATTTGATAGAATTTCGAATTCTATCAAATTTTTTTGATATTTAAAAAAGCCCCTGAGGCTCTGGGGCACAGCAGTGAAAAAAATGTCTATTTTTTTTTCTCCCCCCGGGACCAGAAGGTATGTCCCCACAAGCTGACAGCCTCCGAGCTTTATAGCCTCAGGCTCGGAGGGGGGGGAAAGGGAGAGTTTAGGGGCAGGGCCCGCATCCTTATCGTCAGGGGTGCAGACCCTGACCTTAGTAGCAGCAGAAAAATTAAAAAAAAATTGTGCTCTCATAATAAATTATTATAATTTTTTTGGACCCCCTTATATAGCAAATTGGGTCCAAATAATTATTTTTTTTATTAATTTAGGAGATGATGTCAACTTGACGTCATCTTCCTATTTCCTAAAAATAATTAATTTTATAATTTAAAAAATAGTTAATTATGTATTATAATTTTGAGTCATAACCTAAAATTATTATAATGTTATGACTTTGTAACATTTTTCTTTTCATCTTGCAAGGTTTTTTTCTCCTAGCTCGGGAATGCCATTTTCTGCCATGTTTTTATTTGAATTTAAAAATTAATTTTTTTTCATAAATTAATTTCTATGTTTTTTATCAAATTTAAAATTTTAAATTTTTTTAATTAATTTAAAATATAAATGTCTGCCATGAGATGTCAAAGAGAGTTCACTGAAGAACAAATTGGGCAAATAAGAGAAGAAGCTGCTGATTTTTTTGCCCAAACTGGTTCCTTGGAGGGTCCTTTCGTATCTAAAACCCTCTTTTTTTCTATCCTTCTGGCCCTTTTCACTGCCATCCCAGACTATAATATTTTTGACATTCTGGGAAAATACAATAAAAAAGAAGAAAATGAAGACAAAAAAGAAGAAAATGAAGAAGAAAATGCTGAAGAAAAAGAAATTGATCCAATATTAAAGTATGAGAATAGATACCAAGACCTCATAAATATAAAAAAAACTGGCTTCAAAGCAGTCAAACTGGCCGATAGAATCAAAAATAAATCAGAATATTATGAAAAATGCTTTAAGATCAGAAGTGAATTCCAAAATGCTGCATATGACTGGCACAGCTTAAGTAGCTCAACTGCAAAATTCATGTACGATAGAGAAATGCTTAAGATATCAGTTGAGCAAAAAGAAAAATATGGAATCGGAGAAATCAACTGCCCTGTATGCAACACGAAATGGCTCAAGGAACCAAACTCAGAATGCCTCAAATGCAATAGAGAAGAGAGGGTCAAGCTTTTTGTAGCAATTGCACACTTCTTCCAGGTTGTGACAGATATGGAATCTTTTTGGGCAGTCCTCGATAAAGAAACAAAAGAAAAATTATTTGATCCTAAAAAGTGCCAGCAATATCTCGAATATTTCAGAAAAAAACAAGATAATAGAAAGTCGAGATT
>Ga0310697_10005882_pt1 | contig 11771 bp, 11 predicted proteins | sample 172DNAGHGlowgp2_FD_203883 | JGI IMG/M metagenome (GOLD analysis project Ga0310697, IMG submission 203883) | Sheep rumen microbial communities from Palmerston North, Manawatu-Wanganui, New Zealand - 1728 DNA GHGlow gp2 (v2) (version 2) | ecosystem: Host-associated > Mammals > Digestive system >... | reverse complement strand
TGTCCAGGGTTTCAATGTGATGTTCATCATTCTTCGTCAAAGAATTTGCGTATAAGATTGATCCTTTCGGCCATCTCTGCCGTGAGTGCGGGGGTGTTGAACGAGGGCTCCAGGAGGAATATGCCGTATACTTTTTCGTCCATGACTTCCAGCCCCTTGCGGACACCATTGCGCACGGTGCCCTCATAGGCGAACCCGTTCTTCTCGAGCACCCGCACGGCTGCGGGGTTGTCGCCTATGACGCTGGCCTGCAGACGTTCGAAGCTGCCCTTGTGAACAAACTCGCCGTCATGGTAGCATTGCAGCGCCTGGCGCACCGCCATGCTGACAGCCTGGCTGCCGATGCCTTGCCCGCAGTATTCGGGCAGAAGTATCAGTCGCAGTATGCCCGTGCGACTATATACGCCACCGCAACGCGATACATTCAAGCATCCAGCGGCTTTTCCATCTACATCTACTGCATAGTGAAGTTCGTCGCCCCACAACAGACTATCCACCATTCCCTGAATCCAGCGGCATTCGCACCCATCGGTATAGCATTCCGGTAGGAAACCGTCGGTGAATCGGTGGTCACCGCGTTGTGTCAGCTGACGGAAGACCTCCGGGTCATCGCCGCTCATGTACCATTGTCGCAAGTTGACAAAATGGAACTGGTATACGTTTCGTTTGTGTCCCATTGCTTTAGTCATACATTGTGATCATAGATTCTCTTTGCCTGGCAGATGGTCTTGACAGCATGCTGCAAATGGTAGGCAAGGTCATCAGCGTCCTTGAACCGGAATTCGATGGAAGCCACGACCCCTGGACCCATGATATAGTATTTATAATGTTTCAATTTCTCGTTGAGATCATTGCAGTGTTCCAGCACCTGCTGGCGTTCGGTCTCGGGCACCTCCTTTCGGATGGCAATCATCACCATGCAATCCTCTGGCGAGTGCTCATAGTAGCAAATATGCACAACATGCATCTGGTAGCGGATTACAATGACTTTTTCATCCACCTCCTGCACCTTGTACCCCAAAGCGACACAGGTGTCGTGTTTCTGGTTGCAAAGTTCCGTCATTGCTGTTCCTCCTCTCCTTCCGTTTCGTCGAAATCGCCACGTAAAACTCTGTTAAAGGTGTAGGACGCACTCTGTAGCATATTGATGGCAAACTCGAGCAATTCCTCTAAGTCCACCCACTCGAAGAGCGGATACTCGAACGTCGCCCACACCATCTCCTGAGTGTAGATGATTTTGGCATACTTGACAATGTTGTTGGTACGATTGATAACAGGCAACACCATATCAACATTGTCGTCGGTAACTTGGAAAATAGCCGGGATGGAGATGTGAAGGAAATCCTCATCGTCGTCATAATGGGTAAAGAGGTAGTTCACATCCTCATACTCAAAATGATAGAAATGTTCGTTGAGTTCCTCAACGGTGAACCCCAGATTCTCCAGGGCTTGTAGAATGTCGTTCTTTGTCATAATTTTGATGGTTTAAGGTTATTAAAATCCGATTTTTCTTCTGGTGCTGCTGCATCCCGATACAAACTCGTCGCGCTGACGCTCATACTCCTTCACTTCGACGGCATTCACCGACGGGCGACACTCACTGATGGTCTGTTCCAGACATTCCTGCGTGATCTCGGGTAGCGTCGTACCGCTGTCCAGACATGCACGGAAAGTATGGCGGGAACTGACCTTGACAATCTTGGCGATATCAGCAGCCGTATAACCCTCTGTTTTCTGTGCCAGAAGGATTGTGTCGATATTGGGTGCATGAGGACGCTTTCCCAACTCGTATTCAAAGAGCTCCTGACGGCACTTTTCGTCGGGCAACCCCACATAGATGACCTGCTCGATACGGCCTGCCCGCAGGAGGGCCCTGTCTACACTTCCGATACGATTGGTAGCCCCTACCACATAGACATTCTTCGCCACGCAGTCGTTCAACTGTGTAAGGAATTCGGCCACCTCTCCTGCCTGGTGGTTGTTGTCGTCAGCACTACGCGGAGGACAAACCGCGTCAATCTCGTCAATCATCAGCAGACACCCCTTGGGGTTCCTCTTTGCTTTCTCTTCTGCCTGGGCAAAAAGATCTGCTATCATAGTCTGCGAACCGTGAATATAGATGGAGCCTAACGAGCTAGGCTGCACATAGCAGTATTCCATGCCGCACTCCTCAGCCAACCGCTCCACGATGTAGGTCTTACCGTTTCCTGGAGGGCCATAGAGAATCAAGTTCGGAGGCTCAATGCCGAGGGTTCTGGCAAGCTCCATATTTCCCACAATATCGACGAAGTCTGTTTTCAAGGCACTTTTCAAGGCATCCATACCCGCAACTGCATCGAATCCCTTACCCTGCCGTACACCAATGTTCACTTTTAAGTTTGCGCTTTGTGCCACCTGGGGCTGAGGGCGCTTCACTTCTTTGTCTGGAGCATTGTTTGTCGAAGCAGCGGGATGACGGGCAATGGCCTTGTCCGCATGTCCCACTATCTCATGGAACTCATTGGCAAAATCATCCACATTGCGGATGCGTAGGGTGCCCCGCTTGGCGATGGCATGCCGGATGAGTGGCTGTAGCCGTTCGGGAATTCCCTCCAACGAGGGCTTACCGTTCTTCACCACCCCACGTACCTCCTTTGGGGACATCCCCTCGTTAATAGGATATGGGTATTTGCCGGTGAACATATAAGCCATCAGCATGCCTAAAGCATAGACGTCCGCGGAACGGTCGAAGAGTCCCAAAAACGCCTCTGGCGGCTGGCAACAGTGGTTGAGGGTACTGGTATCGAACCCTGGATTGCCATTGCAGCACTCGCCCGCATGGTCCAACCCTGCTATACGGATAATGGGATTCCCGTGACTGTCACCCACCTCCATAACCGTCTGAGGACTGATATTGAAATGGCCGCCATCACAGACTTTTGCCAGCTCCTGGATGGCGGCTATAATTACCTCCATCTCCCCGATGATACGCAACTCCGGACTGATACCGATACCCACCATGTCTGCCATTGTGCATGAATGGAAGTACTCCTGCACGAAAAAAGCCAGCGCACGCCCGTCTACCGTCCTGCGTCCACTATCTATCATGCTTGGGAACTGCTCCGCAGAAACCTGCGACAGAACCCACGCCTCATTGGGTAGAGCCTCACCATTGACACTTATTGTCTTGGATGTGAAGAGTGTTGTTGGTGTCTGTTCCACATCGTAGACCGTCAGCACCACCTTTTTATCGCCATATCTGGCATCGTACACCTCTCGGTAGCCGCAGCTCTCACGACGACGACCAACGACATATTTATCGAATTTCCTTCTTGTTCTCAGTATCATAACCAGTCTCCTTTTTGTGCCGGCCGGATGCCAGCAGATTATACATACACTTTTTCCATAAGGAGCGCTGCAATGGCAATCATCTATCAGCCACTCCGTTTTTTTTCACGATTTATCTCTTTTTCGATGGCAAAAATAAGTATTTTCAGAAAAAGGACAAGGCGAGTGAACAATTCATTCACTCGCCTTGCACTAGCCTGATTTTACGTTAGATGGAATATTTTCTATCTATTTTTTAACATTTCAAAATAGTTTATTCCTACCGAACCAGTTCCAGCAACTCAGGGGGCAAAAGCATTTTTTCTTTGTCTACGAACAGATGAGAGTACTCTGTCTCCAGAATATAGGGTGAAGCAATCTCATCCAGCTGTTTACATGTTGTCGAGAGGGTCTGGCGGATATCATTCAGGCATAGGTAAATCTGCGGCCGTTTGTCGTATTTCTGCCACAGTTCACCAAAACGCACCTCCCCTTCCGTCCTGTCGTGATAGTATTTATCATACAGATCCACAAAAGCATCCCTATAAAGACGGAGATTCAGCGTATCGACTTCCGGTTTGCGGTATCTATCAACCATATAGATGGTATATATCACCACAGAAGCCCGTCGTGCGAAGTGGACAGGCAGACTCTGGTTGCCTTTTTTCAAAAATAACCTGTAATAGCCATCCGTCGAGCGGCTACGGATATATTGGACATCCACTTTTTCCAGGCTCAGAATCATTTCCGATGCTTTGGCCACCTCTCTAGGGTCAAGGAGTTTAAGGGCCCTCTCTCGTTGCGAGGGCGACATGATGGCAAACAGCCGCTTCACAGTCTCACCATCGATGCTGCTGCACACCAGATCTATCTCGACTTCTGCCTTGCGACGCTCCGCCTTCTCCTCCTCGGTGGTGGCCTTCTTTTTGAATCGGTTAATATTCTCCACCAAGTATTTGTCCATATTATCCAGAGCCTTACGTCGCTCCATATGGGTGACTACGCCGTCGATGTTCAAGGCATCCCTGATGTTTGGCATCGAAGGGACTATGCCCATGAAACTAGGTCCACCTGCAACCATGCCTGCCATATCCTTAAGATACTCTTTGGCAAAGCGACTGGTGGAATAGAGGTCATGGGTATGGCTCAGGAACTTGTCGGGGTCCATGATGGCAAATATCTTCAGCGTCTCCCGCATACAATGCTTGGTGATACGCTCGGCAGAATAGGCCATCAGCGCCACAGCTCGCAATTCATCACCGGACTCGACACGCGAGATGATGAAATACCGCTCAGTATGGCAAGGAGTAAAGAGTGCCAGCACCAGATTGGCCTGTTCACGTTCCATAGCTTCACGAAGCGATGGGGTGCCACCTAGGTCAGGCATCGGTGTATTGAGTTCCAATACATACTGATTGACCTGTTTGGAACTATTCATCCCATCAACGGTAAGCATCGAACGTACGGCGGCATCGCAATTGGGCGTCACATAGAATCGGTTTGGCTCAAAAGCTTCTGCGGCGGCATTATGTTCTACCACAAGGATACCTTCGGCAGGCTCAAAGACAGGACTATTATCTGCAACCTTCATCGTTTACCCATTAAGCCGTCGAACCACGAACCGTTATATTTTCCATCGTTTGTCGTCCTCTTCGAAGCGGTCAAGCATGCGGTTGGTACGCTCGATGAAACTATCTGTGTCGTCCAGCAACTGCTGGGTGCGTATACGCAGGACAATGCGAGCTTGGACGAAATCGCTCTCGTCGTCGTTCGCCCCTATAGCGCCCATCACCTTCTTTAGACAACGACTGCTGTTGTCCAATTTGATACCGCAGCCTTCAATGGCTCGGTCAAGTTGTTTTTGTCTATCTGGTAAAAAACCATTTTGGGCAACCACAATGTCAACTTTTTCCGGCATAAGACATGTTGCTATTACCCAAAAATCTTTGTCCATAATAATTTAAGTATACAATTTTTTCATTAAGGTATTTTTCTCGTCATGACATAAATGTGCCAGACTGCCTTTCAAATCTTCACTATACCCTGCAACTTGTCTTTTCGAAAACCACATCATCATACAGTAACTATTTTGATAAGAAAAGTTTTTTTTTGAAATATGACCATTATGTATGCCTTAGCTTGTCGAGGTGAACTTGCTGGACCGCCTGCTTTAAGCTCAAAAAAAGTGTCAATTTCCCTATTGCTGAACTAGGGCAAGACGGAAACCGACGTCGTCGGAGCGGTAGCCGGGGCGGCCGCTGGAGCCGTTAGCCACTCGGCAGCTCTCAGCGTCGCTGAGCCAACTGCCACCGCGAAGCACACGGCGCGAGCCCGAAGGATTGTACCACACCCAGTCCGCACACCACTCCCACACATTGCCGCTCATGTCATACAGATTAAGTTCATTTGGTTTTCTTGATTTGACTGGATGCGTCCCATAGTTAGGATGATCCGGACCATAGTCGGATGCATTCTCCCTATACCATGCGTATTGTTTCAACTCTCTCATTTTGTTGCATCCACTGAATTTAAACCCTCTTGTTTTGTCTCCGCCTCTAGCGGCATATTCCCATTGGCTTTCGGTCGGGAGGGCAAAATGGTATCCTTCAGGCAGTTTTTCTTTGAGGCGTTTATTCAGTTCTTCTATAAATTTATCACAATCTTGACAGCTCACCTTCTCAACAGGGCGGTTGTCGTCCCCTTTAAAAAATGATGGATCCTCATCCAGAGACTGTACGTATTGTGCGATGGACTTCCACAATTTTCGCGTCACCTGTGTTTCGCCTAAATAAAAAGTACCTTCCGGATGGCCTTCCACACGAATCATCTTGAATTTCTCACCATCGACAGGAAAACTCATGTTACTGTATACAGTAGTTTTCCTTATAATCTTTTCACCTATATAAAACTCAACCTCGTACTCTTCTTCCCGTTCGGGCACTTCCAGTTCCAGGGTGATAATCTCTCCTACGTGATGTTCTTTGATATTGACATCCTCTAATACCTTTTTCTTTATTTGGGGAACACGTATTGAGACAGGAATAGTTTCAACAGCTTTCTTCAGAACCTTGATTTTGAGTACACCTTTGCTGTCGACGACATCTGCCTCGACAACCTCGACGAACTGAAGAGGATTGAAGTTGACATTCACGTCATCGTTACAGATTGCCTTTATCAGTTCCTGTCGTATTTTGGAATCTCCACTGTTGGGATTGATTTGATTGATATGGTCAGCCAGTGTGCTTTCCTCGATGGTTCTCAGAAAAGTTTCGATGTTGCCATCGACAAAGTTGTCAATCAGGTCGACGGACAACGGAGAATCGTCTTTCGAATCCTTGAAAGCGAGCATCAGCGATTTCAGGTCCTCCAGAGTGTCCACGGGACGGTTGTAAATATACAGATGGTTCATTTCGTTGCTTTTGTAAATTTGTATATTCTTTGCATTTCGCGGATACGCTCGATGTTGGTGGTCTTGCCTGGAGCGTTTTTGCGATCTTTTTCCGACACCGTTTGGTTGGCCATTATGGAAGGGCGCATCCGGTCGATGACACCCTCAAAATCCTGCTTGGTGATTTTTATCGGAGTGGCTATAGGCCTCTTGGCTTCGACCGACTCGCGGTATTTGACGTAGGCATTTTCCATCACCTGATTGACAACACTCTCGATTTCTGCGCCAGAAAAACTCGTATAGAAATCTTCGTCGACCTTGGATTCTTCATCTTTGTTAACTCTCATCATTTCAGCTATAGAGACGAAATTGTCGTTTTCCCTGCCATCTTTTGTAAATTCGGAAAAATCGTACATACCCTGCGAGTTATTGTCGAGGAAACCATATCGACTCATTTTAGCTTTAAGGATAGACCTGCGTTCGGTGGGATTTGGGAAGTCGACAAAGTAGACCTCGTCGAAGCGTCCCTTGCGCATAAATTCGGGGCGCATCACATCGTTGGCAGTAGCCACGATATAGACGGCAGTCTTGCGCTCCTGCATCCAGGTGAGAAACTGTCCCATAAGCCGTTGTACAAGCATATCGTTCTCGCCACCGGCACCGGCACCGGCAAAAGCCTTCTCCACCTCGTCAATCCACAGCACGCAGGGGTGAGCGGTCTCGGCCGTTTGCAGGGCGCGACGCAGGTTCTCCTCGCTCATACCCACATACTGACCCATGAGCCTGTTCACATCAAGCCGCAGCAGCGACACCCCGAATTTCTTGGCCACCGCTTTGGCAATCATCGTTTTGCCACACCCTGGCATGCCGATAATCAAAACACCCTTGGGGATGGGCAGATTGAAGCCATGCTTGTTTCGTACCTCGTTCAGGTTGCGATACAGCAGGGCCTTCTTGCCAAGATCCTCTTTGAGCTGGTCGAGGCCTCCAACCTCGTCGAAGTCTACATCGGTTTCAACCACTTCGATTATGCCGCTTTTTTTCACTATACGTTGCTTCTCCTGAAGGGCAAAATGTATGGATCTGTTGTTAAGCTTTCCGTCATAGCTGAGGGTGCATATAGTGCGGAGGATCTGCTCAATTTCATACATATGCAACCCCAAGAGCTTATAGGTCAGTTCCTCGCGGAATTGAGCATCAGACACGCCACGTCGAGTGACAGACGGCGCAATGGGCAATGCAGAAATCCGAGCCTTTATTTCCTCGGAAGTGGGGAACTGGTATTCAATCATCGTGAACACTTTCTCGACATTTGCCGATAGGGCAGCAACAGGCATGGGCGACACAATGACAATAGAGTACACTGGCCCTTTGTCCGAATAGTCGCCTCGCCTATACTTGGCAGCAAAGGTTTGCAGCAGCAGTTGGATTTTGTAGTTGTCAAGAGCCTCTTGCTGCAGGTTCTTGAATAGGAACACACGTTCTGTGTCGGTATCTTTAGCATCGACAATGGCCACCAACCATGCATCAAGTTGATCGTAGGGATCATACGGTGTTCCTATTCTGCGTTTACTGTCAAAATCGACTACTCCACGGTTGATGTCGTATTCAGCTATGCACTCTGCTCCGAGGCCGTTGCGACCCACGGCTCGTTCAATCTCGCGGTCAATCATCTCATAGTCGAAATGAGGGATATAGATTATCGGTGTACATTGAAGTGACGTTTCCAGTTCTATCTGAAATTGATTCATCCGTTAATTATCCTTTTAAAAACCGAAGTGTTTTTTTATTTTGTCACCAATTTTTTTAACACCTTCCCATGCCTGCTTTGCCGTAACTTTTGTATCTGCCCAAACTTGTTGAGTTACGACCTTCGCATCTTCCCACAACTGTTTTGCACCTTGCCCTATTTTTTCAATTGTGTTTAGGGCTTTTTGACCGACATTAACGGCATGCTTGGCCAAATCGCCAGCAATGTTCTTTGCAGTCAAAGCCACAGTATCAACTGTGTTTGTCACGAATTTCCGAACCGGTTCTTTCACCTTGCTAGGCAAAAGAGATATTATGGTATATGTTCCGATACTTATCAGCCCCGCTGGGACTGTAACTGTTGGTGCCAGTGCCGTAACAAGCAAACCTACACCAGCTGAGGCTCCAGCTTTAGCACCTTTACGGATGCCCCATTTTACTGTACCATCGACAATCGAAACACGTTTGGCCATTTTATTTTCTTTCGCGCGAGCCTGCGCCTCCCTGCGAGACATCCCTTTCACGGCCTCGCAATAGGTGAGTTTTGCCATCCTCAGATTGTCAAGATGCTGGCGTTGGCATTTCTTGGAGAATTCCTTTTTTGCTTCCTGAGGAATATAGTTTTTGGAATAAACAGTTCTGTTGACTGCAGCACAGATAATGTTCTCATATTCCTGTTCTTCGGGACTGCCAAAGTCTGCCTCAAAATATTTCAGTAAGGACTCATCCTCAAAATCCGACTTGTTGAGGCTTGTGGCCGACCACACATTGTAGTGAAGCAACTGTTCCAAAGCCAGAGCAAGACCTTCACGTTCGCTGAGAAAATAATTTTTCTTCATTCTGTAGCCTCCTTTTTTCCTGCTTCTACGACCTGTTCATTAAGAAACTCCAACCCGTTGATTGAGTCTTTAGAATCATCATCAATCTGTTTGGCAACAGCCTCCTTTACCTGGTCTAAGTCATCAGCGGTTGCTTCAGGGTAGAATTGCTTGACGGTCTCGGTAATCTCCTCTTCGTACCATTCGTCTATGTTTTTGCTGGATTTTTCAAACTCTTTAAGTTTGGAGTGGTACGTCTCGTTCTCTTCAAACATCTCTTGTAGAGTTTCTCTTTCCTCATCTGATTCGGTTTGAGAAAGGAGAAAGTCATTCAGTTCTTTGCCATGCAATGGCTTTTCGGAGTTAAGAATCTTCTTGAAGAAAGTCTTGATTGTTTCAATCAGACTTTTAGAGAAATCCTTTCTCTGCTCTTCTGAAAAATCAATTATTTGCTTTGTCATAATATGGATTATTAATTATTCTAGGTTTCTGTACTTCTCAATGCAGTACTTCCATTTATATTATCGCTATTCTCTAAAGAGTGTTCAAATTGAGTAAATCTATCAACAATCAGAAACATTTAGATGTCAATCACCGGCTGCGACGTCACTTCGAATGAGCTTTTTATCTTAAAGAGTTCCAAAAATCATTATATTCTTTTATGCTCCTCTTTATATCGTTGAGATACCCATCCACCATTGTGCTGCCGAAGTAACGTTTGGCACGATAATAAAATGAATCTGCCATGCTTTGACTTTTATATACACCATGGCCATTTTCGTACCTATACCCCATTATGATTGAAGCATATCCTGCGAAAACCCCCTTTTTTAATGAGGCTCTTTCGAAATACTTGGATTTTTCCGAGTCTGAATTTACTGACTTTCCAACAGCTATTAAACACAGGGCACTTCCCGCAATGGCCGCTGGAATATATGGTCCAACTTTTCCATATTCATTCATTTTCTTTTTCTTATTCCAATTATACAATTCCCAAGCGTCTTCATTTTCTCCTGCGTGAATATAAATCCCTTCCAGAAGATTTGACCATCGGTGCTCGTTGATTTCAAAATGAATAGAATCGTTATTGATAATTACTTTCTTAAATAAACTGAATAAAACATCATATTTTGAGCGAATCTCAGGAGGCGTTGTGATTTCCTGTTCGTTGATGTCCCACCCCAATCTGGATTCTATGAAAATGCCTAAATATATTAATCCTAATGCGTCATTTTGCATTGCGGATTTCAAATACAAGTCAAAGGCTTTATCTTCATCTTTGCACACACCATCGCCATCCTCAAACATTTTACCAAGAATACACTGTCCCATTGGATTATTCTTCATTGCAGACTTGGATATAAAGTCAAATGCTTTCGAATAGTCTGTAGTCACCCCCTTGCCTTTAAGATACATACTCCCCAATCTGAAAAGTCCCATTGCATCACCTTGATTACTAGATTTCTGAAACCAATTCAGTGCTTCACTATAGTTTATATCAGTTCCTTTTCCATACAAGTACATTTCTCCTAATTTACACTGTGCAGCCGCGCATCCTTTTTGGGCGGATTTGGAATACCATGATAGAGCGGAACTATATGACTGATTAACACCATTTCCAAACCTGTATGCGTCACCCAACAACAGCTGAAATTGTTTCCATCCTTTTAATGCATTATCATGTAATGTTGATATTTCACTGCTATCATATTGAGTGGAATCCCCATGGTTTGCACAAAAAAATTCATACGAGATGTCTTCCGCATTAATTGATTTAACTACGATGTTACCAATAAAAAATAACACATCACAATCAGGAGGCACATCCCGTTCAAAAACAATTATTTCGCCAATCCGACATTCTCTCAGTTCTATTGTTTTGTTTTTTATGTCTACAGGTGTTTCCTTTTTCTCTGCTGGGTCTGTGGGAAGTTCCTTTTTCTTTTCTGGGTCTGCAAGTGGTTCCCTTGAAGAAAGCCCTAGCCAATTATTAAGTGTCTTGCTTTTTCTTAAATTATTATTGGGTTCATCTAAGTAGTATTGTTGTTTCACATATTCATATATCTTCTTACTAATACCATAAATTGAAGAGTGGGGTTGCTTAGCAGATTCTCGAACAACTTTAATGCCTAATTGTATTCGTTCGTTTGAATGTTTAATTACACGAAGTCTGAAAATCGCCCGATTGTTTGTCACAGAAGCTTCAACAACTTCAAGATAAGACAAAGGATCCATTTTAATTACAACATGCTCTTCTGTTATAGCAGACACAAGTTCTCTCATCAATTCAGAATCTGGATTGTCCTTATTAATCATTCCAATCTTTTGAGCTAGCTCATCTTCATTATTATCATAAAGGAACGACTCAATATCACCATCGATAAACTTGTCTATCAAATTATTGAACAAAGACGAACCTGGTCTTGTGGCTGCATTTTGATTAAAACATGCTCGCAAATCTTCGACAGTACATACCAACTGTTCATTAACAATAAGGTGTTTCATGAGAA
>Ga0310697_10005881_pt1 | contig 11771 bp, 14 predicted proteins | sample 172DNAGHGlowgp2_FD_203883 | JGI IMG/M metagenome (GOLD analysis project Ga0310697, IMG submission 203883) | Sheep rumen microbial communities from Palmerston North, Manawatu-Wanganui, New Zealand - 1728 DNA GHGlow gp2 (v2) (version 2) | ecosystem: Host-associated > Mammals > Digestive system >... | reverse complement strand
CGTGGAGCATCTCCGTTCCAAGATGCGTTGCCCGGACATTGCGGCACAAGAAAATATGCTTTGACGCTGTTCCCGTTCAGGTAATCATAAATCTTGCCAACAGCAGGCGTTTTCATCTGTTTTTTATTGTCACTTCCACCCCCGCTACCGCCATGTAGGTAAATGACCAGAATCGGTTGAGCGGTGTCTTGCGGAGCGGTTAGCACTTCGCGATACCTTAACTTCTTGCCCTGTAATTTCAAGGCCTTGTCGCCAAAAATGCCGAGTAAATCTGACTCTGTTTGTGCGTTGGCCCCAAACAACAGCGAAGTGAACATCACCAATAATATGAGAAAAATGATTCTATTCATGTTGCAAATTTAGGTGATTTCTTTGAGAATCAAGTATTTTTTCCAGTGGTTTGTACTTGGCTATTGTCCAGTATCACGCACGGTCGTGGCTCCGTCTCGCTGGGTGCGCCCAGCCTTAGCAGGTGCGGAACACGTGTGCGCCATCGCCCATGTCATAGTCAGACATGAACTGCTCACGGGCAAAAGCCTTGAAGTCACCTGAGGGAGCAGCGAGGGCAGAGCCGAACTTGTTCGGTTTCTGCCGAGGCGCAGCCGATTTTATTAAAATTTTGTGGATTATTTCGAGTCAACTGTGCATGGCCTTGCCAGGCAGCGGCCCGTACTAACTTTGCATCGGAAAAATTGTACATGAGCGACAGGCTGCAAGGGCAACTTTGCGAGTAAGCGAGCGCAACGGGGAACTCGTTTCCCATTGCCGAGCGGGAGCAAATTCGCCGAAGGCAATGATGACATTTTGAATAACTTTGGCTGCGCCTCAGCCATTAGAGCCAGCTCTATGGCATTCGGCTTGCACAAACTTTGTTTCATCAATGCGGCTTCACGGTATCATTCCTCTCCCGTCAAGCAGAGGGCCGTGCATAAAGACAGCAAAGGAGGATGCGCCACGCAGGGGGCGTTTCCCTCCTTTACCTTTACCTTGATATAATTGGATTCAGATTTTGTATAAAAGATTAGTACAGGTTGGAAACATTCATTACCTTTGCATCAATATGATACTTTTTTCCTAGCAAGGCAGCTTCGTCGTGAGACGAGGCGCTTTTGTTTAATATTTATAAGTAATCGAAAAGAAAAAGTTTTAATGAAATTGTTTTTGCAAGAAATCTTTTATGTATATTTGCACTTGCATTCAGCATAGAATGCAATTACATATCGAAAAAACGAAGCGTTATGCTCGACTTGCTATAGGAAACGTGAGAAATTTCTTTTAGAACTGCAAGGACGGTGTATCGGTTCCCGCATATAGCGTGGGCTGTTTACTCCTTCTCAGTTCAAGGTTATTCTCACGACCTCCTATAGAAGAAGTGGTATATCAGTGCCACGCTTCTATATTATTTATCCCCTTTTGGCACTGAAGGGTTTAAATTCTGAGATATGAAGTTTAATAGAAGACAAATGGCTGCCATTCTAAATGTAGGAAGAGCAATGATTAGCGCAGATGGCAGAATCGATGAAAATGAGAATGTTGTAATGGCATTGGAACTTTTTAGTTTTGGTGTCCCCAAGGAAGACCTAGAGGGTCTTTACGCTGCTTCTGACATTTTGGAGCCTAGTGATGCAGTGGCAATTATTTCTCAATTTGATTTAGAACAGAAAACTTATGTGGCTTCATTTTTGGGAGCATTGATGGCGGCAGATGGTGATATTGATGATAGAGAAATGGTATTATGGAGAATAATATCAGATGTATGCGGTTTGCCTAGAATGACAATCTCAGAAGCAATTTCAAATATCAAAGGTTAAACTAGTAACACTATTATGGGATTTTGGGATAGATTTCAGAAAAAGAGCACGGCTCCAGTTCAGAATTCAGCATATTCTAGACTCACACAGAATCAGAAATTAGCCGCGCTTAATCTTATGTTGGTTTTTGGAGGTAGTTGCTCAGGCACACCAGCTGAATTAAGCAAGATAAACCATATAATGGCAAAAGAGTCAGAAAAGATGGGTATCACAAGCGCACAGTTCCATGCCTCTAATTCAATGTTTTCAGGCATGAAGCATATGGCCGATTCATTGAAAGGAGCAGATAGAGATGCCTTAGCTGAGTTATTCTGGGCATACTATTGTATTGCTGCAGTTGGGCAGCAAGAAGAAGCAGTTCATGTATTAATGTCTATTTATAGAGATTACGGCTTTACCGAGAATGACTGTGTTGCTATTTTAGAAAGGAAATCGGGAAGAAGAATTAGTTAATCTGTGTGTTTATGTGGATTGTTTTAATAATCATCATCGGCGTTATAGTTATTTACTCTTTGGGTAAAAAGTCCGGTGAAACAATTGGTTCTGTGAATTCGAATGGAGGTATGCGTTTGAAGTATGCAACACTCTTAAAGAACATCATGGCTGGACATAAGGATTGTAAGATTATAGGTGAAACTCGTACATACATAAGAGCTGGCGTATCAAACTACGGAGGGACTACAATGTTCCATATTCAACAATGCCCTAATAATACTGTAATGATTGACTACGATGTCTCAAATAACCCTGTCATACCTGATTTTAGTCTCAGATTTACTTTTCCGGATAATATGGACCAAAATGAAATGATTGAACAGATATCAATGGGCATACAAAATAAAATGATGGGTTTATAGAAATCAAACTATATCTCTTCTGTGTGGTGGCAATGGCTATTCCAAAGATTTTGAATCAAAAAGAAAATAGGATTATGGAAAAAAAGAATCCACTTGAAAATATAAGAAAAGCAATTATTGGAGGTCGATTTTCCGGCATTGAGAATGAAGTAACTCGCCTTGGAGTATCCGACGAACTAATGAAGATAAGTGACGCGCTCGATATTTTTTATGGAATTGAGAGAGAGAAGAAAGAAGTACCGTCAAACGAAGGTGGTCACGGAAGTCTAATCGGTGTCATGAATGAGTACTATAAGACTCATCCAAATTCTTATACGGCAAGTCTATCTCGTACTTCATATAGTCGTTATCTTGAAACAAGTTTCGGAGGGGAATTATCTTTATTGAGCAATGTCAAGGCTCCTTTATTAGATATGAAACAAAAACTATCTAAGGATAATTCATTATATTTGGATATATCTACCACGATTGCTTCTATAGCAGTTAATTCGGTTGTGTCCAGAATAAATTCATACAAAAAAACTCCTAAATCGCCCTTTGAATCCGATTTGTTTAGTTCAATGACAGGCCTAGACAGTGATTACTGTCAACTAATAACCAGCGGAGCGAAGGTGTTTGGAGAGTTGAGTGATTTTGATATGGTTGAAGAATTTCGACAAAATTATGAGGCTAATAGAAAAGTGATCTTTTCCCTGCTTGATAAGATTGATGAAATATTACAGCCAAAAATTAGTACACAAAATAAAAGCAGAAGTTCCGGCTGTATGGTTTTAGCCATTGTTATGTCAACATCAATGTTATCGTTCTTTGGTATCATAATAAGTCTGATTTTGTAATAGCTGATATAAGATAAATTTATGCGGGACTTATAAAGCCTCAGAATATGTTTCCGAGGCAATTCATTTATGTATAGATTAAAGCATTAGCATAATTAGTAATATATCAAATGCCATAATAGCAATGAAAAGTATCACATATATTAATAGGTTGACAATAGCATAAGAGGTGTTCCATTCTTCAGCAATAGCCATAAGATCCAAATAACAGTGATTAAAAATTTCGTTTATAGTGCCAGGATAATAATGCTTGATTACCACCCAATATCCAAATATATTGAACAGTACATAAATTGAACAAGCGCATATCCATATAAGACTAGTCGTTTTCACTGCAAAAAATAGCATAACAAGAGCTATTGCCACACACAACAATGGCCATAGGTGTATGCAAATATAAACACTGGCGCTACAATAATTCCACCCCAAAAGCCTTCCTATTGCCGCTAGACATTTACAAAGTGCCTCAAATATCTTATCCATATCACAAATTATTATTTCAGGTTGTCGTTGACGAAAGTGGTCACGTATTGTTCTAGTTCCGGGGGCAGGATCTTGATGTGGTTGGCAAGGCCCAGGTAGAACCTGCCGATGCCCTCTATCTGATAGACCTCGGTGCAATAGCATACTGTATTTTCCTATCACACTTCAATAACCTTCCCACGGTTGAAGGTTAGGTGTTCGTTGTGGGAGACGTAGCCGAATTGGTTGCAGAGGCAGCGGGTGGTGCCGATGGTTTTGTCGATGTTGCGGTGGGAGTGGCCGTAGATCCAGAAGTCGATGCCGCTGGTTGCGATGTAATCGGCCAATTCGACGGTGAATGCGCCATTGATGCAGCTACCCTGGAACTCCGGGGCGACCAGTTGATAGGATGGGACGTGGTGGGTGACGACGATCTTGTGCTGGGCTTGGCTGGCACTGACGGACTTCTTGATGAAGTCTAGGCAGCGCTGATGCTCGTTGTTAAAATCGGAATACCTCAACAGGTTCTCGCCATAGACTATGCGGTAAAAGTCGGCCACGCCTCGCTCGGTGACGAAGGCGTTGTCCAGGTCGATATGCGGCCCACAGGGTGGAAATGATGAAGTCCACATCCTGGATCGTTACGACCTTGTTATAGTAGTAGTGGACGTTGGGCCGGATTTCGCCCACCAGTCCGCCCTGCATCGTCTTCAGGTCGTAGTATTTATAAAACTCGTGGTTGCCCAGTGCGACCAACACTTGCTCGAAGTTCTGGGACACCCAGTCCCAGAACGGGTGCACGCTGTACATGTCGTCCCCCAGGTACCCTGTGTCACCGGCCAAGACCAGGATGTCACCCTTCACGTCCATGGGGCCGTTGTCTCTTAGATAACGCCAGTTGTCGCGGAACTCCAAGTGCAAATCAGATGCGAACTGTATTTTCATGACTCTATTGTGTTGTAAAAAAAACGGATGTTACTGTTACAGCAGCACGGAGCATGCTGATGCAGTTTTGCCATGCAAAGATAACTTTTTCTTTGATTAAATCTGCTTCTCTATTTTCTTATTTTCACTTGAATTGAATGGGTATAGGCCCGAATGGGCAGAAGCCAGCCGATGCCAGCCGATGAACACCTGATGCGTTTTCTCCTATTTATATGGCAATTAGAGCGAATAAAATACCAATATTTTGGTATTGCTATGATTGTCATTCCCATTGTACATTTGCAGCCAACTAAAATGCTAAATGATATGGGAATATTAAAAACGTTCTTTACTAATTGTGCACATCCTAGAGGGATGATGGGGAGAATGATGCTGCGGTTCATGAACTTCGGTCACGCGCCACTGACAAACTGGGGGCTTGACCTCGTGGAGTTCCAGCCTGGTTGGACAATGCTTGACATCGGCTGCGGAGGCGGCGCGACACTGAAGAGACTGCTCAAGCGCAGCGACAGAGCACAGGTCTATGGCATAGACATCTCGGAAGAAAGCGTGACGAAGGCACGCAAAGTGAATGCCGCCGTTCTCGACAAGCAGGTGTTCGTCTGCCAAGGCTCTGCCGAGAAACTGCCCTACGAAGACGGGAAGTTCGACCTCGTGACAGCCGTCGAGACGGTGTATTTCTGGCCCAACCTGCCCGGGTGCCTGCAAGAAGTGCGACGCGTGCTGAAGCCGGGCGGCCGTTTCATTATCATGGTGGAGGTCCTTGAAGGTGATTCGATGTGGACTAACGTGGTGGAGGGCATGACGGCCTACTCGCCAGAGCAACTGAAGAAGTTGCTTGACGAGGCAGGCTTCCTTGATACTGCCATCCACCGCAAGAAACCCTCTTATGCCGCCATCACTGGCGTGAAACAGGCATCGAAGGAACTGTCATGACCATACTGGCTATCGGGTTACTCATACCCTTGCTGGGCACCATGATTGGGTCGGCCTTCGTCTTTATGATGAAGGGAGAGATGTCCGTGAGGCTGCAGAAGGCACTGCTGGGCTTTGCTTCGGGGGTAATGGTGGCGGCTTCGGTCTGGTCATTGCTGATTCCCGCAATGGAGATGGAAACATCAGGGAGCGCATGGGCGGTGGTGCCCGCTGCCGTAGGATTCCTCTTGGGCATCGGGTTCCTGTTGCTGATTGATGAGTTGACCCCGCACCTGCATCTCGGGAGCAGCAAGCCCGAGGGCCTCCGTTCCCACTTGTCCCGCACGGCGATGTTGGCATTAGCGGTGACCATCCACAACCTGCCCGAAGGCATGGCCGTGGGCGTGGTCTTTGCCGGTGCCGACAGCGGTGTCACAAACATTTCGCTGGCCAGCGCCATTGCGGTATCGTTGGGTATTGCCATCCAGAACGTCCCCGAGGGCGCCATCATCTCGATGCCGATGCGCGCGGCGGGAAACAGCCGCTGGCGGTCTTTCCTCATCGGTTCGCTGAGCGGTGCCGTTGAACCCGTCGGTGCCCTAGCGGTCTTGTTGCTGTCATCCCTGGTTTTACCCGTTCTTCCCTATATGCTCGCTTTTGCCGCAGGAGCCATGTTCTACGTGGTCGTCGAGGAACTGATTCCCGAAGCCTCAAGCGGCCAGCACACCAATGTCAGCACTATTGGCTTCGCCATCGGTTTCGTCCTGATGATGGTGCTCGACGTGATGATGGGTTAACGAGGGTGTGTCATAATAGGCAACTGGCTTTTTGATCGGCCTTGCGGCCGAGAAATCAAACAAGACAGTATTTTATTTAATTTTGTAATTAATTTTGTTTAAATTTGGCTTCGCCGAGCTAAAGGTTCTCGCGCGAAGCGCGATTAAATTTGCGACAAATGAATTATGACACAGCCCCATGGAAGATGGACGGTAAACGGTTCTCAATGGTTGGCTGGAGAGAAGGGGCACCGCCGCCCAATACACTGGTTGTTCTTGCTTGAATAACGGCAGATGATCGCGGGGCGTTCCATCTCCACACCGAAATGCTCCTTGACGAAATCAACGGCAGCGAGGATGGAGAGGAACGAGTCGCGCTTGCAGCAACGCGGGCCGCCGACATGGCCTATCTCACCGAGGGATTTAGCCGTCATCTGGTGCGACATGGCGAAAGGTTCGTTAGCCAGTGGCGTGGACTTGGAGATGATTGACACGAACATCCCAGTGCTGATGCCAGCGCCGCAGGCGCCCCAGAATCCGCAGGCTCCGCCAGGAACGCTCTTGCCCCTGGACATCATCTCGTTCAGGGCCTTCGGCAGGTCGATCTCGCCCCCGGCGTTCTTGTAGGCCGTGAGCAAAGCCGCCCCCACCATCACATGGTGCTCGGGACCGTGCATGTGGCAGAAGGGCTGCGTCATCATCTTCTCAATGATTTCAATGGGATTTCTGGACGTCTCGGAGAGGCAAAGCCCGATGATGGTGTCCAGCCCCGCCGTGTGGCAGTCATTGCAGACGTAGTGCCCATGGATGCAGCGGGTCTTGCTGCTTTCCTTCTTGTGGCAGATGGCGCACTCCATGAGTTCATCGTTCTCGAGATACTCCAGTGGAGCCTTGCATATCAGACATTCTTCTTTCATCATCTTAATTGTTTACTTTGCCAATGCATAGCCTAGGGCAACAGCCACAATGCCAAGCACTACACTGCCTAGAGCGTACAGAATGAATGTGAAATAGTTGCCAGCCTGCAACAGACTTAGGCTTTCCTTTGAGAAGGTGGAAAATGTGGTGAAACCGCCACAGAAGCCCACAATCAACAGTAAGTTCAGCTGTGACGAGGCATTGACGCGATTGAAGGCCGCCCAGAGCAAACCGATGAGCAGACAACCGACAAGGTTGGCGGTCATCGTTGCCCAAGGGAACGCAGACCCCATGCCCTTCATAGCCAATGCTATCAGGTATCGGGCAATGCCACCGAAAAAGCTACCTGTCCCAACAAGAAGAATATCCTTTATAATGGTCATACACACAATTGATTTACTTAAAGTGCAAAGATACGATAAATCTCGTGATTTGTAACTATATGGTAACAGACATGTAACGAATTCGTAACTGCTTACTCTTGCCATACGATGTAATTTTGTGGCATCAAAAATTTAGAATATGCAAACGACGCCCCTAGAGACATTGGATTATGTCATGATTTTGCTCAAGATATTGGGCACACTTGGATTACTTATTTTTGGAATGCGCATGATGAGCACGGCTCTGCAAAAGATGGCAGGTCCGCACCTACGCCATGTTTTGGCACGCATGACGACCAACCGTTTTGCTGGAATGCTGACTGGTGCCGGAGTCACGTGCGCTGTCCAGTCATCTTCGGCGACAACAGTAATGACCGTCTCATTTGTATCGGCAGGACTGCTCACACTAGGGCAAGCCATCAGTGTCATCATGGGAGCCAATATCGGCACAACGTTGACGGCATGGATCATGTCCCTGGGATACAACGTGGATTTGACCAATGTGGTCTTCCCGGCTTTTCTTGTGGGCATACTGCTCATCTATCACAAACGGCACCGCTATATTGGTGACTTCCTGTTCGGAATCGCATTCCTGTTCTTCTCTCTGGTACTGTTGAGTGCCTCTGGCAAAGAGTTGGACCTTGAACACAACGAGGCTGTCGTGCAATTCTTCATGTCTTTCGATACGAGAAGCCATTTGACCATCCTGGCTTTCCTCGCCATTGGAACCGTCATCACCTGCATCGTACAGTCGTCGGCAGCCGTAATGGCAATCACCATTCTGCTATGTTCCACAGGCGTCCTGCCCATTTACCTGGGTATCGCTCTGGTGATGGGTGAGAATATAGGCACCACGGCGACAGCCAATCTGGCGGCACTCGGTGCCAATACCGAAGCACGCAGGGCGGCCCTAGCCCATCTATTGTTTAATGTCTTTGGCGTAATTTGGGTCATGTGCATTTTTTATCCATTTGTCGATATGGTATGCAAACTGGTGGGTTATGATCCTGCTATCGGCGGACAAACAGAACGATTGCCAATTGTCCTGGCCATGTTCCACACCTGCTTCAATGTGAGCAACACAGCAGTCCTTATCGGTTTCATTCCGCAAATCGAGAAAGTTGTCTGCTGGTTATTACCCAACAAACAAGATCAGGAGCACGAATCCTTCAAACTTCAGTATATTAAATCCAACCTGATACAGACACCGGAGATTGCCGTTCTGCAGGCACAAAAGGAAACAGCCCACTATGGTAAGCGCCTACAACAGATGTTTACTCTGGTTCAAGAGATGCTCCTTGAGAAAGATGAAGACAGCATTCATCAGAAGTTTGAAGAGATTGAGCGGGAAGAACAAGTTACCGATGAAGCCGAGATTGTGATTGCCCACTTTTTGGAGCAGGTGAGTGAAGGACATTTAAGCGACGACTCTAAAATGAAAACACGCCAGATGTTTCGTGAAATCGGAGAATTGGAGAGCATTGGCGACTCATGCTATCGCTTGGCACGCACGATGCATCACCGAGGACAACTTGGAAATCAGTTAGATGAAATGCGCATTGAGCAAATTCAACAGATGATGACACTCTGCGACAAGGCGCTGACACAGATGAATGTCGTGCTGGCCGATCCGCTAGAACAGAACGAGCTGCGCCAAACATACTACTACGAGAACATTCTCAACAAGATGCGCGATGAGCTGAAGGCGGAAAACGTGCGTGCTGTCAATGATAAACAATATGATTATTCACTTGGCACCACTTTCAGTGACCTGGTGGGCGAACTTGAGAAACTGGGAGATTATGTTGTCAATGTCGTTGAAGCGCGTTTTGGGCAAATGTAATAGCATTGTAACGGCATCAGCGTAGCTCATTTGCAATCTATTTGCTATATTTGCAATCAGTTATGAAACAGCAACGCATTTTAGTGGTTGATGACGAACGCAGTCTGTGCGACATCCTGCTATATAATCTGTCGATGGCAGGTTATCAAGCCGTAGCTGCCTTTTCGGCCGAAGAGGCTTTGGAAAAAGAGCCTGCCAACTTTGACTTGATTCTGCTCGACGTCATGTTGCCAGGTTTGTCTGGCTATGAGTTGGCACAAAAACTCAAAACCGACATCGCGACCAACAGCATACCCATCGTGTTCCTCACTGCCATGGAAGCAGAAGACGACAAACTGCATGGGTTTGACTTGGGTGCTGATGATTATATCCCAAAACCGTTCTCCGTTCGTGAAGTGCTGGCAAGGATTAAAGCCGTGCTGGGACGCACTTCTCAAGCCCATTCTGTTATACAAGAACTCAGCTATGAAGGTCTCAAGTTGAATATGGTCAATAAATCTGTCACAGCCGATGGCGAAGAAATCCAACTGACCAAAACGGAGTATGAAATCTTAAAATTATTTCTTGAACATCGTGGACAGGTCTTCTCCCGTCAGGAAATATTGGATAAGGTTTGGCCCCAAGGGGTGGTTGTGAGTGACCGTACTGTGGATGTCAACATCACCCGCATGCGCAAGAAGATTGGACGCTACTCGTCATGCATCGTCACTCGTCAAGGCTTTGGTTATTTGTTTGAAAAAATATAGAGTTATGAAACATTTATCCGAAGGTAGAAAGATGTTCCTCACCGTCATGGTGATATTTGTTGTCTATGCCGTAATATTCATCCTGTTTGAAGATTATGACCGCCATTTCTTGAGGCCCTTCATGGAAAGCAGTGATTGGCACTTGATGCTGTTCTCGATCGTGGTCATGATCATCTTGGGCGTTTTGTTGCATCGATATTCACACCGCATGGATGAACGCATCAGCAAAGAGCAGTCTGACAAAGAGACCAAGATGCGCCGAGAACTTACCCAAAACATAGCGCACGAGCTCAAGACTCCTGTATCCAGCATTCTAGGATATACCGAAACCATACTCGATCATCCAGACATGGATGACGACACACGGCGGCAGTTTATTGAGCGGGCACAATCCCAGGCACACCGTTTATCCGCCTTGCTGCAGGATATCTCCACATTGAACCGCATGGACTATGCTGCCGATATGTTTTCCATGAAGCCGGTTGATGTGTCGCGAATCGTTGCTGACATCGTCAAGGAAACAGAACTCACAGCTACCAGTAAAAAAATTGCCGTGTGTAACTGTCTGTCACAAGACATCATCGTTAATGGCAATGAATCCCTTATTTACAGCATCTTCAGCAACTTGATGGATAACGCCCTCAATTATGCCGGGGACGGGACAACAGTAATCATCTGCGCCTTTGAGCATAATGATAATTGGAAATTCATCTTTTCCGATAATGGAGTGGGTATCAATGCCGAACATCTGCCACGCATTTTTGAACGCTTTTATCGTATTGACAAGGGACGTAGCCGTTCATTGGGCGGAACGGGATTGGGACTCTCCATCGTCAAGAATGCTGTAATACTGCATGGTGGCAACATTACAGCAAAGGTAGAAGAAGGCGGAGGTTTGCGCTTTGAATTCACGCTCAAGAAAGTGGTGCATTGAATAGTAGTGACAAGTTCCTATTGATTAGTTGATGGTGAGCTACTCGATGAGCGGTGGGAACTGGGTGATCTCCGCCGGGTGAAGTCGCCCAGCGGCATGAGGCTGTAGTGGATGCACTTCAATCCAGCCGGCTATGATGGCTGGATTGAAGTGCGGAGCGTAAAGCAGCCGAATACAGCCCTGTGACCATAGCGAATGTAATCCCCTGGTGCTTGCGGGCCATGTCGCCAACTACGGTTCCTTGGGTGGCAGGCTTTGGAAGTTTCGTGTTGCCCACACTTGAAGGAGAAACACGATGCTGAAAACGGCACCCACCTTATACGGGCCGAGGATGTCTTCAACTCC
>Ga0310697_10005880_pt1 | contig 11773 bp, 10 predicted proteins | sample 172DNAGHGlowgp2_FD_203883 | JGI IMG/M metagenome (GOLD analysis project Ga0310697, IMG submission 203883) | Sheep rumen microbial communities from Palmerston North, Manawatu-Wanganui, New Zealand - 1728 DNA GHGlow gp2 (v2) (version 2) | ecosystem: Host-associated > Mammals > Digestive system >... | reverse complement strand
GGAGCGCCACCATGGATAAGATAGGACGTTATGAATTCATGGCCGAGCCGTTTCATTGCGACTTCTCAGGCCGTCTGTTTGTGGGACATCTGGGCAACCACATGCTCAATGCAGCCGACTTCCATTCCACAGACCGCGGCTTTGGCATGCAGTACCTGATGGGTATTCACCGGTCGTGGGTGCTCTCGCGCCTGGCCATTGAGATGGAGGAGATGCCACCGATGTACACTAAGTTTAACGTCGAGACGTGGGTGGAGTCCGCCATGCGCTACTTCACCTCGCGAAACTTCGCCGTCATAGGAACCTCCCCTCGGGGAGGCCAGGAGGGGGTTGTCTACGGCTACGGCCGCAGCATCTGGGCTATGATTGATACCGAGACGCGCCAGCCTACCGACATCTTTGCCATCGACGATGGTGCCATCAGGCAATGGATAGTCGATGACAAGGCGTGCCCCATCGACAAGGGCGGACGTGTGAAGATGAGCGACCAGGCACAACTGGTACGCACCATCGACACCTATTATAATGATGTAGACATCAACGGCCACATCAACAGCGTGAAATACATAGAACATGTGCTCGACCTGTGGCCCATAGACTGGTATCGCCAGCACAGCATGAAGCGCTTCGAGATAGCATACGTGGCTGAGGCTCATGCCGGCGACCGCCTTTCGTTCTTCAGGGAGCAGACAGCTGAAGGTGAGTTCTGTGTGCGTATCTGCAAGGACGATGGTACAGAGTGTTGCCGAAGCAAGGTTAAATTCTTATAATCTTGAAAGATTATTTGGCCGTTTGGTGACAAATTGCTAACTTTGCATCCAATTTTAAGAGTTAACCTCTCGTCGCACCCTCGCGCAGGGTGGGAATGTGCTGATAAAAAGCCGGTGGTGAGCACCGACCGGCCGGTTCTCGGGTAGGGCTGGCATAGCGCAAGGGGCATGTATAACATTTAATCAATTTAGCTATTATGGCAGAAATGAATTTTGGTGGCGTTATCGAGACAGTAGTCACCAGCAAGGAATTCTCTTTGGAGAAAGCACGTGAAGTATTGAAAGACGAAGTGATTGCCGTCATCGGTTATGGTGTGCAGGGTCCCGGACAAGCCTGCAACCTGCGCGACAACGGTTTCAACGTGATTGTCGGACAGCGTCAGGGCAAGACCTACGACAAGGCCGTGGCAGACGGCTGGGTGCCCGGCAAGACCCTCTTCTCTATCGAGGAGGCTGCTGAGAAGGGTACGATTCTTTGCATGCTGCTCTCCGATGCCGGTCAGATTCAGCAGTGGCCCACCATCAAGCAATATCTGAAGCCCGGCAAGACTCTGTACTACAGCCACGGCTTCGCCATTAACTGGAGCGACCGCACGGGTGTTGTCCCCCCGAAGGACGTCGACGTCATCATGGTGGCTCCTAAGGGCAGCGGTACCAGCCTGCGCACGATGTTCTGCGAGGGCCGCGGCCTGAACTGCTCGTATGCCATCTACCAGGATGCTACGGGCAAGGCCACGGAGAAGACGCTGGCCTTCGGTATCGGTATCGGTGCCGGCTATATGTTTGAGACAACGTTCCAGCGCGAGGCTACCTCTGACCTCACCGGTGAGCGCGGCTCGCTGATGGGTGCCATCCAGGGACTGCTGCTGGCACAGTACGAGGTGCTGCGTGAGAACGGCCATTCACCCTCGGAGGCTTTCAACGAGACCGTTGAGGAGCTGACACAGAGCCTTGGCCCGCTCTTCGGTGCCAAGGGTATGGACTGGATGTATGCCAACTGCTCGACCACCGCTCAGCGCGGTGCATTGGACTGGGCTCCCCGTTTCCACGACGCCATCAAGCCCGTCATGGAGTGGCTGTACTACTCGGTGAAGACCGGCAACGAGGCTCAGATTACTATTGACGCCAACTCGAAGCCCGACTACCGTGCAGGTCTGGAGAAGGAGCTTGAGGCTATGCGCAACCAGGAGATGTGGCGTGCCGGCGAGACTGTCCGCAAGCTGCGTCCCGAGAACCAGGATATCTAAGACAGGAATCCCTCTTTAGATAAAAAGAATTAAGAAAATCGTTCTTTTGAGCGGTTTTCTTAATTTTTTTTCGTATCTTTGCGACCACTAACCGAACAAATCATTTTTATGCTTAGAAAAATAAGAACATTGCTGGCAGCAGTCACGTTCACGTGCATCACGTTGCTGTTCCTCGATTTTACGGGAACGTTGCACCGGTGGCTTTTCTGGCTGGCTGACATCCAGTTCTTGCCTGCCGTCATGGCGCTCAATGTTGTGGTCATCGTGGCCTTGGTGATGCTGACACTCGTCTTCGGACGTATCTACTGTAGCGTCATCTGTCCGCTGGGTGTGCTACAGGACTTGCTGGCCAGACTGCGCCGTAAGAAGAACAAGTACTCCTATTCCCCTGAGGTGCGCTGGCTGCGCTATCCTGTCCTGGTGGTATTCATCGTGGCAGCATTGGCGGGGGTAGGCTCGCTGTTCCAGTTGCTGGCTCCCTACAGCAGTTTCGGGCGTATAGCCACCATGCTGCTGCAGCCCCTGTGGATGCTGGGCAACAACGTGCTGGCTTTCCTGGCCGAGCGTGCCGACAGCTACACCTTCTACACCGTTGACGTATGGGTGAAGTCGATGCCTGTGATGGCAGTGGCAGCCGTCACTCTGGTGGTGCTGGTGGTGCTGGCCTGGCGAGGTGGGCGTACCTACTGCAACACCATCTGCCCGGTAGGCACGGTGCTGTCGCTGCTGGCCCGTTTCTCATTGCTGAAGATTCATTTCGACAAAAACAAGTGCCGTAACTGCTCCCTCTGTTCGAAGAACTGCAAGGCGGCCTGTATTGACTATAAGACCCATACGGTGGACTATTCGCGATGTGTGGTCTGCGGCAACTGCCTAAGCAGTTGTAAGTTCGGGGCATTGAATTATGGTTTAAAAGCCTCCCCAAGCCACTCCGAAGAAGGGGGTGTCAGATTACCTGAATCTGCAGAAAGCACAACGTCTTCCAGTAACCAGACACCCCCTCCTCCTTCGGAGGGGCTTGGGGTGGCTTCCCGCCGCTCGTTCCTGCTGGCTACTGCTCTGGCCACGACGGCAGCCGTAGCCCAGAAGAAGGACAAGGTGATGGACGGCGGACTGGCAGAACTGGAGGACAAGGTGGCACCCACGCGTCAGACGCCGCTGGTGCCGCCGGGGGCACGCTCACTGGCGAACATGCAGCAGCGTTGCACGGGCTGTCAGCTCTGTGTGTCGGAGTGCCCTAACAACGTGCTGCGTCCGTCAACCGATTTGCTGCACCTGATGCAGCCCACGATGTCGTATGAGCGTGGCTATTGCCGGCCTGAGTGTACGCGTTGCTCACAGGTCTGTCCCGCCGGTGCCATTCAAGATATTGACCGCGACGAGAAATCGTCTGTCCAGATAGGTCATGCCGTCTTCATTAAGAAGAACTGCGTGGCGGTGACCGACGGTGTGGAGTGTGGTAACTGTGCCCGCCACTGTCCGGCAGGAGCCATTGAGATGGTACCCCTGGATGCCGACGATGAGGAAGGACCCTACGTGCCTGCCGTCAACGAAGAGGCCTGCATAGGCTGTGGTGCCTGCGAGTATGTCTGCCCGGCACGTCCCTTCTCGGCCATCATGGTGGAGGGGCATGAGGTGCACCGTACCATTTGATTATTTACTATTTACGATTTATGAAGGGGAAAGATATATCAAGGAGAAGCTTCCTGAAAATGTTCGGGGGTGGGGCAGTGGCTACGGCAGCTGTGCTGACAGGCTGTGAGAATAAGAAGATGCAGGAGGTTAGCGACGAGTATAAGAACCAGGTAGAGCCGGCGGTGGGCAAGATGACCTACCGCGTGAACCCCACCACAGGCGATAAGGTGTCCATTCTTGGCTACGGCATGATGCGCCTGCCCTCGAAGGTGGACAATGGCGATGATTTCGATCAGGACATGATCAACCGTCAGGTAGACTATGCCATAGAGCACGGTCTGAACTATTTCGACACCAGCCCCGTCTACTGTCAGGGCAAGTCGGAACGCTGCACGGGCATAGCCCTGAGCCGCCACAAGCGCGACGAGTATTTCGTGGCTACGAAGTTGTCTAACTTCAACCGCGACCTGTGGAGCCGTGAGAAGAGCATCGAGATGTACCGCAACTCGCTGAAGGAGCTGCAGGTAGACTATATCGACTATTACCTGCTGCACGCCGTCGGCGGCGGCATGGATGAGTTCAATGGACGCTACGTTGACAATGGTATGATGGACTTCCTGCTGGCTGAGCGCCAGGCGGGCAGAATCCGTAACCTGGGCTTCTCGTTTCACGGCTATAAGAATGTGTTTGATGAGGTCTTGGCCATGCACGACAAATACCATTGGGACTTCGTACAGATAGAGCTGAACTATCTGGACTGGGACTATGCCGACGAGATTAACAGCCGCAATGTAGATGCCAGCTATCTCTACCAGGAACTGCAGAAACTGTCCATTCCGGCCGTTATCATGGAACCCCTGCTGGGCGGACGGCTGGTGAAACTGCCACAATACCTGATGACTGAGCTGAAGCAGAAGAACCCGGAGCGCAGCGTGGCCTCATGGGCCTTCCGCTATGCCGGAACGCCTGAGGGGGTGCTCACCGTGCTGAGTGGCATGACCTATATGGAGCATCTCAAGGACAACCTGCTGTCGTACTGTCCGTTGGAACCTCTGACGGAAGAACAGATGCGCTACCTTGACAACGTAATTGCACAGAAGATTGTGGGACTGGAGAATATCCCCTGCAACGACTGCAAGTACTGCATGCCCTGTCCCTACGGCATCGACATACCTGCCATCTTCGTCCATTATAACAAATGCAAGAACGAAGGGTCGCTGCCCATGGGCGTCGGCGACAGCGAGTACCGCAAGCATCGCCGGCAGTACCTCATCTCGCTCGACCGTGTTGTGCCCCGAGACCGCCAGCCCGACCATTGCATCCAGTGTGGCCAGTGCGAGCCTCATTGCCCGCAGAACATCAAGATTCCGCGCGAACTGGCCAAGATTGACCAGATGATTGAGGAGCTTAGGCAAAATAATTCATAAATCTTTGCAGGCAATTAAGAATAATTTCGTACCTTTGCACCCAATTATGGGAAGAAAGATTGTTTTGACGATAATGATAGTCATGCAGACGCTGGCTCTCGGTGCACAGGAATGGCAGCGGGCGGCAACGATAACAGCAGACATGACGGCCAACGAGCGACAGGCGCGTCGCATCTTTAACCAGGCTTTTCAGCAGGTGTTCGGCGAGCAGGGAGCCTCGCTCCACTATGACGTTAACATCGTGGGCATCTATAAGACGCGCGGCGACATCAGCTTCAAAGGTAAGAAGCAGAAGTTCGTCGACGAGCGCGTGAACACCTGGAACGACGGCACCACGGCCTATATGGCCTTCCGCAAGAAGAAGGAGGTTCATATACATGCCGCCAACTCTGATAAGAAAGATAAGTATAGCGGTAAGTTCAAGTTCGTACTCGATGACTTCAACTACAGCATCTCTGAGGATGACGGACACTTCCTGCTGACGCTGAAACAGAAGAAGAAGGCCAAGGGCACCATCAAGACGGTGAAAGCCTGGGTAACCAAGAAAGGCTACGAGCCCGTACGTCTGCGCATCAAGGTGGCTTTTGTCTGGACAACGGTGAAAATCAGCAATTTCCGTGCAGGCGGCATCGACGACAGCATTTTTATCTTCCCGCAACAGCAGTTCAAAGACTGGAAATTCATTGATAAACGTAACGATTGAAACAAGCTCAATATGGCAAAACTCATTATTAACAGCTACGACGAATTTGCAGCCCATCTGGGTGAGGAGTTAGGCACCTCAGACTGGCTGCAGATAGACCAAGACCGCATCAATCTCTTTGCCGACGCCACGCTCGACCACCAGTGGATTCATGTCGACGTGCAGCGCGCCAAGGAGGAGAGCCAGTACCACTCAACCATTGCCCACGGCTATCTGACATTGTCGATACTGCCTTACCTGTGGGCTCAGATTATCCAGGTGAACAATATCAAGATGCTTGTCAACTACGGTATGGACAAGATGCGCTTCGGACAGCCCGTCGTTACCGGCTCACGCGTCAGGATGGTCACCAAGCTGCACAACATCCAGAACCTGCGCGGTATCTGCAAGACGGAGATAGATTTCAAGATTGAGATTGAGGGACAGCGTAAGCCAGCACTCGAAGGCATCGCATCGTTCCTCTATTATTTTATATAAGCATAAGCTATGGGAGGTTTCTTCGGCTGTATTGCCAACAAACAGTGTGTCAACGATTTGTTTTATGGCACCGACTACAACTCACATCTTGGCACCAAGCGTGCCGGTCTTGTCACGTTCGACCCGGAAAAGGGATTCAACCGCAGCATCCACTCGCTGGAGCGCGACTACTTCCGCTCACGCTTTGAAGATGAGCTCGACTCGTTCATCGGCTGTCAGGGCCTGGGTGTTATCAGCGATACCGACCCTCAGCCTATCATCGTCAACTCCCACCTCGGGCGCTATGCAGTAGTCACCGTTGCCAAAATCAACAACCAGCGTGAGATAGCCGACGAACTGCTGGCGCAGCGCATGCACTTCAGCGAGATGTCGGCTAACAACATCAACCAGACGGAACTGGTGGCCCTGCTTATTAACATGGGCAATACGTTCGTCGAAGGCATCAACAACGTTTACCGCAAGATTGAAGGCTCCTGCTCCATGCTCATCCTGACGGAGGACGGCATCATTGCTGCCCGCGACTTCCTGGGCCGCACACCCATCGTCATCGGCAGGAAAGAGGGAGCATACGCCGTCAGCTCTGAAACCAGCAGCTTCCCCAATCTAGACTATAAGGTGGTGCGCGACCTGGGACCGGGCGAGATCGTGCGTCTTCACGCAGACAATTTCGAGGTGCTGCAGCCGGCTTTCAGTCATGAGCAGATATGCTCGTTCCTCTGGGTGTACTACGGCTTCCCCGCAAGCAACTACGAGGGTATCAATGTTGAGGCTGTCCGCGAGAAGAATGGCCGTATGATGGGACAGAATGACGACACCGAGGTGGATTGCGTCTGTGGCGTGCCCGACTCGGGAGTCGGCATGGCATTAGGCTATGCCGAGGGCAAGGGCGTACCTTATGAGCGTGCCGTGCTGAAGTACACGCCTACGTGGCCGCGCTCGTTTACACCGGGCAACCAGAGCCGCCGCAGCCTGGTTGCCAAGATGAAGCTCATTCCCAACGGGGCCCTGCTCAAAGACCGCCGTGTCGTCTTCTGCGACGACTCCATCGTGCGCGGTACTCAGTTGCGCGATAATGTGCGCACGTTCTTTGAGTACGGTGCCAAAGAGGTTCATTGCCGCATCTCCTGCCCGCCACTGGTCTACGGCTGTCCCTTCATAGGGTTCACATCATCGAAGACCGACATGGAGCTTATCACGCGTCAGATTATACGCGACTTTGAGGGTGAAGACAAGGTCAACCTGGAGAAATACGCCAAGACCGACTCGCCCGAATATCAGCGCATGGTGACGGAGATTGCCCGCCGTCTGGGACTTTCGTCGCTGAAGTTCGCCAAGCTCGAAGACCTCATAGAGTCGATAGGCATGCCTAAGTGCAAGGTGTGTACACACTGTTTCGACGGTACGAGTTACAGTCACAGTCCTGAGAGCGAAAAGTTCTTTTAATAAAATAATGAGCCGAAAGTTTTGTACTTTCGGCTTTTTTGTGTACTTTTGCATCATTGAAACAAAAATATAACCTAAAATCAAAACGATAGTAATGAAACAGACTATTCTTGTTACGGGCGGCACGGGCTTCATTGGCTCGCATACCACCGTGGAACTGCAGCAGGCAGGCTATGAAGTAGTGATTATCGACAATCTGTCGAATTCTAATGCCAATGTCGTGGACGGCATAGAGAAGATTACCGGTGTGCGTCCCGCTTTCGAAAAGGTCGACTGCTGTGACTACGAAGCCCTGGAGGCCGTGTTCCAGAAGTACCCGAAGATAGAGGGCATCATCCACTTTGCCGCATCAAAGGCTGTGGGCGAGTCTGTAGAAAAACCGTTGCTCTACTATCGCAATAACCTCACGTCGCTCATCAACCTGCTCGAGCTGATGCCTAAGTATGATGTCAAGGGTATTATCTTCTCATCGTCATGCACCGTCTACGGACAGCCCTCTCAGGAGAATCTCCCCGTTACTGAGAACGCCCCCATCCAGAAGGCCATGTCGCCCTATGGCAACACGAAGCAGATTAACGAGGAAATCATACAAGACTATATCCACTCCGGCGCCCCTATCAAGTCGGTCATCCTGCGCTATTTCAATCCCATCGGCGCCCATCCTACTGCCCTTATCGGCGAGCTGCCCAACGGTGTGCCCATGAATCTCATCCCCTTTGTCACGCAGACGGCTATGGGCATCCGCGGACAGCTGAAGATTTTCGGCAACGACTACAACACCCCCGACCACACCTGCATACGCGACTATATCTACGTCGTCGATCTGGCCAAGGCTCATGTCAAGGCCATGGAGCGCGTGCTCGATAAGCCTGAGACCGATGCCGTCGAGGTGTTTAATATAGGTACTGGCCGCGGCCTCTCCACACTCGAGGTGGTTGAGGGCTTCGAGAAGGCTACCGGCGTGAAGGTCAACTGGACCTATGCACCACGCCGTGAGGGCGACATCGAACAGGTTTGGGGCGATGTTACCAAGGCCAACGAGGTGCTGGGCTGGAAGGCAGAGACTCCTACTGAAGACGTGCTGAAGTCGGCCTGGAAGTGGCAGCAGAAACTGCGCGAGGACGGCATTCAGTAATAACGACCCATACGGTCGGCATTTTTGCCGGCTGATATTTTGTGTTTGTGTTGATGCGGGCTCCGATGTGAATCGGGGCCCGTTTTTGATTTAGACAGCGTATAAATTTAGAAAAATGTAGTCTCCAATGCTTGCAAGAACAGATTTTTATTCGTATCTTTGCGAAACAAATATTTTCCTAACACTAAACAAATACCGATTATGAAGAAAAAGTTTATTTGCGCCGTTTGTGGATATATCTATGAAGGCGACGAAGCTCCCGAGAAGTGCCCCATCTGTAAGGCTCCCGCCTCAAAGTTCTCAGAACTCAAGGACGACGCCGATATGACCTACGCCACCGTCCATAAGATTGGAGACGGCAAGCCCGAGGGTGTCAGCGAGGAGATGATTAACGACCTGCGTGCCCACTTCAACGGTGAGTGCGGCGAGGTAGGCATGTATCTGGCTATGGCCCGTCAGGCCGACCGCGAGGGCTATCCCGAGATTGCCGAGGCCTTCAAGCGCTATGCCTTCGAAGAGGCCGACCACGCCAGCCGCTTTGCCGAGCTGCTGGGCGAGTGCGTCTGGGACACCAAGACCAACCTTGAGAAGCGTGCCGCTGCTGAGGCCGGTGCCTGCGAGGATAAGTTCCGTATTGCCAAGAATGCCAAGGCTGCCGGCTTCGACGCCATCCACGACACCGTTCATGAGATGGCCAAGGACGAGGCTCGCCATGGTGCTGGCTTCGCCGGACTGCTGAAGCGTTATTTCGGTAAGTAATCGCGCAATAAAACAACCAAAAATCCGTTTTATCACTATGATGAGACGGATTTTTTTATACCTTATTATAATATGTGCCTGCGTGCTGGCCGCCTGCTCTGACAACGACTCGTTCACCACGAGCCAGAACCACCGCCTTACCTTCTCGGAAGATACGGTCAAGATGGACACCGTCTTTTCCAACGTCGCCTCCAGCACCTACACCTTCTGGGTCTACAACCGCTCCGGCGACGGACTGCGGCTGTCGTCCGTGCGGCTGAAGAATGGCAACCAGACCGGGTTCCGCGTCAACGTCGATGGCTCCTATCTCGACAACACGTTAGGCTCCGTCGTCACCGACCTTGAGGTACGCCGCGATGACAGTATCCGCGTCTTTGTCGAACTCACGGCCGTCGAGACCAGGCAGCCCACGCCTCAGGCCATAGAAGACGACCTGCTGTTTACCCTCGAGAGTGGTGTCCAGCAGCAAGTCCACCTGCTGAGCCATGCCTGGGATGCCCTCAAAGTCACCAATCTCGTCGTCAGCCGCGATACCGTCATCGAGAGCAGCCAGCCCGTCGTCGTCTACGGCGAGGGCCTGCGCGTGGATAGCGGTGTCGTGCTCACCCTGCGCAATACCACCCTCTATTTCCACGACAAGGCGGGCATCACCGTGGGCGGAACGCTCAAGGCCGAGAACGTGGTGATGCGCGGCGACCGCCTCGACCACATGTTCGACTACCTGCCCTACGACCGCGTCAGCGGCCAGTGGCAGGGCCTGAGCTTCCTGCAGTCGTCGGTTGCCAACACCATGGAAGATACCGAAATCCGGAATGCCTCAACAGCCGTCCGTCTCGACTCTGCTGCCATCAGCCACGATACGCCCCGTCTGACGATGACGCGTTGCGTAGTCCACAATGCCAAAGGCGATGGCATCGTGGCCTTCAACAGCCACGTCGCGTTAAACTATTGCCAGCTTACCAACACGCTGGGCAACTGTCTGGCCCTCTATGGCGGCCTGGCATCCATCGACCATTGCACGCTCGCCCAGTTCTATCCTTTCAACGCGGGTAGGGGAGCGGCCCTGTTCTTTGTTGACAGCACAGACCTGCAACTGTCGTGCAGTCATACCATCGTCACCGGCTACGATGCCGATGTGGTGATGGCTGAGCATAACGACACCGCGCGAACCTTCGAGTACCGTTTCACCGACTGCCTGCTGCGCACGCCGGCAGTCGACGACGATACCATCAGTTTCAAACGTATTCTCTGGGAAACGGCCAAGGACAGTATCCAGGGAAAGAAGCACTTCGTAACCATAGACGAGGAGAATCTCGTCTACGACTTCCACCTCGACTCCATTTCAACGGCCAAGGGAATGGGGTGCTATCCCGTTAAAACTCAGTAAACGAAAGCGGCATCAGCTGTTGGATGCCGTTGACGGCATATATTTTGTTGGTGCCATGAAGCAGAATCCGTACGGCCTGCTTAAACCGCGTCTCAGTCTCAATAATCACCTGCCGGCAGGTGCCGCAGGGGGCCACAGGCTCGGCCTGCAGTTCGCCGTCGGGTTTCCGCGCTGCAATGGCCAGCGTCTTCACCGGCACGTCAGGATATTGCGCACCGGCGGCAAAGATGGCCGACCGTTCGGCACATATACCTGCCGGGAAGGCGGCGTTCTCCTGATTACAGCCCATGAACTCCGCACCATTATTCAGCAGGATGGCGGCTCCAACATGAAAATTCGAATAGGGAGCATACGACCGCTTAGTAGCCTCTATAGCCAGTTCTACCAGATGCCGGTCCGTCGGGCTTAGTTCGTTCAGTTGATACTCCTCAATAGTGGTTTTCAGTTCGACATTTTTCATAATAGATTGTTTTGTACCGCAAAGATACTCATTTTTCTTGAAACACAAACTTTTTTTCGCAATATTTTTGGCGAATCCAAAAAAATGTATTAACTTTGCAGCCGCAAAAACAGAAAGGGAAGGTTGGCAGAGTGATCGATCGCGCTGGACTCGAAATCCGGTATACCCCTTTCGGGTATCGGGGGTTTGAATCCCTCACCTTCCGCCAAAGAGAGTTCTACGAGTAACATCGTGGGACTCTTTTTTCTGTGTTTTCTTCCATAGTTTTCTTTTGTGTTTCAAAATAAGGCCCTTCACTGTAGGTCTGTGTCATATACGTATATAGTTGCT
>Ga0310697_10005879_pt1 | contig 11773 bp, 10 predicted proteins | sample 172DNAGHGlowgp2_FD_203883 | JGI IMG/M metagenome (GOLD analysis project Ga0310697, IMG submission 203883) | Sheep rumen microbial communities from Palmerston North, Manawatu-Wanganui, New Zealand - 1728 DNA GHGlow gp2 (v2) (version 2) | ecosystem: Host-associated > Mammals > Digestive system >... | reverse complement strand
TAGCTATAGCATATGGAGCTAAGAGCTCCAAAACAAGGCGAGATATGATGAGTGGAGTTAGATGCTCCAAGCCATCACACAATGCGAGAGAAAGGTAGGTAATTCTTTATCATTAAGCATCATATATATCAGTAAATATCATTTGGAGCCAGGTGCTCCAATAAAGCAAACGAGTAACCATCTGATTATCAGATAGTTACTCGTGCTTTGTGGAGCTGGAGGGGTTTGAACCCTCGTCCAAACGCGGAACTAATAAGGTTTCTACATGCTTAGTCCTGGCTTGGTTTTCGACCGCCGGCAGGCCCAAGACGACCAACCGGTGGCTTATCCTCTAAATTTCGGACTCGGCCCGAGGCTTACCTTGTCCTATCGCCGATATTCCTGCACCACCGTTTCAACCCGCCTCGGCGCGAGGGCAGTTGGGTGATGTCTCGTCACAGCCCCTTGGGCAGTGATAAAGCCGAACTTACTGTTCTTCGGTTAGGCAGCGAGAGCGTAGTTGTTTTCGCCATTTAAATTGAGTCAATGACTGAGATTAAAGAGCCATGCCATTATCGCTCTGCATGCTTGCTTACCACCTCTACACGCTGTCAAAGCCAGTCAGCCCCAATAGTATGTATCCGTGTAAACGGCCTGCAAAAGTACTACAAATTTTGTGCCAAACAATGCTTGTCGGCCGATTTTTTCAGAAAATGTTGATAAAAAGATGGATTTCGGGCGTGTTTTAATGCATTTCCTCAACGAGTTCGTGCCAGTAGGGTGATTGCTCGGGGATGAACAGGCCGTCCTGCAGGTGCTGATAGATGCGCAGGCATGCCCATGCGTCGATGGCGGCATAAGCTTGCTGGGCGCTACTGAGCTGGGTGGCTTCCCAGTTGGAGAGTTGCTGTGTCTTGCTGATCTTCTCCCCGAAGAGGATGGCATAAATCTTCTGGAGCCCCATGTCGGTGATGTGATAGCTCTTGACGAGCTGTTGTAGCTCGACAAAGCCTGTGGGTTGGCAGTCACACACTCTAGAGATCTGATTGAAGTCATCGTTTGTCGAGATTCCTATCTTGACGATGTCCTGGTCCTCAAGAAAGTTGCTCAGGGGGGAGGGGATGCCTATCTTGTTGACTCGGAACAGGAAGGCGTCGGTGTCGGTCGATAGTTGTAACAGGGCTATATTATGGCGCTCGCCGCGGTGGAAGCAGGGGCGCGTCTCGGTGTCAAACCCCACAATAGTGGCTGTGCGCAGTGCGGTGACGGCGCTCTTGACCTGGGATATGGCGTCGATGACATGGATGCGTCCGGGAAAGGTGACCCGTGGCATCTCGTTGATAGTCTGTTTTTCTATCGATACTACGTGCATGAGTGGTGCAAAGGTAGTACTTTTTTGGTTAATAGTGAACAGTTGATGGTGAATAGTTTTTCTCTCATGCTTTTCTCGTGCCTGATTATAGGCGTTCGACTTGCTTGACCCCCTTGATGTTGAGCATCTTCTTGGTCAGGTCGTCAAGCAGGGCGATATCACTGACGTTGACGGTCAGCACTCCCTCGAACAAGCCTCCCTGGGACTGGATGTTGATGCCGCGGAGCAGGCAATTCTCGGTCTTGTTGATGACCGAGGTGATAGAGGCGACGATGCCGATGTCGTCACGGCCCAGGACTCTGAGGGTGGCGATGAATTGGCTGCCGGCTTTGCCGGTCCATCGTGTGCGGATGATACGGTAGGGGTAGCGTCCCTTGAGGTGGCGCAGGTTCTTACAGTCGGTGCGGTGGATCTTGATGGCGCCGTCACTGGCGATGAAACCCTCGATGCGGTCACCGTAGATGGGGTTACAGCATCGTGCCAACTTGTAGTTCACGCCCTTGACATCATCACCGATGGTGAGGATGTCGTCATTGATTCTTTCTTCTTGGGGTGATGTGGGCTGCTGAAGGACGAACTCCTCGGCAGTGCCGCGCGAGGCGGCCGATTCGTTCTGCTTGGCCAGTATCTCCTCGTATTGGGTGACGACGCTGTTCACGTTGATGACGTCCTCTTGGATCGCCACATAAAACTCGGTGGTCGTTTTATAGCCCAACTTTTTGATCAGGCGTGCCAATGTGGCATCGTCGGGCTCGATCTTGCGGTTCTTGAAACGACGTTGCAGCGTCTCGCGCGCCAGTTGTGCCTGGTGGGCCTTGCGCTCATTGATGGCGTTCTTGATTTTATTGCGCGCCTTGCTGGTAACAGCAATGTTGAGCCAGTCGAGCCTTGGCATCTGGGTGGTCGAGGTGATGATCTCTATGGTGTCACCGCTTTTCAGGCGGTAATTGATTTTCTGATTCTTGCCGTCCACCTTGCCGCCCATGCATGTGCTGCCCACTCGCGTGTGGATGTGGTAGGCAAAGTCGAGTAGGGTAGCGCCCTGTGGCAGACGGAAGAGGTCCCCCTTGGGCGTGAACACGAACACTTCATTATTGTACAGGTTGGTGTCCATGTTGCGCATCAGGCTCATTTGCCCCTCTTGTCCGCTGGCTTCGAGCATCTCGCGCACCTCGTTCATCCACTTGTCCACGTCGCCGTCGCTCTTGATGCCCTTGTAGCGCCAGTGTGCCGCGACGCCTCGTTCGGCAGTCTCGTCCATTCGTCGTGAGCGTATCTGGACTTCCACCCACTTGTCGCCAGGACCGTAAACGGTAATGTGTAGCGACTCATAGCCGTTGCTCTTGGGGATGGTGATCCAGTCCTTGAAGCGGGAGGGATTGGCCCGATAGATGTCGGTGACGATGGAGTAGGCGAGCCAGCAGGCACGTTTCTCGTCCTTGGGTGTGGTGTCCAGGATGATGCGGATGGCGAACAGGTCATAGATGCCGTTCAGGTCCACACCCTGTTTCTGCATCTTCTGCCAGATGCTGTTGATCGACTTGGTGCGTCCTTTCAGATCAAATTTCAGTCCCTCGGCCTTGAGGCGCTCGTCGATGGGCTTGATGAAATCTGTGACATACTTGTCGCGTTCTTGCTTGGTCTCCTGCAGGCGATTAGCAATTTGGGTGAAAATCTTGCGGTTCAGGTATTTGAGCGAGATGTCCTCCAGTTCGGTCTTGATGGCGTACAGACCCAACTTGTGGGCGAGCGGGGCATACAGGTAGCGTGATTCGCTGGCTATCTCATGGACGAATTTCTCGTTGGGATGATGGTTGATGGCGCGCATGAGTGCGAGGCGGTCCACTGTCATGATGAGAATCACGCGCACGTCCTCGGCAAACGTGAGCAGCAACTTGTGGAAGTTCTCGTTCTCGACGGCCGCCTGCTTCTTGTACAATGGTGCCACATGGAGCAGCCCATGCACCACACGGGCGATGTCATCATCAAACAGTTCCCTCACGCGTTTCACGTCAAGGTAATCGTTGCGGCACAGGTTGTAGACCAGTGTCGCAATGACCATCGTGCGGTCGGGGGCAATACTTTCACACAGAGTCATGGCCGTGTGCAGGTGCCTGATCACTGGGTTCAGTCCATACTGGTCACGCTTGAAGATGCCGGCCTCGGTGATGCCTCGCTTGATGAGGTCATGCACTGTGTTGATGTCGTGGCGCGACAACTGATCACCCAGCTTGTCCTTTAATCCTCGGACAAGCCTGACCAGTTCTTGGCGTTCTTCTGTTGTGAAGTATTCCTGCATCGTCTGATGGGATGATTTAGTACTAAATTCATGCAAAATTAGCATTTTTGTGTCAATTTGCTTGCAGGAATTTGACTAAAAAACTAATTTTGGGACAATTTTATAAATTCAAGCGATATGTGGAACGAGAATGACAAAAAACTGATGGCCGCTAAGGGCATCGACGAGTCCGTGATAGAGGCTCAACTCAAGCGTTTTGAGACGGGTTTCCCCTGGCTCAAACTTGAAGCTGCAGCAACTGTTGGCAATGGCATCACTCGCCTGGACAGCAAGCAGCAGTCACTGTGTATCAAGTTGTGGAAAGAATTTCAGGGCGGTGGAGCTACGATCGAGAAGTTCCAGCCTGCATCGGGTGCGGCAAGCCGAATGTTCAAGAATCTGTTTGCCTTCATCAACGAGGGCAAGACGGCACCTGAGACCGAATTTGAGCGCCAGTTTTTTGATGGCATTACCCAGTTTGCCTTCTATCCCCAGTTGAACAAGACTTGTGTGAACTTGTACAAGAGCAATGTGGCCGAGCTTATCGAGGCTGGACGGTATGCCGATGTGCTCAAGGCGTTGCTCATGTCCGATGGCATGAACTATGGTGCGTTGCCCAAGGGGTTGCTTCGTTTCCACCGCACTACCGCCGGCTCAGTCCATACTCCGCTGGAGGAGCACCTCGAGGAGGGGGCTCAGTATGCTGCCGATGCCGACCGTTGCGTCCGCATCCACTTCACCGTCTCTCCCGAGCACCGCAGTGGTTTTGAAAAACTCATCAAGGCCAAGGTGCCCTTGATGGAGAAGGTGTGGGGCGTGAAGTATGACATCACGTTGAGTGAGCAGAAAGCCTCGACCGACACCATTGCCGTCAATATGGACAACACGCCTTATCGTGACGCTAACGGCAACCTGCTTTTCCGCCCTGCAGGACACGGTGCATTGCTTGAGAACCTCAACGAACGCGATGCCGACGTCGTGTTCATCAAGAACGTGGACAATGTAGTGCCCTTGCGCTTGCGCAGTGTGAGCACCCGCTTCAAGAAAATCATTGGCGGTTACCTAGTGCAGGTTCAGCGCCAGATCAAGAAATACCTCGAACTTCTCGACAAGGGAAATGTCAAGACCAGTGTGCTCAAGGAGATGCTGCGTTTTGCCTCACAGACCCTGTGCATTGTCGATACCTCGACCGAAACCATGGACGACAATGCTCTTGCCGCTTGGCTGCGTGACAAGTTCAACCGACCGATTCGCGTTTGTGGTGTCGTGCCCAATGAGGGAGAACCCGGCGGAGGCCCTTATCTGGCCTATAATGCCGATGGTTCGGCGTCGCCCCAGATTCTTGAGTCGGCCCAGATCAACCCCGATGACCCTGCTGCCGTCGAGATGATGAAGAGCGGCACCCACTTCAACCCCGTTGACCTCGTGTGCTACATCAAGGATTACAAGGGCATCAAGTTTGACCTGCGCAAGTTTGTCGATGTCGAGACAGGCTTCATAAGCATCAAGAGCAAGGATGGCGTGGATATCAAGGCCCTGGAGTTGCCCGGCCTGTGGAACGGATCGATGAGTAACTGGAACACCATCTTTGTCGAGGTGCCCATCGAGACCTTCAATCCTGTCAAGACCGTCAATGACTTGCTGCGTCGCGCTCACCAGTAATCATCTGAATCTTAGGTGTAAGGAATTAGGCTTTGAAATGAAGAGAATATTGTTACTCGTGTTGGTGACTCTGTCGCTGGCCTTAGGGGTCAATGCCCAGCGCTATATTGACCCTGACACGGTCTATACCGTGCACTCCATCAGCCAGAGGCAGTTCAAGGAACTCATCGCAGACTATCATGCCGTCGATTGGAAGATGCGTAGCCCGCGACCTGTCGTGGTGGACTTCTATGCCGACTGGTGCCAACCATGCAAGCGACTGGAACCCATATTGCGAAAGATAGCTCAGCATTACAACGGCGAGGTGGACTTCTACCGTATCAATGTTGATAAAAACAGCGACATCGCCGATGTCTTCCAGATTCGCAGTATTCCCTTCTTGCTCATCTGCCCCCTTCAAGGCGAACCCAAGAGCATCATTGGGCTCTATTCCCAACAGGAATTTATCCGCGTCATCAACCTGGCGTTGGGCCGCTAGCACCTCTGGCTTTACCGCGTTAATAGTAAATGGCGCTGAGTAATCACTTGGCGCCATATTAATTCTTTAGCTTATTAAATTTATTATGGTTGTAATACATGCCGGTGATCCTACTACCAGTTTCCTCTCGCGATTGTATGAACAGCGGGAGGATATTACGGCGCATATCAATGAGACAGCCACCAAGTCGGCGGTTCAACGTGCCATTCGTCAGGATAAGGTCATCATGATGCTTGGTCATGGTACTAAATATGGTTTGTTCTCGGTGCCTGACAAGAGAGGGTATTATGAGCGCCTCTTGATTGGCAGTGAAATGGTACAGTTCCTTCGTGATAAGACTTGTATCGGCATTTGGTGCCATGCTGACGGGTTTGCTATTTCCTACAAGTTGCACGGTCTGTTCTCGGGCATGATTATCTCAGAGCTACATGAGGCCGTCGAGTGTGAAGTCGAGACGACCAAAGAGGAGATTGACTTCGAGATGGTCAAATTCGCCTCTCGTCTAAGGAGTTGTATTGACCAGTATGAGCTGCAAGAGGTCCCCATGAGGATGAAAGAACTGGACGATGTTAAATCACCGTTGACCACCTTCAACTACAATAACCTGTTCTACTTTAGGTAACTGATATAACTATCTGAATAACAGCTTATTCTGTAGGGTTGGGGAAATTGGCATGAAAAATATCATGCATCAATTGATTGTCAATTCAAAAAAACTTTGTAACTTTGCCCCGCTTTTTAGCGAAACAATTATTAATTAACTTATTTTTAACGATTTATGAACAAGTACGAAACCGTTTTCATTTTAACTCCCGTTTTGTCTGATGATCAGATGAAGGAAACGGTAGAAAAGTTCAAGAGCGTGCTCACCGACAACGGCGGCACTATCGAGAACGAAGAGAACTGGGGATTGCGCAAGCTCGCTTATCCCATCGAGAACAAGAACACTGGTTTTTACACCCTGATTGAGTTTGAGGGTGAGCCCACCATCGTTGACAAGCTGGAAACCGCTTTCCGCCGTGACGAGAAGGTCATCCGATTCCTCACCTTCCGCTTGGACAAGTATGCTGCCGAGTACGCTATCAAGCGTCGCGCCGTACGCAAGGCCAAGGCCGAAGAGCGTGCTGCACAGGAAGCTGCCGAGAAGGAAGCTCCCGTGATGCCCATCGTAGAGGAGGCTCCCGAGGCTCCCGTAGTCGAGGCTAATGAAGAAACCAAAGAGTAAAACTTAATTAAGGAAGTAAAAAACTATGGCACAAGAACAACAGAGGCCCTACAACCAGGGCGAAATCCGTTACCTGACCCCCCTGTCAGTTGACAATCGCAAGAAGAAATACTGCCGTTTCAAACGTAGCGGTATCAAGTACATCGACTACAAGGATCCCGAATTCTTGAAGAAGTTCCTCAACGAGCAAGGTAAAATCCTGCCCCGTCGCATCACCGGTACTTCGCTGAAGTTCCAGCGTCGCGTGGCCAAGGCCGTTAAGCGTGCCCGCCATCTGGCATTGCTGCCCTATGTGACCGACTTGATGAAATAACAACCCGATTACACAAAGGAGGAAACAACTATGAAGATTATTTTGAAAGAAGATATCGTCAATCTTGGTTTCAAGAACGACGTTGTGGAAGTGAAGAACGGCTATGGCCGCAACTATCTTATTCCTCAGGGCAAGGCTGTCCTGGCTACTCCCGCCGCATTGAAGCAGCACGCCGAGAATCTGCGTCAGCAGGCTCACAAGCTGGCTAAGGTGAAGGCTGATGCCGAAGAGGCTGCCAAGGCTTTTGAGGGCGTATCGCTCACCATCCCCGTTAAGGTTAGCCCCACGGGCACCATCTACGGTTCGGTAGGCGCTGCTCAGGTTCACGAGGCTCTGCTCGCTGCTGGTCACAATGTTGACCGCAAGATCGTCAGCGTTCACGAGAGCATCAAGACCCCGGGTAAGTACACCGGTATCGTTCGCCTGCACAAGGAAGTGGCTGTCGAGATCCCCTTTGAGGTGATCGCCGAGAACGCCGAGGAGCTCGCCGCTGAGCGCGCTGCTCGCAAGGCCGAGGAGGCTGCTCATCAGGCTGCTTTGGCTGCCGCTAAGGCTGCCGAGGAAGGCGCTGAGGCTGAGGCCGAGGAGGTTGCCGACGAGGCTCCCGAGGCTCCCGCTGCAGAGTAATAAAACAACATGATAATGACGAAGACACTGGCCTCCTCCACAAGGTCGGTGTTTTCTATTATCCCTATCTCCCAATGACCTTAAAGTCCTTAAAGTCCTTAAAGTCCTTATAAACTCCTAACTCCTAACTCCTAACTAATATGACAAAGCATATTGTAATGTTTAAACTGCAGGGCAGCGACGAACTGCGTCGCGAGTCCGCCTTGCGTTTCAAGGCGGCGCTTGATGCCCTCCCCAGCCAGATTGACGTGCTGCAGAGCATCGAGGTCGCGCTCAATGAGAATCCCGGTGAGGACTGGGATATCGTCTTGACCGCCATCGTTCCTACGATGGAAGATGTTGCCGTCTATGCTAAGCATCCCGCCCATGTGGCTGCTGCCGCCATCATCAAGGACGTGAAGCAATCGCGTGCGTGTGTGGATTACAACTTCTGATTTCCTGATAGCACCGATAGCAAGTAATAAGGACAGGATCCCATGTCGGGGTCCTGTCCTTATATTTAAGGATTAGAATAATTCTTTAATCTAACCGATTATTTACTCCCATTTGCCACTGAGCAGGAAGTTGATCAGCGTGGTTACGTCATTGATTTTGACGAATGTATCCTTATCACAGTCGGCGGCACGCAGGTCAATGCCCTCGGTGTTTCCGCTGAGCAGGTAATTGATCAGGACAGTAACGTCATTAATCTTAACCAAGTTGTCCATGTCAACGTCACCAAGGATATAGTCGGACTCAGCCTTCTCGATCTTGAGAGTCATGTTGTCCACGCTCAGGGTGAGGTTCCATTCGCCAGCAGGAATCTGGAAGGTGGCACCTTGGTTGACAAGTGCAATCTCGGTGCCCAGAGTCTCGTCGGTTACCCAGAAGTCACCGTCGCTAATAGCACCGAATCGGAAAGGAGCAATACCATCCCAGTCAGCAGCGCTGTCAACCAGTTGCTTGGTGAAGCTGAAGTAGCTGTAACCAATGCCGGTCTCGGGATTAACGTAAGCCTCACCTGTGGTGGTGATGGTAGCGGTGTAGAGGTAGTTCTCATCATCGCGTGTCATCTTGACGCCCTTGTTGGTGAACCAACCGCCGTTGTCGTTCACATCACCCAGGATATAAACGTCGCCGTCGTAGTGCTCAGGCTCTACGGGAGGCCACGTGCCGTCGATGGTGAACTTGTAGGTGTCCAGGTTGACGGTAACGGTCCACTCACCAGCGGGAATGGCGATAGCCTGGCCATTGTCAACCAGAGCACATTCAACGCCCAGGAGTTCCTCGGTCATCCAGAAGTCGCCGTCACTCTCGGCACCGAAGCGGAAGGCTGCGATGTCGTCCCAGCCATTGGCGCTGTCGGCGAGCTGCTTGGTGAAGCTGAAGTAGCTCAAACCATCGTTCTCACCAGCTGTGGTGATGTTGGCGGTGTAAACGCCCTCGTTCAGGGTCATCTTGACGCCTTTGTCGGCAGCCCAGCCGTTGCCGTTCACCTCACCCAGGATGTAAACGTCAGCCTCGGGCTCAGGGGTAACGGTGTCAACGGGCCATGTGCCGTCGATGGTGAACATGTAGGTGTTCAGGTTGACGGTAACAGTCCATTCACCAGCGGGGACAGCGATAGCATTGCTTCCGTCGGTAGTCAGAGCGCACTCTTGACCCAGCAGTTCCTCGGTCATGATGAAGTCACCATCGCTCACGGGACCGAATCGGTAAGGAGCGATAGCTTCCCAGTCAGCGGCACTGTCGGCCAGCTGTTTAGTGAAGCTGAAGTAGCTCAAACCATCGTTCTCACCAGCTGTGGTGATGTTGGCGGTGTAAACACCCTCGTTCAAGGTCATCTTCACACCCTTGTTGGTAAACCAGCCACCATTGTCATTCACCTCACCGATGATGTAAACGTCAGCCTCGGGCTCGGGGATAACGGTGTCAACGGGCCATGTGCCGTCGATGGTGAACTTGTAGGTGTCCAGGTTGACGGTAACAGTCCATTCACCAGCGGGGACAGCGATAGCCTGTCCATTGTCAACCAGAGCACACTCGACGCCCAGCAATTCCTCTGTCATCCAGAAGTCGCCGTCATTCTCGGCACCGAATCGGTAGGCAGCGATGTCATCCCAGCCATTGGCGCTGTCGGCGAGCTGCTTGGTGAAGCTGAAGTAGCTCTTGCCGTCGTTCTCACCGGCTGTGGTGATGCTGGCGGTGTAAACGCCCTCGTTCAGGGTCATCTTGACGCCCTTGTCGGCAGCCCATCCGTTGCCGTTCACCTCACCCAGGATGTAAACGTCAGCCTCGGGCTCAGGGGTAACGGTGTCAACGGGCCATGTGCCGTCGATGGTGAACTTGTAGGTGTCCAGGTTGACGGTAACGGTCCACTCGCCAGCGGGAATGGCGATAGCCTGGCCATTGTCAACCAGAGCGCATTCAACGCCCAGCAGTTCCTCGGTCATCCAGAAGTCGCCGTCACTCTCGGCACCGAAGCGGAAGGCTGCGATGTCGTCCCAGCCATTGGCGCTGTCGGCGAGCTGCTTGGTGAAGCTGAAGTAGCTCTTGCCGTCGTTCTCACCTGCGGTGGTGATGTTGGCGGTGTAAACGCCCTCGTTCAGGGTCATCTTGACTCCCTTGTCGGCAGCCCATCCGTTGCCGTTCACCTCACCCAGGATGTAAACATCATCAACAGTGGGTGTGGGATCGGCCTTCTTGACGACTTTCACATAGGCACTTTCACCCTCCTTGATGGAAACGGAAAAGTCATAGGTGCCGGGAAGTACCTTGAATGCATTGGCGGTGCCCCAGTCTCCCATAGCGGTTTTCATGTCATTCTCGACAAGTGTACCATCTGCAACAGCACCGCGACGATAAGGCAGGAAACTCCAGTCATCAGCGTTCTCACCCAACTTTGTGGTGAAACTGAAGTAGCCATAGCCGTCACCGCTATCAGTAACGGTTACATCCTCGAGCTCGAAAATGTTCTCGAGGAGCTCATCAACGGGTTCCATCTCGACTCCAGTCGTGGGATTCCAGTTGTTGCCATTCACCTGTCCCAGAATAAATAATTTACCGGTATAGGGATTGATAGGAGCAACATAACCATCGATCTTGAACTTATTCTGATTGGCGTCAAAAGTAATCTCATACTCCTGATTGGTGCCGGTGAACATGTAGGCACCACTTCCCCTCTGGGTCGTGATCCAGTTGCCGGCCTGTACGTTCTGGTCGCCGCTCAAAGGGCCATAGCGATGATTACTGTTGAAGTTGTCCCAATCATTACTGTTCTCACCAAGGGCATCTGCAAAGCAGAAGTAAACCGTACCGTTAATGGTGGCGACATAGCTGTAAGTGCCATCATTGTTGTCGGTCATCTCGTTTCCCTTGCTAGGATCCCAGCCCTTTCCTAGGGGGGCTTCCCCAACAAGGTACATTGCTGCGTTGGCATTAAAGCCAACGAGAGCAATCAACAAAGAAAAAATTAAAGATAATTTCCTCATACAAGCAATATTGGTTATTAATTAAACATGTGAATAAAAGTTGGTTTTTCTTCTTTACCTGAAACTTTTAAAAAGTCGCTCAAAGATACATCTTTTTTTTACAAATTTATATTCCAAGGTGTTTTTTAAATAAAAAATTCAATCAAGGGCTGATTGGGTAACACAGTCTTCCCAGATCAAAGGAACACATATCAGTGCCGTACCTTATCTACATCTTAGCGCTAGCCTCCCGAGCATGCAACAAGTAAAGACGGGACCCCATCGATTTGGGACCCCGTCTTATTAGGACTCTATAAAAGAATCAGTTCAATAGATGACTCACTTAGAAGATCTCGGTAATAACGACGTGAACCATGTCTTCGTCGTTAT
>Ga0310697_10005878_pt1 | contig 11776 bp, 9 predicted proteins | sample 172DNAGHGlowgp2_FD_203883 | JGI IMG/M metagenome (GOLD analysis project Ga0310697, IMG submission 203883) | Sheep rumen microbial communities from Palmerston North, Manawatu-Wanganui, New Zealand - 1728 DNA GHGlow gp2 (v2) (version 2) | ecosystem: Host-associated > Mammals > Digestive system >... | reverse complement strand
TCAGCCTTTTCAAACTGCACCATCGAGACGTAGCATTTCTGCCCCATCATTTCTTGCACTTCCCAGGGGCCGTGCTTCTGATAGGCGCCCATCTGTGGTTCAATTTGTTTCAATAAGCCCTTAAACTGCTGTTTCTGCACCATGGGTTTCACCTTCTCCGACAGATTCTCGTAGAGGCTGTCGGCCTGGTCCTGAAGCAGAAACGCGAACATCTGTTCTGCGCGAACAGTGTTCTGGTCTTTGTCTTCTCCCTCAGCCATTCCAAAGATAGGAAAGACCGTCAGGAATATGAATAAAAAAATCTTTATATAGTTCATTTGGATGGTCTATTACATAGAATGTTGCAAAGATAGTAAAAATATTCCAGAACGCCAAATATTTATTCATGAAAATTCTCATCATCAGTCATTATCAGCCATAATCTTTTGCCATTAGCGAAATAATTGGTACTTTTGCCCCATGAACAACGAATGTACTCCTCAAATGACCCGTCAGGAAGGGGCAGACGAGTAGAAGAACTCTATGGACGACAAACGCTATCTTCTCAGTCTCATCCGTGAGGGTGAACACCAGCAGCAGGACTTCAAGTACCGTGTGTCTGATGCCTGTAAACTGGCGAAATCGGTGTCGGCCTTTGCCAATACCGATGGAGGGCGTCTGCTCATCGGTGTACGCGACGACGGTCATCTCTCCGGTGTGCGGTCAGAGGAGGAAATCTTCATGATGCATCAGGCGGCCTATAAGTACTGCAGGCCGGAACCGAGCATCAAGTTTGACACCTATCATGCCGAGGGGAAGACCATTGTTGTTGCCACCGTTCCTCCTTCCGATAAGCGGCCTGTCTGTGCGCAGGACGAGACAGGACGGATGCGGGCCTATATCCGTATCGGCGACGAGAACATCGTGGCGTCACCTGTCCATCTTGCCCTCTGGCGTGAGGCCGGCAAGTCTCAGGGTGCGATGATCACCTACAACGACACCGTCCATCAGTTGCTCAATGTGATGCAGGGGTGCCAGACGCTGTCTCAGATTGTCCGTCTCTCAAGGTTGCCTCGTCCCAAGGTGGTCACGCTCTTAGCCCGTCTCATCCGTTTTGGCACCGTCAGATGGGAGTACGACAATCAGCAGTTCCTGTTCATGCTGGCATAGCTCTTTCTGCAACTTTTGCCATCTGTGAGGACGAACTTTTTCGCTTTGCTCAAGGAAATTTCTCCGTCTCGGTAAAAAAAGAAAGGACTTCCTTTGTTTTGCTCTCGACTTTTCGTAACTTTGCCACCAAAACAACTAAACCAAACAAGGATTATGAAGAAACTAATGATGATGGCCGTCCTGCTGACAGCCGCCTTATGTGCTCAGGCACAGAGTGACGAGAACGAAGTAGAAGCGTATTTCACTGCCCGTGAGATGCCCGACATGCTCAAGTGGTGCCCCGCTCCCCCCGACACCGTCGGGACAGCCTTTGCCTACGACATCATGCAGTACATGTGGGGCAAGCAGATGCGCCAGGACAAGGAACGTGCAGCCATTGCCACCCGCGATGCCGTCTACGGCCTCGACTGCATCATCCGCGAGTTCAGCGAGCCCTTCGGCATGACGATCTCGAAGGAAGAGACACCCGAGATCTACAAGGTGCTGCGCGACGCCACAGCCACCTGCGACAGCATCTGCACCCTGCCTAAGCGTCACTACATGCGGCGGCGCCCCTTCATGCGGATGCACGAGCAGACGCTCTATCCTGCCGACGAGCCCGCCCTGCGCAAGAACGGCTCTTACCCCTCGGGTCACACTATCCTTGGCTGGAGTGCCGCCCTGCTGCTCTCCGAGATCAATCCTGACCGTGCCGACACGCTGCTGGCCCGCGGATACATGTATGGCGAGAGCCGTGTCATCGTCGGTGCCCACTGGCAGAGCGATGTCGATGCCGGTCGGCTGGCAGCCTCTGCCGCCTATGCCCGCCTGCACACCAGCGATCGGTTCTTGGAGCAGATGCGGCTGGCCCGTCAGGAGTATCGTTGCAAGGCCGGTCTGGCCACAGCTGCCGAGATGAAGGCCTACAAGAAAGCTGCCGAGAAGCGGGCAAAGGCTGCCAGGCGTTAGTCTCAGCCCCGTTCAGCCGACGGCATCCCGCACCACGAGGCTTGCCAGCATGAAGCCGAAGATCGCGGTGATGTGCACCAGCGACCCCTTGCCCGTCCCCGGTGTACCGTTGTCCGCAGGAGCCTGTCCGTTTTGCTCGTCAGGCTCCTGCGGCTTTTCTATGTCAGTGGCTGTCAGCTCGTCGGAGTAGACACACAGGAACTTCCGTGCCGGATAGTTCCCCTCGCGCTTGAAGCGCTTGCGGAGGGCACGAGCCAGAGGGTCGCCCTGCACCTTCCAGAATTCCGCAATCTTGATGCGGGTAGGGTCTATTTTCAGGGCAGCACCCATCGACGAGAACAGCCTCCCCTCCTGCCGCTCTCCCCCGACGGGGGGAAGGCTCGTGGCCATGCGGATGAGCAGCGCCTTGTCCTTCAGCGAGTCGATGGCATCGATGATGTAGTCGTAGCTGTCCAGGTGGAAGCGCTCTGCCGTCTCAGCGGTAAAGAACTCGTGTACAGCCGTAATGTCGGCTGCGGGGTTGATGCTCAGCAGGCGTTCGCGCAGCACGTCCACCTTCACCTGTCCCACCGTTCGGGTCGTGGCCATCAGCTGCCGGTTGATGTTGCTGGCACAGACGCAGTCAGAGTCGACGATTGTCAGTTGCCGGATGCCGCTGCGCACCAGGCTCTCGGCACACCACGACCCTACGCCGCCCACGCCAAAGATGATCACACGCTTCCGGGCAATGCGCCCCATCGCCTCTTTGCCCAGCAGGAGCTCCGACCTGCAGAACATCTCTTGTTCTATCGTCATGTCGTTTCTGTTTTTTTGATGTTTAGTTTCTCACCGCTGCCGGCGTCCAGTTCCTGAAGAACCGCAGCACCTTCTCCTGCCGATAGCCCTGTCCCTCCTCTAAGAAGCTCGAATCCTGAATGTGCAGGACCTTTCCTTCCTCGTCGAGGACGACAAACACGGGGAAGCCGAACCGGCCGCAGTTCTTCAGCCGCTTCATCAGCTCTGCTGCCTGCTGCGCCTTTTCTGCGCCCTCCGCTTTGCGCGGATGGTAGTTCACGTGGATATACTCAAAGTTGTTACTGACGACCTTGCTGATGGCCGTGTCGTTCGCGATGAAGTCGGCAAAGCGCAGGCACCAGATGCACCAGTTGCCGCCCACCTGGCAGACCACAAACTTGCCGTTGGCCTTCGCCCTGACGAGCGCCTGGTCAATCTGCTCCAGCGGGTTCGCCTCCTCGTCGTACACCTTCTTCAGCGCTTTTTGGGCATTCGCCGACAGGGTCAGGCACAGGGCTGCAACAGCCAACACTACTTTTCTTTTCATCATCATCATAAACAGTCGTAAAACCGGGTGCAAAGATAAAACATTCATTTCATAGAAAAGGTCACCGTTGAAGGACGATGACCAAGGACCTGATGTTTTTCACAACGGAATAATCAGATGACCACAGCCGTTCCGCTGACAGCAACCATCAGCATAGAGCCGTTGGACCCGATGGTCTCGTAGTCTATGTCGACGCCAACGATCGCGTTAGCCCCCATGTCCCGGGCACGTTCCATCATTTCCTGCATAGACGTGTCTTTAGCTTCGCGCAGCACTTTCTCGTAGCTGCCTGCCCTGCCGCCCACGATGTCGCGGATGCCAGCGAACAGATCCTTAAAGAAGTTTGCACCAATAATCGTCTCGCCCGTCACCACCCCTTTATATTCGCGGATGGAGCGGCCTTCAATCTGTGGAGTCGTCGTGATAATCATACGTTTTTTTGATGTTATTTGTTTAACTGAGTATGGAAAAAATCTGGCCACTTGCGGCCAGTCTTGTTTAGTTTTTCGGGGTTTCTCCTTATTGCGTTGCAAAGATAAACTATTTGTCTGATTTTGCCATACGTTTGAAATGTTTTTTGTACTTTTGTAGGCAAAATTAAACCTAACCTACATTATTCACGGTAATTATGTTGATTTCCCCTGCCGACAGACCGCGCTGCGCATTCAGGCAGAATACGATGTGTATTCAGGCAGAATGCGATGTGTATTCAGGCAGAATGCGATGTGTATTCAGGCAGAATGCGATGCGTATTCAGGCAGAATACGATATGCATTCAGCCTGAACGCGTTACGAATTCGTGCAAGGGGCTAAAATCACAAACAGATGAAGAGTAAACAATATCCCGTACAAAGTCTACTTTCTTCGGAAAAGAGTCAACCGTCTCGGGGGAAGTAGGCAACTTTCCTCAGGTGTGTGAGTCCACCTTTTCCGTATGAAAAAAGGCAGGAATCACGCGCAACCCCCTGTTTTCTGCGGAAAGAGCGAAAATTCCACTTTTCCACTTTTCCGCATTTCCAGGAAAACCCCTATTTTATGCGGAAGTCAGAGATTTAGATACCTTTGCACACCCAAGGACACCTATAGATAATGTAATGGCAGACGATACGTCTTTGCCTGTTGTTCTTAATACTATTTTTGGCCAAAGAGTCCCCTGATCATCACATATTTTCAATCACAAGATGTTCGGAGCCATTCGTACTATCACCAACGAGCGGGGGCGAACCGCTCTTCGTGGGAAAAGACGTGGCAAAGGCATTAGGGTATGCAAAAAGCCGTAGCGCGTTAGCTGCCCATGTTGATGAGGATGATAAAAAGGACGCCCTGATTCAGGGCCCCCTTGGTGGAACTCAGAAAATGACGGTCATCACCGAAAGCGGCCTCTACTCCCTCATCCTCTCTTCGAAGCTGCCGCAGGCGGGGAGACCGTCTTCGCCGAGATGGTACAGGAGCAGGCACGGCGCCAGGGTCAGAAAAAACAATAACACTTTTCTTTTCATCATAATCTTCATAAACAGTCGTAAAACCGAGTGCAAAGAAAACAATCATATAAAAGAAAAGGTCACCGTTGAAGGACGATGACCAAGGACCTGATGTTTTCACAACGGAATAATCCTTATTGTGATTTGCTAAAAATTAGTGGTGCAAAGATAAACAATTTCTTCAGAATTGCCAAACAATTGAAAAGATTTTTGTACTTTTGTAGGCGAAATAACTAAAAACTCAATATTATGAAGAAGATTCTTGGTCTGGATTTGGGAACAAACAGTATAGGTTGGGCACTTGTCAATGAAAAAGAAAATGAAGATGAGTCATCATCTATTATCCGACTTGGCGTTAGAGTAAATCCTCTAACCGTTGATGAAATAGCAAATTTTGAGAAAGGGAAAAGCATAACTACTAATGCTAATAGGACATTAAAACGTAGTATGCGTAGGAATCTCCAACGTTATAAATTACGCCGAGATCATTTAATTCACATCTTAAAGGATAATGGCTTCATTGATGATGATACCATCTTGTCCGAACATGGAAACAATAGCACATTTGAGACATATTGGCTTAGAGCGAAAGCTGCTACAGAAGAGATTTCTTTAGTTGAATTTGCACGTGTTCTGTTACAAATCAACAAAAAGCGCGGTTACAAGAGTAGTCGCAAAGCTAAATCCACAGAAGAAGGACAACTTATCGACGGTATGGAAATGGCCAAGACTATGTACGAAGAAGGTATTACTCCTGGCCAATTTTCTCTAAAACTACTTGAAAGGGGAAAGAAATACCTTCCTGATTTCTATCGGTCAGATTTGTCAGACGAGTTCAATAAAATATGGGATTGCCAGCAATTCTATTATCCGGAGATTTTAACAGAAACCATTAAAGAAGAGTTGAAAGGCAAGAACAAGAAACAAACATGGGCAATTTGTTCAAAGCCCTTTAATATTGTCGGCATGAAGCGTGAGACAAAAGGATTTGAACAAAAGATAGAGAATTATCGTTGGCGTACTCAGGCACTTACCCAAAAACTTGGATTAGAAGAACTTGCAATCGTCTTGCAGGAAATTAATGGGCAGATTAGTAACGCCAGCGGTTATTTGGGCAACATAAGTGATCGCAGTAAAATACTGTACTTCAATCATCAGACAGTAGGTCAGTATCAAATGTCTGAATTGCAGAAGAATCCAAACTACAGTCTTAAGAATCAAGTATTCTATCGACAGGACTATCTAAATGAGTTTGAAGCTATTTGGGAAACCCAAGCAAAATATCACCGTGAATTAACTGCTGCGCTCAAGAAAGAGATCAGAGATGTTGTTATCTTTTATCAGCGTTCGCTTAAATCCCAAAAAGGACTTATATCTTTCTGTGAGTTTGAAAGTCAGCAGATTGAAATCGAGACAGGCGGAAAAACAAAGAAGAAGACCATTGGTTGCAAAGTGTGTCCAAAGTCTTCTCCACTCTTTCAAGAATTTAAGATCTGGCAGAAACTTAATGATGTCGTCATTTCTGGAAATGTCATTCCTGTAGAACAATTAGATTTATTTGGAAATGTATCATCTTTCAAATACGGTAAGCGCTCACTTTATCAAGAAGAAAAAGAACGGCTATTTGAAGAACTGAATTATAAAGAGAAGCTATCAAAGGGCGGAATACTAAAGATACTCTTTGACAACCCAAAGGATTATGATTTGAATTTCAAAGAACTTGACGGAAATACGACTCAAGCTGAACTATTCAAAGCCTATCAAACCATAATAGAGATGAGCGGTCATGGAAGTTACGACTTTTCAAAAATGGAGTCACATGATGCCATTCAGATTGTAAAGGAGATTTTCAACGGCCTCGGGTTCAACACAGACATTTTATATTTCGATTCTTACTTAGAAGGCCATTTGCTTGAACAGCAGCCGATGTATCGACTGTGGCATTTACTGTATTCTTTTGAAGGTGATGAATCGGTTATGGGTAATGAAAAACTTATCAATAAGATTTCAGAACAGTTTGGCTTTGAGAAAGAATATGCGACTGTTCTTGCCAATGTAGTATTCAAACCTGATTATGCCAGTTTGAGTGCTAAGGCTATCCGTAAAATACTGCCTCATTTAAAAGACGGGAATGACTATAGCATAGCTTGCGAATATGCCGGTTATCGCCATTCAAAAAGATCGCTTACAAAAGAAGAAATAAAGAATAAGATACTTAAAGATCACTTGGAATTATTGCCGCGCAATAGTCTGCGCAATCCTGTTGTAGAGAAGATTTTAAACCAAATGATTAACGTGGTCAATGGCATCATAGACACTTACGGGAAACCCGACGAAATACGCATCGAACTTGCACGTGAACTCAAGAAGTCTGCACAAGAACGCGAAGAACTTACGAGATACATCAACTCTACTACAAAGCTACACGAAGAATATGTGCAAATACTAAAAGCAGAACCCTTTAATTTGTCGCATGTGAGCCGAAATGACATTATTCGCTATAAACTCTATTTGGAATTAAAAGAGAATGGATTCAAAACACTCTACTCGAACACATATATACCTAAAGAGAAACTCTTCACAAAAGAATTTGAAATTGAGCACATCATCCCCAAAGCAAAGCTTTTCGATGACTCCTTATCAAACAAAACCATCGAAGCAAGGCAAGTGAATCTTGATAAAAGAGATATGACTGCTTTCGACTTCGTCTCAAGTTATTATGGCGACACCTATGCGTCACAATATACCACCCGAATAGAAAACCTATTCAGTGACAAAGTAATCAGCAAGACCAAGCGAGACAAACTATTGATGAAGGAGACTGAAATACCAAGTGGATTCATCAATCGTGATTTACGCGATTCCCAGTATATCGCCAAGAAAGCAAGAGAGATTCTTGAAGAAATAGTCCGAGTGGTGGTACCAACAACAGGCAGCGTGACAGATCGCCTGCGTGAAGACTGGCAGCTCGTAGACATTATGCAAGAACTTAATTGGGAGAAATATGACAGACTTGGGCTCACAACAACAGAGATTGGACGTGATGGGCAGCGTATACGGCATATCAAGGATTGGACCAAACGCAACGACCATCGTCACCATGCAATGGATGCCCTTACCATTGCTTTTACCAAACATTGTTACATACAATACCTGAACAACCTGAACGCAAGAGTCCAAAAAGGCATAGATGACTACATTGACTTGGACACGGTTGAGCTGTCTGCATTAGATAAAGATCAACGCTCTTCTGTGATGTATGCGATTGAAAAGAAGGAACTGCTACGTGACAAACATGGAAGATTACGTTTTATTCCTCCAATGCCTTTGGATGAATTCAGGAGTGAGGCCAAACAACAATTAGAACACATCTTGATTTCCAACAAAGCAAAGAACAAGGTTGTTACTCATAATATAAACATATCCAGGAAAAAGACTGGCACAAACAAGAAAGTACAGCAGACCCCAAGAGGTCAGCTTCATTTAGAAACCGTATATGGTAGCAGTAAACGCCCTGTCACAAAAGAAGAAAAAATTAATGCAGCCTTTGACTACCAGAAAATTCAAACCGTAGTAAAGAAGTCATACAGGGATGCCCTAATAATCCGACTGAAGCAATTTGGGAATGACCCCAAAAAAGCCTTTACTGGAAAAAACAGTTTGGAAAAGAATCCTCTATGGATAAATGACAGCCATACGGAAAAAGTTCCAGAAAAAGTAAAGACGGTAACATACGAAACCATTTATACTATCAGAAAAGAAATAACACCAGACTTGAAAATTGACAAAATAATAGACGAACGGATAAAATCTGTTTTGCAAGAACGGCTTAAAGAATATGGCGGGGATGCAAAGAAAGCATTCTCTAATCTCGACGAGAACCCTATATGGCTCAACCGAGAGAAAGGAATATCTATCAAAAGAGTAACCATAACTGGGATTAATAATGCCGTAGCTCTTCATGACAAACATGACAAGGATGGAAAAGTAATCCTCGACAAGGATGGAAAAACTCAACCTGTTGATTTTGTCAACACAGGCAACAATCATCATGTAGCAATCTATCGCAAGCCCAAATTAGACAAAGACGGATTGCAATTATATAGTGATAATGGAGAACCGTTATTTGAACTCGACGAGAAAATTGTATCTTTTTACGAAGCGACTTCTCGTGCTGTTCTTGGCTATCCAGTCATTGACAAAGAATACAAGAAAGACGAAGGATGGAAATTCCTATTCACCATGAAGCAGAATGAATATTTTGTTTTCCCATGTTACGATGAAGAGGGCAACATTTTGTTCAACCCACTTGACTATGACGAAGACTGGTATTGCAATCCAAACAACTATGCAATTATTAGCCCAAATCTATTTAGGGTGCAAAAAATAGCCACAAGGAATTATTTCTTTAGACATCATTTAGAAACAACTGTTATAGAACCCAAAGAATTAAAAGGAATAACATATAAGCCACAATTAGGACTTAATGGAATAACCGGAATTGTGAAGGTTCGCGTAAATCATATTGGACAAATAGTATCAGTTGGAGAGTATTAATTATATCGTCTATGATCAAAAAGACCCTATGTTTTAGCAATCCTGCCTATCTCTCGCTGAGGGACGCCCAACTAGTGATTAAACTGCCAGAGGTGGAGAAGGCCGACAACCTCACAGAAGAGTTCAAGAAGGCCAATGAGATAACACGCCCCATCGAGGATATTGGCGTGGTAGTACTCGACCACAGGCAAATCACCATTACCCAGGGAGCGCTGGAGGCGCTGTTGGAAAATAACTGCGCCGTCATCACATGCGACTCAAACCATCTGCCAGTAGGGCTACTCCTGCCCTTAGTTGGCAACACGACACAGAACGAACGGTTCCGAGATCAGCTCAACGCTTCCCTGCCCTTGCAAAAGCAGCTATGGCAACAAACGATACAACAAAAGATTCGTAATCAGGCTGCCGTACTGTCTCAATGCTCTGACGCAGAAACAAGATGCATGCAGGTGTGGGCTAACGATGTGCGCAGTGGTGATCCTGACAACTATGAGGCTCGTGCTGCCGTCTATTATTGGAAGAGTCTGTTTGGTCATATTCCAGACTTTATTCGTGACCGTGAAGGAGTTGCACCCAACAACCTGTTGAACTATGGCTATGCCATCCTTCGGGCTGTCATTGCCCGCTCGCTGGTGGCCAGCGGTCTGCTTCCCACCCTCGGCATTCACCATCATAACCGCTACAATGCCTATTGCTTGGCCGATGACATCATGGAGCCTTATCGTCCCTACGTCGACCGACTGGTCTATGACATCACCGAGCAGTATGGGGTAGACGTAGAACTCTCCAAAGACATCAAGGCTGAATTGTTGTCTATCCCAACTCTCGATGTAGTGATAGGAGGCAAACGGAGTCCTCTATTGGTGGCAGCGGCACAAACGACGGCCTCACTTTACAAATGTTTCAATGGAGAACTCAGAAAGATTGCCTATCCTGAACTTTAGCTTATCATTGACTTATGCATGCAGAACGGTTCAGTGAATACAGAGTTATGTGGCTTTTAGTGTTGTTCGACCTTCCTACCGAGACGAAGAAGGACATCAAGGAATATGCAAAGTTCCGAAAACGCCTTATTCAGGATGGGTTCACCATGTTTCAGTTTTCCATCTACGTGCGTCATTGTGCCAGTATGGAGAATGCTGAGGTACATCGAAAACGAGTGAAGGCCATCTTGCCTGAATTTGGAAAGGTGGGCATTATGTGTATCACCGATAAACAATTCGGCAACATTGAACTGTTCTATGGCACCAAGCCTCAACAACCCAATGCGCCTGGCCAGCAATTAGAGTTATTTTAAATCATTTAGACATTGTTTGCACTGTTTTCAGTCTTTGTAGTTAAGTTTGAGTAAGACATGATGAAGGGGGGGGAGAAAAACAGAAAAGGAGAATTCCGCAGTTTTCTTGGAATCCTCCTTTCTTGTAATGGCATTTTTTCTTTTCTAATTTTCTTTGTAAGCATCTGACAATCAGGTTGTTACATGAATCCAGATGTTTATGCCACTGCAAAGGTACTAATTTTTCAGCAAATCACAACTGGCGTTCATTGATGGCGTGTGTTGCCACCGATGTTTATGCCACTGCAAAGGTACTAATTTTTCAGCAAATCACAACTTAAGCTTCCAGAAGTTGTTTATCATCCGGATGTTTATGCCACTGCAAAGGTACTAATTTTTCAGCAAATCACAACTCATCACGGACAAACCGCTTAGGGTTGATAGATGTTTATGCCACTGCAAAGGTACTAATTTTTCAGCAAATCACAACCGTATGTCAGCACACTCCAGAAGGAGGCGCGATGTTTATGCCACTGCAAAGGTACTAATTTTTCAGCAAATCACAACCAATACCTATTAGACTATCAGACAGATTAAGATGTTTATGCCACTGCAAAGGTACTAATTTTTCAGCAAATCACAACGGGGACAGACAATCACCTGAATCTAAATCGGATGTTTATGCCACTGCAAAGGTACTAATTTTTCAGCAAATCACAACCTAAAACGTCAGCGGCTGGCTGCTGATTTTGATGTTTATGCCACTGCAAAGGTACTAATTTTTCAGCAAATCACAACATATTTTTTATAGGTTATTCGAGCCTCATAGATGTTTATGCCACTGCAAAGGTACTAATTTTTCAGCAAATCACAACCCATACGGCGTATCAAAGGAACATGCGCTGGATGTTTATGCCACTGCAAAGGTACTAATTTTTCAGCAAATCACAACGCACTCATTTGTACTTTAGTAGCCGACTGGGATGTTTATGCCACTGCAAAGGTACTAATTTTTCAGCAAATCACAACTTGATTTGGATGAGG
>Ga0310697_10005874_pt1 | contig 11780 bp, 7 predicted proteins | sample 172DNAGHGlowgp2_FD_203883 | JGI IMG/M metagenome (GOLD analysis project Ga0310697, IMG submission 203883) | Sheep rumen microbial communities from Palmerston North, Manawatu-Wanganui, New Zealand - 1728 DNA GHGlow gp2 (v2) (version 2) | ecosystem: Host-associated > Mammals > Digestive system >... | reverse complement strand
GGGGACGTGCTTGAATTAGCTGAACTGAACAATAAAAAAAATGCCGAAATCATGTTTAATGCCGATGTAAACGGCGCACCGAATTTTGCGGTAGGACACGGCGTAGACGGAACTATTGGTAGTTTGTTTGAGATAACCTCAACAAAATGGTATCTGTACGAAATTACAAACGGAACGAAAACAACTTTAAGAAGCGAAGCGCATAATCTAACAGTTGACGGCTTTGTTTCCGTGCAGATTTTTGTCAGGGAGAATGCACACGCTGATATAGTATTCTCAACATCGTCCGGCAGTATTACTATCTCGAATGTTTCGTGGTATGGAACTTCAAAAAAGCCGTATTCAAAAGTTTATTCGGGCTCTGTGCCGCTGACAAATGTAACATTCAAATATAGAATGGGAGACTATGACAAGAAAATATATGTATATGGTGATTCTTATATTTCGTTAAATACAAACGAAAGATGGCCTTATTATGTAACGGAACTCGGATTCAATTCATGGCTGCTTGATGGCTATAGTGGGAGAAACTCGGCGAACGCTATCATATCGTTCAAGACTGAGATGGAAATTGGCAAGCCGGAGTATGTACTCTGGGCGCTTGGAATGAACGACCCTGACACTGCATCAACAATTAACAGCGACTGGAAAGCATGTGTTGAAGAAGTTATAGCATATTGCGACGCCAATGGAATTGAAATTGTCCTTGCAACAATACCTTGTACGCCTACGCAACACAACGAATTCAAAAATGCCTATGTAAAAGAAAGCGGTAAAAGGTATATCGATTTTGCAAAAGCCGTAAACGGGGAAGTTTTCGGTGATAGTTGGTACGCAGGAATGCTGGCGTCTGACAATGTCCACCCGCTCGCGCCCGGCGCGGTCGCACTTGCTCACAGAGCGATGCTGGATATGCCAGAATTATGCGCAAAATAATGCAAAGAAAAACCTAAATTTAAGTCAGTAACTCCAACGAAAACCCGGACCGCCACGAAAACCCGTGACGGTCCGGGGGCGGGGATGGATCACAGACCTGCGACGAAATCTTCGACGACGTCGCCGAGGTGGGCGGGATCGAGCTGCTCGCGATTGCAGGCGCGGACGAGACGGTCCACATCCGTGCGGCGATGGCTGAGATCCGCGTACGACGCGATCAGGACCGGACGCCAGCCTTCATAGCGGACGAGGCCGATGCCGTAGGTCCGGATCCCGAGGTACCGGGTGACCAAAACAACATAGCGAAACATTTGACTTTCCTCCTTTCTCATGCGTTCTGCAATTATAATAAACGCAGAGCGGCGGGGAGACAAGGGGGACAACACAGGAGGAGAGGATGACACCTTTGGAGGTATTCCTGACGTGCCTGACGGTGGTCTCAGGCGCATGCGCGATCATATTCGGATACGCCGCGTTCCGGCGGAATCAGAAGAAGGACGACAAGGACGCCGGCAACGAACGCGGCACGATGCTCACGGAGATCGGATACATCAAATCCGGCGTCGACGACATCAAGCTCGAACAGCGGGAGCAGCGGAAGACGAACGCGGAATTTCTGGAACGGCTCGTCGACTGCGAAGCGAGCGCGAAGCAGGCACACAAGCGGATCGACGGCGTAGAGCTGCGGCTCAATGCGAAATAAGGAGGAGTGAACATGAAGAACTGGAAAGAATGGAACTGGAAAGAATGGATCCGGGCGGCGGGGATCCGTGCGCTCAAGACGGTGGCACAGGCGGCGGTCGCGTCGATCGGCGTCGCGGCGGTGCTGGATGACGTGGACTGGATCGCAGTGGCGTCCTCGGCGGTCCTCGCCGGGATCCTTTCCCTCTTGACGAGTCTGGCGGGTCTGCCGGAAGTACCGCGGGAGGAATGAGATGCCGACGAGCTTCTTGTCCGCGGACGCCGGGTTCCCTCGTCTGACATCGGACGTGCCGATGGAAGAGCGGATGAACCGGGTGCGGGACTATCTCTTCCTGCTCCTCGAGCAGCTCCGGTACACGCTCTCGAACCTCTCCGCGGAGAACTTCAATGACGCCGCGCTCGCGGAGATCGAGGAGGCGATGACGGGTCCGCTGCGGAACACGGTGACGGACCTGGCCGGGAACGTCTCGACGCTCGAGCAGACGGCGGCAGGGCTGACGTCAACGGTGTTCAATCTGTCCGGGGATGTGTCCACACTGCAGCAGACAGCGAATTCCCTGACATCGAGGATCACCGACGCCGAAGGGGACATCTCAGAAGTCACGCAGACGGCGAACAAAATCAACTGGATCGTGGCGTCTGGAACATCGGCGTCCAATATGACCATGACGCCGGAGGCGATCGATCTGATCGCGGAAGGGATCAACATCACGGGATATGTGACGTTCAACGCGCTGAAGACAGCGGGATCATCCGTCATCAACGGCGACAACATCGAGCTTAAGGCGGACGCGGACGGGGACTCGGTCTCGTATCTGACGTACACATCAGCGAATGGGAACACCTTCGCGGAGGTGCACACGCGGGACAACCAGACCGGCACGACGTCCGACCGAGACCGGTACGCCTTCGTGATCGAGACACCAACCCGCGTGGACGGGGACTTCTGTGCGATGAAGCTCGAGGCCGGGGACGCGATGTCGCTCGAGGCGGGGCACCTGCTGTATATGCAGGCGGCGACGCAGATCATCATCCAGAACGGCGGGGAGCCGACAAGAATCGGTGCGAACGGCGTCGCCTATAATCCGAACAGTCAGTACTGTCAGCAGAGCAACTGCTACTACTTTGCAGCGGACGGGATCTACTTCAACGGGACAAGGATCCTTGCCACATAACAGGAGGAAAACATGGACTACAGCAAAATCATCGACGAACTCAAGCGGGCGTGGGATGCGCTCGAGGAAATGCCTGTCCGCGGGTACGCTGCCCGCGCGCGGATCACGATGGCACAGGATATGATCCTGTCCGTATACAACCAGGCGGCGGAGGCGCGGCGGAAGGAAGAAGCGGACCGGGCCGAAGAGCAGCCGGCGGACGAATAAAGGAGGGCGGGGATGGGATTCAGTACTCTGCCCTCCTTGCCGTATGGCGACGGGATCCGCAAGGCGGTCTCCGAGGCCTTCGGCGGGTACGACCACAACCTCGGCGCGGGGAACGGGACGATCTGGGACGAGGGCAACATGACCTCCGATTATTTCCCGCTCATGGCGACGCGGGCTCCGCGCTACGCGATCGAGACGATGACGGATCCGTCTGCGCTCTTCTCGCTCGCCGGGCTCTGGTGGGTGGACGGGACCTCGCTCTATCACGACGGGGACTTCGTCACCTCGGTCACGGCGGGGGAGAAGCAGTTCGCGGCGATGGGCATGCGGCTGATCCTCTGGCCGGACAAGATCGTCGTGAACGCCGAGGACAACACGGTCACCCAGCTCGGCGCGTCGGTCACGGCGTCCTGCGAGATCCGGGACGGGACCTATGCCGGGGAGGAGGCCGAGGGAAACACGATCTACGCCGCCTCGGTGACCTGGTCTTCCCTCTTCAAGGTCGGGGACGCGGTGACGATCACGGGGGCATCGACGGAGAGCAACCGCAAAACGGCGATCATCCGGGAGATCGAGGGGCACGAGCTCCGGTTCTATGAGAACACCTTCACGGACGAGGGGCCGGTGACGCTGACGGTCGCGCGGGAGATCCCGGACATCGACTTCCTGTGCGTGAATGAGAACCGCCTGTGGGGCTGCAAGGGGGACACGATCTACGCCTCGAAGCTCGGGGACCCGATGAACTTCAACGTGTTCGACGGCGTCTCTACGGACTCCTACGCGGTCGACGCGGGGTCTGCGGGCGCTTTCACGGGGTGCTGCTCCTACCTCGGGTATCCGGTCTTTTTCAAGGAAGAGCATATCTACAAGGTCTACGGCGCGAAGCCCTCGGCCTTCCAGCTCATGGGATCGGCGACGCTCGGGGTGGCGGCGGGATCGCACAAGTCCCTCGCGATCGCGGGGGAAACATTGTACTATCTCTCCCGGGCGGGCATCTGCGCGTATGCCGGCGGCGTTCCGGAGATCATCTCGGTCCCGCTCGGGCTGGACCGGTTCACGGACGCGGTAGGAGGATCGGACGGGCGGAAGTATCACGTGGTGATGCGGAACTCGCTGACGGGAAACTGGAACCATTTGGTGTGGGACAGCCGCCGCACATTATGGCACAGGGAGGACGACCGGGAGGCGGTGGGCTTCACTTACGAGGATGGGGAGCTCTGGATGCTGACGGCGGACGGGGAGCTCCTGGGACTCGGGCTCGCAGGAGCGCCTGCGGGTGCCATGATCGAGGACGGGATGGAATCCTTTGTCGAGACGAACGACTTCACCGAGGGCGACCCGAACCGGAAGGGGACGGCGAAGCTGCAGCTCCGCGGGGAGCTTGGCGAGAATTCCACCCTGACCATCCGGATCAAGTTTGACTCCGGGCGGATCGGATCTCCGTCTGACACGAAGGGCGGATGGGAGAACGTGACAGTCCTGACATCCACTGTGAAGCGGTCCTGGTATCTCCCGATCATTCCGCGCAGGTCCGACCACTTCCGGCTGCGCTTTGAGGGCGTCGGGGAGTGGAGACTTTACTCGATCGTGCGCGAGAATTACTCCGGTTCGGAGATTTAAGGAGGCATTATGGCAAAGACTTACACATACGATGATTTCCGCCGGGCTCTGGAAGAGAGCGGGCTCGGCGGGCAGTTCTCGCAGGCGGATCTCAACCTCGCGCGGAACAATCCGGACGCGGGCATGAGTCTGATCTCTTACAAGACGGACTACGCAAACGCGACGACGCCGGAGCTCAGAGCGCTTGCCAACCAGGGTGCGGAGTCGGTGCGCTCCTCCTACGGCGGCTACACGGGCGGCGGGGACGGCGGATCCTTCAAGCTAAATCCAATAAGCCCGAACCAGTTCACCTACGGCGAGGCGCCGTCGTTCACGGACAATTATGCGGATCAGATCCAGTCCGCGCTCGCGGAGACGCAGAACCGGGATCCGTACAGCTATTCCGGGACGGCGCCGGTCTACGACAACCGATACGACCCGCAGATCCAGCAGACGATCTCCGACATCCTCGGACGCGGGGAATTCACGTACGACCCCAAGAAGGATCCGGTGTACTCGGCATATCAGAAGCAGTACGCACGCGAGGGACAGCGGGCGACGGCGAACGCGATGGGCGAGGCCGCGGCGATGACGGGCGGACAGCCCTCCTCGTGGGCGATGACGGCGGCGTCCCAGGCCGGGGATTATTACGCCTCGCAGATGGCGGACAAGATCCCGGAGCTGTATGAAGATGCGTACAACCGCTACCTGCAGGAATACCAGATGAAGCTGTCCGATCTCTCCGCGCTGCGCGGGCTGGAATCCGACGACTACGCGAAGTACCGGGATCAGCTCTCGCAGTACAACACGGACAGGAACTTCGACTATGCCGCATGGCTCGACAATCAGCAGCTGACGCAGCAGGACCTCGAGAACCTCCGCGCGCTCCGCTCGGACGACATGGAGCTGTATCAGACCCAGCTCGGGCAGTACAACACGGACCGGAACTTCGACTACTCTCAGTGGCTCGACGAGATCTCCAACCAGCGGACGCAGCAGCAGGACGAGCGCGCATGGGCACAGTCTGCGGCGCAGTATGGGGACTACTCCCGGCTCAACGCGCTCGGGATCGACACCTCGACGGCGGAGAGACGGGCAGCACTGGACGAGGCGATGCAGGCGGCGGAGGTCGGCGATTATTCCGCGCTCCGTGCGCTCGGGATCGACACCTCGAACGCGACGCTCATGCAGCAGCTCGAGCAGGCATACAAGCAGGCGCAGATCTCGAGCGTTTACGCGAACATGCCGACGGAGGAGGAGCGTGCGCTTGAGAATGCCTACCGTCAGGCGCAGATCGCGAACATCTACGCTGGCATGCCGACCGAGGAGGAGAGGGCCCTGCAGAACGAGCTGAAGCGGGCGCAGATCCTCAAGGCGCAGAACAGCGGGTCGGACAATTCGATTGATGATGCGCTGAATATTGCAAAAGCGCTGGCAAAAGCGGGAGATCCTTCGATGCTGTATTCGATCGCCGAACAGTATGGCGGAGTAAATTATAACAACATCGACCAATACAACGCATCACAGATGAAGCTCACGGGACTGGATGATCTGAACGAACTCTTTGATGACATCCGGCAAATGAAAGCACAGGGCTTCGCCAGCGTTCAGACTCAGGACCAGGTAAAAGCGATGGTGCAGGGTCTGACCGGATACAAGGGAAAGACTATGGACGAACCGCTGAAAAACTTCCTCGCAGAGCTGTTCGGAAAGCAGAGCAACCAGACGCAGAAGAGAGCGACGACACAGCAGGGGCTGAAGATCTCTGCAAATTAAGGAGAGGGACACATGGGAAAGTGGTACAACTACCTTACCGGACTGGACAAAGAGAAGGAAAAGGAACAGGAGGACAAAAAGGACAGGGATGACACTCTGTCCTTTTGGACTGATTACCAGTATTTCAAGAGGACCGGAGAGGTCCCGGAAAGTCAGAAGATCAAAGAGCCGGAGTCGGATACAACGGATACAAGACCTCTCCTCGAAAAGCTTGCGCAGCGCGGGGTGACGATTGAGCTGCCGGAACCGGAGAAGAAGGAAGAGACGCCTGCCCGGACGGGGACTTCCCTGCTCGACGGCGGGGATCAGGCGGCACGGGCGGCGACGGGTTTGTTCCGGGAGCGGATGGCTGCCACGGGTACCGCGGAAAGAATGCGCCTTGAAGATGAAGCGCAGAAAGCTGAGGAAAAGCGGAAAAACGAGACCGTCCGAAATCCGGAATGGCTTTCTTCCCTGCGCACTCCGGAGGAAATCCGGGCGGACCTCGACGCGGAAAACGAGCAGGTCAGAAAGTACGACAAACAGGCATTCGCCAACAACGCGCTCGGCGTATGGCGGGATCTGTTCGGTCAGAACGCAAAGACGGACGAGAACAATCAGAGAATCGCCGAAGAACGGCGGGCGCACGACGAGCGGAAAGCTGCGCTCGAGGACGAGCTTGCGGAGAGAACGTGGGCAGATTATGAAAGCCGGCGGAACAACAAGGACTTCGCGGAGAAATCACAGTACAAGAGCACGGCGAACGGGAAAGAGACGGTTTATAATCCGCTTGGCGGCTATGATTCCGTAGGATTCGACGACCCGCTGTACGAATACGTCAACGGGAACGCAGAAGCCGGGCAGATCCTTGCAATGGAAAAAGAAGAGAATGCCAGACAGAACGGGCTTCTCGGCTTCCTCGTTCCGGAGGACACCTACAACTACGAGCAGGCCGTGGAGATGACCGACGACGAGCGGGCAATGTTCAACTACATCCACGCGACGGAAGGTTCGGAAGCGGCCTACAAATACTTTGACTACCTGCGCTCTGATCTGTACGCACGGCAGATGGAAAAAGAAAAAGACCGCGCGATGGAATACGCGCGGGAGCATCCGGTTCAGTCAACGGTCGCAACGATCGGGACCTCCATGTGGAGAGGGGCGGGCTATGTCGGGCAGACGGCGCAGTTTCTGACGGAAGGAAAAGTCGACGAGAACGCGCCTTACAACCGCATCGCGGCGATTCCTCTTGCGGAGAGGGATGCTGTCACCCGGGAAGTCGAGAACAAATGGGGCAAAGCCGGAACCTTCGCCTATGGCGTGGGCGTTTCCATGGCGGAATTTCTATTGAACGGCGCGATGACGGGCGGCGGTGCTTCCAAGCTCAGTGAGGCGTTTTCACTCGCGCTGATGGGTACCGGAGCAGCAGCCGACGCAACCATTGACGCGAAGGAACGCGGGCTTTCTGATGTACAGTCCTGGGCCCTCGGCACCATCGCAGGTGCGGCGGAGATCATCACGGAAAAATTCTCCATCGAGAATCTGTTCTCCGGAAAATGGGAGACGGAGCCGATCCGGTATCTCATCAAGAATACCGTGGCCGAGGGATCCGAAGAAGGTGCGTCCGATCTCATCAACTGGGTCGCGGACATTATGTTCTCGATGGGAAAAAGCGAGATCGAAGAGAGCATCAAGCGATACAAGTCCGAGGAGGGCATGGATGACCGTGAAGCCTTCATCGCCACGATGAAGGACAAGGGGCTTGAACTTCTGCGGGATGCGGGATCCGGTGCGCTGTCCGGTTTCCTCATGGCGGTTGGTCCGTCTGCAGCGGGACTCGCACAGCAGAACGCGGACAGATCGGAAACCATCGAAGCCGTGAGAAATGCACGCAAAGCCAGAGCCGAACAGCTCAATCAGCAGCCGGACATCATGAAAGGGATCCGTCAGGCGCAGAATCAGGCGACCGAACAGACGCAGAGCGAGGCCGAAGGGCGGATTCCTCTGCCGACGGCGGATGATCTGATGGGCGCGGATGATGCATCCGGTGAGGACTCTGTGATCCGCATGGGCGCGGAGCCGGAGCCGGGTCTGAAGACCGACGAGCAGCTCGAGACCGAGAAGCGGATCGCAAACGCGCGGAACATCACCGAGGCGACGGGCATCAAGTACGGCGTCGACGAGAAGACGATCCGGAAGGCGGAACGGTATGGGCGGCTGACCGGGGACACGGTCGAGTTCTATTCCGAAGAAGGCAAGAACGGGACGGTGCAGAACGGTCTGTACGATCCCACGACCCGGCGGCTCTATTATAACGTGAACGCGAAGAAGACGTTCGAGTTCACGTTCGGTCATGAGTTCACGCACACGACGGAGAACACGGACGCCTACCGGGCGCTCTCCGATCTCGTGGAGCAGCGGATCATGGAGTCCGGGCGGGACATCGCGGAGGAGACCGGGCGGATCATCGACCGATACAGACGGGCGGGGATCACGCTCACCGAGGAGCAGGCGCGACAGGAGATCGTCGCGGACTGGATCGGCGAGAACCTCTCCGACGAGCGGACGATCCGGGAGATCTCCCGGGACAAGGCGTCCGTCGCGAAGCAGATCCGGGACGGGCTCGACTCGTTCATCACGCGCGCGGCGGATATGACGGGCATCATCACGTCCTACGAGGAGAAGAAATACCGCAACCTCGTCGGACTGTATGACAAGTACCTCGGGCGGATCGAGGAGGCGCGAGCGCGGCAGGCGGAGGCACGTGCGGAGAGCAAGCCCGCCGAGGGCGCACCCGGGCAGGAATCGGTCGAGGAATACCGGAGCCGCATGGAGCGTCTCTACCAGGAGGGCGAGATCGACGAGGAGCAGTACAACGACGCGATCGCCATCGCGGACGAGGCCGAGAGCACAGGTACCGGCTTCAGCTCTTCCACGGTCGCGCGGGACGAAGGGCCGGAAGGAAAGATCCCGGCTGCGCTCCGTGCCGTGCGTGACCGCGCCGCGGGGAGACAGTATTCGGTGTCCGAGGAGCGGGCACAGAGACAGTTCGAAGCAATCCAGGCGGCAAACCCTGCCGAGGATGATCAGCACACATGGATCCGGTCTGCAGATGAAATCATGGACTTCCGCTCGGCGGTCGATGACTTCGGCGCGGCTGAAGACGGCGTGACTCCAGACTTTACCGCAGATGACGTGCGGAAAGCGCTTGACACCGGGCGGGTGACGGTTTACTCGTCGAAGCCCATCGAGGTCGGCAATTTTGTAACGCCGTCCCGGATGGAGGCGCAGGATTACGCAGGAGGCGGTCAGGTTTACTCGCGCGAGGTATCGGTCGATGACGTGGCGTGGATCGACGCCTCTGAGGGACAGTACGCGCCTGTATCGGAAGACTCCGGAGAGGGCGTGCCGGCGGCGAGATCCTCGGACGGCGAGGTGCTTACCGAAGAACTGCGCGGCGGGACCATGGTGAAGTATTCCCTGTCCAGCTGGAACGACACGGACAAGGACGCCGTGATGAAGAACCTCGTGGACGCCGGGTACAGCTGGAACGACGCGCAGAACTACATCGACAACGTGAACGGGATCGCGGCGATCATCGCCTCCGACCGGGGACGGCTGGACTACGACGCCGCGGAAAACCAGGTATTCATGAAGCCGAACGCGGAATACGTCGTCACGCTGGACGCCTCGACGCTCTGCGCAAAGCGGCTGACCTATCAGGGGACCTTCGACAAGATCCAGCACGCGCTCGGGAACCGGGTGCTGATGCCGGAGGATCTGATCGATCTCTCCAACATGATGGCGGAGGATGGATACCAGACGCCGTGCGGAATCTGCTATGTAGAGTCGAGACGGCGCCATCTCGGCAAATTCGCCGATCAGTGGCTGTCCACCTATGACGGCGAGTACAAGCCGAGTCTGGACGAGGTGACCACCACGGACGGACTGGAACGGCTCAGAAAAACTCACCCGCAAGCCTACGAAGACTTCATCAAGGCCATGAACAAGAAAGGCACGATGAATCCGAAGGTCGTACAGCTCCGGACGGACTACCGCGGAGACATCAACCGCCTGACCAAGGGACAGGTCACGAAAATCAAGCGCATCGGCGGACTCCGGGTGCAGAGCTTCTCCGACTTCGAGACGCCGCACCTGATCGACATGATGCAGGCGGTGCTGGACATGAGCGCGAAAGAGCTGCCGGCGCAGGCATACACCAAAGTGCCGAACTTCGCGTGGGTCTTCGGCGACACGGGGATCAAGATCAACCTCTCGCTGATCGGCGGGATCGACGCGGACGGGAACCTGACGTTCTCCTCCACCGAGGGCATGGACTTCGACGAGGCGATGCGGCTGCGCGACCGATACTCCGAGAACGTCGGCACGATCCTCGTGGGCATGAACGACGCGCACATCCTGGCGGCGATGGCGGACCCGCGGATCGACTTCATCATCCCGTTCCACAAGAGCGGCTGGAGCGCGGAGGAGCTGAACCGGATGAAATCCCTGCAGGGATTCGAGGATTACACGAACGAGCAGAACGAGCGGATGATCACCGGAAGAAAGCCGAACGGCGGCTACACCACCGAGGCGGCCGCAGACGGCAACCTCTATCCGGAGGACTATTGGGACTACAATGTGAGCGGACGGGAGAACGCGGAGCGGTATCTCAAGCTGTGCGCAAAACAGAACCGCCTGCCGAAGTTCTCAAAGTTCCTCGTGGACAATGGGGACGGGTCCTTCTCTCTCCAGCCCGACGGATCGACCGACGGATACTGGAAGACGCTGATCGACTACAAGATGTACGACAACGAGGGCAACGGCGTGCCGCAGAGAGCCGTCCGCCCGGACTTCAACATGGAGGAGGCTGAGCGGGTGCTATCCGAGTACCAGGGAGGCGCGAACGAGCTTCCGTCCGCGTCGGACGAGTTCATCGAGAAGTACGTCGCACATTATAACGAGGTGCACGGAGAGGGGGAGAGACAGTATTCCGTTTCTGAAGCCGACGACCGGGCATACATGGACGCTGTGGAGGCCGGGGACACCGAGACCGCGCAGAGGATGGTGGATGAAGCGGCACGGGCAGCGGGAGCCATGACTCTGCCGAATGGAAAAAGAAAACCGTACTACCACGGAACAGCAGAAAAGTTTACGGTTTTTGATATCAACAAGTCTTTGGACGGTATGCAGGGATACGGCTTCTACTTTACGCCGATGAAACAATTTGCGGAAGGATATGGTGATGCAAGTGCATATTATCTGATGACGAACAAAATTGCCACCCGTGAAGACCACAATATTACACCGGAGCAAGTGGTGGAAATCCGCCGGGCATATGGCTTACCTCTTGGTGAAGACGCTTTGGAAAAAGCACAGGGCTGGATTGAAAAATCCAACGATATG
>Ga0310697_10005872_pt1 | contig 11783 bp, 12 predicted proteins | sample 172DNAGHGlowgp2_FD_203883 | JGI IMG/M metagenome (GOLD analysis project Ga0310697, IMG submission 203883) | Sheep rumen microbial communities from Palmerston North, Manawatu-Wanganui, New Zealand - 1728 DNA GHGlow gp2 (v2) (version 2) | ecosystem: Host-associated > Mammals > Digestive system >... | reverse complement strand
AGCAGTCAATTGTATTTGGCTGCAAAGTTACAAAAACAAGTCCGTTTCATTTCAAAAAACTACCTAATAGACTGAATTTCAATTATTTCAAAGAGCGATTAGTCCACTTTAACGGGACAGTAGTGATCTGATGAATAATAATAGTTTTAAACCGCAAAAACTTGACTTCTATGTCGATTTTATCAATCAGTTCTTTAAAACTGGTTGTATACCACAAGCATCCATAAACCTGAGTGCAGACGACCCTTTCCTAGACATAGAAGATCCAATCCTTGATTATCTGCGAAATCATTTTTCGAAAATGGAGCATAACCAAGAAGCTTTCTCAGATATTTTACACGAAACTGCCTATCGCAATGCACTCATTTATTTCATTACAGAGCTTATTGGTGTGATGAGATTTTATCGTAATACAGATGATGTAATAAAAGAACAGGCGCAAAAAATAGAATTCCTATATAGAAGGAGCTTGCAAAACCTGCAAGAGGCATTAGATAACAATGAGATCGATGAAGGTGATGTTGATAAATTAGGAGAGGGGTTTAGCGAATATGCACTGAAGAGTACAATAGAATTGTTGAATAAGCGTAAACGATATCCTTCTTTGGAAAGAATTCTTTCTTTGTTAGGAAGAACGCCTTCCGAATCAGGGGATAGTAGGATAAGTCTTATGTCCGGCCAACTAAAATTGCCTCATTCTGGCGGTAGCGATATTCAAGGAATTACTGTAGGACAATCGTTCGCATCTTTATTACCTTTTGAGATGGCATTGTTTTCTGATTGTCAGACTGAAGATATTTTCCTGCATAAATACGTTGACCGTCAACTACAGCTATTTCATCACAAATCAGAAAGTGGAAAAATATCCAATAGCAAGAATAACGTACGATTAAAGAATCGTGGCCCCATAATAGTGGCTTTGGATACCTCAGGGAGTATGGAAGGGCAACCTATGGAAATTGCCATTTTAGTAGTATCAAACATACTAATAGATACCTTATATCAGAAAAGAGACTGCCTTTTAATTGTGTTTTCAGAAGAAATTGAAGTTATTGATCTGAAGAAGAAATGGGGTAATTTCAGAACCAGGTCAATTTCCGGCTTGGGTGATTTAATACAGCAAATAACATCTTTCAATGGAGGAACTGATATTACCGAAATGCTGATAAAAGTCTTCGAGTTGTGGGAGAGCCAGAACACCTACCAATTAGCCGACCTTCTGGTTATTAGTGATTTTGAGATATCTAATCCATCAGATGATTTGCTATTAAAAATAATGTACTATAGAGAACTGGGATACCGTTTCTATGGCTACCAGATAGGAAACGAAGAAGCGGAATTGTCGCCATACTTCAATGAGATAGTCCGCCATGAAGATTCACGACTGAGTTAGCTATCTCAACAGATATTTCATATCTTCCTCAGTGAGTAATTTGCCTCCGTTCTTATCTGCTCTGATAATCTCATTGCAAAGGTCAGTCTTGAGTTCCTGCAGTTCCAGGATTCTTTCTTCGATAGAACCTTTGGCAATAATAGAATAACTAAACACTTTCTGCTTTTGTCCGATTCTGTGCAGGCGGTCTATACCCTGAATTTCTGCAGCTTTATTCCACCAAGGCTCATAGATGAATACAGTGTCGGCTACAGTAAGATTCAGCCCTACCCCACCCGTTTTCAGAGTCATCATCAGTACCCTACAATTTTCGTCCTTATTAAACTTCTCAATAATCCGTTTTCTGTTATGAGTTCCTCCAGTTATGATGTCATAGCCAATATGGTATTCTTCCAGTCTTTTCTTCATCGTCTCTATGCCACCCAGATAGTGAAAGAATACCACAACCTTCTTTTTATTCCCATGTAAAGTCTGGCAGATACGATCAGTCAGCAAATCCGCCTTCGGCGATGTAATCTTGCCATTGCTCACCATCTCTGGTATCGATGCAATCCTTCTCAGTTCGGAGAGTGTTTCAAAGAAAGACACCTGCATCTTGCTATTACCAATTAAGCCAAGTGCTATTTTTCGCTTTACCTCATAGAGCTTTTTCTGGTTCTCATTCATTTCCACATAAATCACATTTTCAGAAAGATCTGGAAGGTCGTTAAGCACATCCTCTTTCATCCTTCTCAGAATAAAGGGAAAAACTCGTGCTCTTAATTCTTCTGTGAAAGCCCTATTACCTTCCATAATGGGAGCCAAATAGTTTTCTTTAAACTTTTTGAAATCTCCAAACATCGTAGGCTCCAGGAATGAGAAAAGCGAATATAGTTCAATTATATTATTCTCAATGGGAGTACCACTCAGTGCCAGTTTATGCGAACCATTTAGCAGGCGTACGGCCTTTGTTGTCAAGGCTTCGTAGTTCTTAATGGCCTGCGATTCGTCGAGGATAACATAATGAAACTGGCTATCTTTTAGCTTTGGGGCATCAAGTCTTACGATAGTATATGTGGTAAGAATGATGTTCGCTTTCGCGGCATCATCAAGGTTCCTGTTCTTGCCATAGTACACGTAGTAGCTTAACTGTGGCGCAAAGCGTTTCAGTTCATTCTCCCAGTTGAATATCAAACTATTGGGCATAATAATGATGGCTGGCTGCTGCGATTCTTTTTGTACCAGCGCCAGCAATGCTATGACCTGAAGTGTCTTTCCAAGTCCCATATCATCAGCCAAACAGCCATTTCTTTTATTCTGATACAGATAATACAGCCACTTCAGTCCTTCTTCCTGATACCCTCTCAATTTGGCATTAACGTTGGGTATGAGCGATGGCTGGTTACTTAGTTTTGCCATTCCCTCATAAAAAGCCCTTACAGGTTTTATTTCCTTACCCTCTAATTGGCAGTTTAATAATTTCTCAATCGCAGGAACATCAAAAAATGAAAACTTGTACTGGCCAGTCTTTTTGTCAACATCTTCGCAAATGCGTTTCAGCCTCTTTAAGAGTTTGTTGTTAATAACACCTTTTTCCAGATTCGACAAATCTATAAACTCATTGTCCTGGTATTTCCTGAGAAACTCAACAAGATTTAATTCTACGTCTCCAATTTGAACTTTGGGCACTCCTAAGAAGAAATCCACCCCATAGCTAACCATCATCTTAATACGAGGCTGTACACGCTTTATAGTTACCTTCTCTAAATTCTTGGTACCAACTACTCTGTACATCAGGGAAAGCGCAGGAAGACAGTGTTCCAGAAACTTTGAAGCCAGATGTTGCGGCAATATAAAAGAATCAATGTCATCTCTCAGATCTTCCCATTCATCCCTTGTTTTACAATAGGGATAGATCGACTTGTGTATAATCTTAATATCACTTTCAGACTTTTTATAAACCACATTCCATAGTAAGAGCAGGCCCCTTCTGTCAAGTTCTGCAATGTAATATAGCTTGATATCTTCTGTTAAATCAGAATCAAAATCAGGTACAGAGTGAATCACCTTAAAGGAAAGCGACATGTCATCATTAAAGCCATTTATTAAGATGGTGGGCTTCAACATTTTTCTATGGTCATCCCGATATATTATCCTACAATGCTTCATTTCAAACGTCAGTTTTACATTCTCGAAGTAGGAATAAAACACAGACAAATATTGCTCTACCTTATTCACGGGAATCGACTGTATGAATTCATGCAGCAATGAAAACCTAGCCCCTATGGGATTAATTGGATAGATCGTGTTTCCTGAAATGATATACTCATCCGACAACATCTTAAATACCTCGACATAGTTTATCATATTAGCTGCAGAGAACGAAGCTACATAATATTCCATATTCTGTCTGGTGATATGTAGGTAAATATCAAGGGCTACATCCTTCACTTCTATCACCTCCATCTTTCCATTCACCAGATTGTCACAGAGCGTGATAAGGCGTATGATGCTGGGGTTATCAGCGAGATACACCATTTCTGCATCTTTTGCCTTATAAAAGCGATAAAAGTGGAGTACGTTTCGCAGATTTACAGGGTAGTTCTCTGCCAGATAGTCTGTAACCACCTGACCTTTCTTATTAACCACTTTCAGTACTAGTCCGCCTCTATCTTCAGTAATCTGAAAATACAAATCACCTTCGTAGAACAGAGCTGGCTTCCTGACTTCAACCTCAGCATCTTTCAACTTCTTCTTCAGCGAATCACCAAACAAATTCATATACGTACTTTGCAATAAGAAATACTCTAATATTGTGCTTTTATATTATGAATGCTATCATGAAAAAGTGCTGTCAGAATTAACTTGTACCGGCATTATTGTATTACCCATAATGAAATTAAACCAAAACGGACTTATATATTCTGACTCTTGATTGTAATTGTAGAAGCTGATAAAAAGAATATTAGTATCTTTACGTGTATCAAACTCAATTTTTAAATCTCCATATAGTAGATTATCACATTCATCAGCTATAGCATTTGCAAAATCATTTAAATGGTCTAATATAATTCCAGACTTTTTGTAAAACAAACCGCTTAAGCTTATAATATTACTACCAAATACCATACTTTTCACCTTCTCGTTGTTATTCACTATGTTAACGAACTGTTTCAAAGCAATATTCTGCCAATCTTTCATTTCTTCAAGGGTAAACTTAAATATACCCAATGGCGTATCATTACTATTAAAAGCTTCATCGCCTAAAATCAACCAATTCTTAACCATAATATACACGTTTATATAAGTTATGGCTGCAAAGATAAAGAAAGGGGCGGACATTTTGTGTCCGTCCTTCTCTTTATCCTGCATTATTACTTAACTTTCTAACTAATACTCTCCATCTCTTCAACAAATTTACCAATCAGATTATTTGGATCTTCTACCACATGTAGAAATTCATTAAAGATGTGTGATATCCTCTTATAGTTTATTCCATCTTTAGTTACTTCTACATAAACTATTCTTCTTCCAGTATCAAATTCGTGGTTTGTTACTAAGGGAACAATTCTTATCTGATACTTTGGCTTACAGATAATTCCTAGGTTCAATAATAGTTCTGCCATTTTATCAATATTTTCCCAGATAACTTTTGGGAATAGTAAAATTGAATAACCTTCAGGAACATCTACATTTTTCCACTCTTCAAAGTCTAGATATTCTTTATAGGAATCAGAGTATGGAACAATGACGCCAAGTTTAATTAATTCTGGAGGCAATGGATCTCTGTGAACAACGACACCGCCCCATAATACAATGGAAGGACAATAATCTTTGTATTTTCGAATTAATTCCATTTTCATATTACCTTTGCTTCATATTTCTGGCTGCAAAGATAAAAAGAGAGGCAGACATTTTGTGTCCGCCTCCTAAGTTATTTCATTCTTTAATGACTGTTTTTAATACAATCAATTTACTTTACCACATCCACTATGAATTTGGCAAAAGAAGCATTTGTCACTTCCTTGTATACCAGGCTGTAGATTAAATAAGACAGCCAAGATTTGCAGTAATCAATTTATTGATTATTCATATTCATCTCCAATTTATAAAATGGCAATCTGCAATTATCAATTGTAAAATATGTTTATTTAACACATATAGTGCAAATTCATAATAGTGTTGTTCGGAATCAATAAGCCATATCAAATTATCATCTACATCATTATCATCTACCACAAGCTGATTTTTCGTATTAGTTATGTCAGCGTGAAAGCTTAACAAATAGTAGCCATTGAATTTACACACGACATCTATTATTCCCTTTCCTACTTTTTTCAAGATATAATTATAGTAGTATCTACGTTTCTTGCGATATGTAATTACCCTTATGGTATATTCCGAACTACTATTTTGATGAAACCTTGATTTTATGTTCATTGTATACCCCAGCCAAATGTAGATGTTGTTATTTCGTCGCTTCCTTAACAATATGAGATAAAAACTCTAACGTTTCTTTTAAGTTCCTGATTTCTTGTTCTGAATGATGAACTTTTGAATATAGGGCATCAATAATAGCTTGCTGTTTTATTATGATTTCTTGCAATTGGCGATATTTTTCATTATTACTATTCATCCATTGGCGGATTTTTTTATATCCCCAAGGTATCAGGATTGTGGTAAAACTTAATGGACAAAGCAATAATGCAACAGCAGAACCAAAAGAAAATAATGCCGTTGCAGAAGTGGTTGCTGCAATAGAGATTCCCAAGCTCCCCAAACTTGAAGCAATATCTTGCTTGGGGTTTTCAATGGTCATATCGACAGCTTTTAACACCTTATTAAGTTCGATTTTTGTTGTTTCCATATTATTCAAAAAAAAGATCGATTTTTCTTATTTCTTCTTCTAATGTTTTATCTAATTCTTGTTGTATAAATTGTTCTTTAACACGAGTAATGAATCTAACATCTGCGAACAATCTGTACAAAGTGACCAACAAGCCTCCTAAATCTAACTTTTTCCATGCAGCTTCGTTTCCTATATATGCATTTGCACCAACATAACCCAAATTTATAGTTGATGAGATTGCATTGGAATACAACAATATCTTCCTTGTTCGCACTTCATAATGTTCCCTGCTTCCATCAATAACAGGACGATAAAACAAGCCATGTGTTAAACTAATAATCATATTAATTAATATAGCCAAAACACCCTGACTTCCTACAATTGCAATATCTCTCAACAAACAAAGAGAATCATATTGTTCTGAATAAAGTTTATAAGTCAAATCAGGACTGAATGTTTCAAGTAAAGGAACTGGTAATCCCCACTTTGTGAAAACATCAGAATTTAAATGTGCTGCTTGAGCGAAGAGAGCGGCAGGTAAACGGTATTTGTCTTCCAGCAGGCTATCATATACTTCGTAAAACATCCTTCCAGCTGTAATCCTCTCACTCATGACTGCATTAGGGTATGTTACCCTGTATGTGCCAAACTGAAACTTTTTTGATAGTGTAATAGTGCATGTCATGATATTTGCGGTACCAAAAATCCATCCTAAAATTGGATCATGGCCCAGCGTATTTTGTCTATGCATACCTTTGCCACCTTCATCAAATCCTTCTGGACCACCCTTTTGTGCATCATAGGGACATCGCCCTCGTGTTTTTGTACCATCCGCCTTTGGATATTGGCCAAAGACAATGTCTTTCCATGTTGGATATTTTTCGCTTTTTATATTATCTCGGTCAGAGTGATTCTTATTATATTCGTGTTGAGCTTTCTTTTTGATTTCATCGCCTTTCTTATTATCCATTCTCTTGGACTCATCTATGGTTTGTCCCAAATCTCCAACTAATTGCTGGATTATAATCCAACGAGCTGTTTGAAGAGCTGATGCAATCATAAGAAATGCCAAATCAGTTTTGCACAACTTTGTCTTTTGTGCAAAAAGATTGTTTATACGATCTATATCAGCTTTGCAATATTGAATTTCTGAAGCAGAAAGAAAATCCTCAATTTCTGGCTGATATGGTATATCTTCTTTAGCTTCTTCTACCAAAATGTCCCATGATGGAATATTTGATCTTTTGATCTTGATAGGATTACCTATATCATTGGGGACAAATAATGGCAATTTCACGCCAAGTGTATCAGCAAGTTTTTGGGCATCATTAATGAGTTTCTGTGTGTCTGCCATAGTCTTGTCAACTGTGGCAGATGTGGAAATTATTTTTTTTCGTTGGTTTTCAAGAACTTTTAACAATTCTTTTTCATCTTTTGTATAATTGTACTCTCCCATAATTAATTTGTATTTAGATCCTCTTGCATCTCCTTAACCGCACGTTGTAGCAGAATAATAAGACCTTCGAGATATTTAATACGTTCTTCAGAAAGAGAACTCCTCTTTGCCAACTCTGCTTCTAATGCTGCAATTTTTGCTACAGCTTCTTTTAAGAGTCTCTCTTTCTCTTGAGTTAGTTTCTTGTTTCTTATACATCGAGCCCAGTAAGCTGCACCACCCCCAAAAATTGCTACAGGTGCAGCTAAAACAAAGACACCAGCCACCATACCACCGCCAACTATAGAGCCTGCTGCAGCGAGACCAGATGTTATACCTGCAGCAGTTAGTCCTACTGTACCTGCTCCATAAAGTGCTGCAAAAGAAATAGCTCCGCCACCAACAGCTCCTAATGCGCCTGCTATAGCGTCAGGAATAGAGCTATTTACTATAGTTCTGCTTTTGTCCTTTATCGCTTCATTAGACTCATTGATAACTCTCTCAACAGTCTTTAAAGAGTCAATAGATGAAAAATTCTTCTTTTTCCCCATAGAATATAATATAGTTTTACGTTTTATTTTTCCCGACAAGAAGAGAAGGAGACAAGATTAACTTGACTAGACTTGATTTGACGCCCTTTAAAATTTTCCCGATTTAGCAAGGAACATACTTGTCAGTCTGTCATACATTATGCCAAATAGAGCGTTTCCACTTAATTTCTCTTAGATTGTTTTGGCAAATATAGGGATTATTTCTGAAACATCCAAGTATTTGTGCTTTTTTTTATATCAAAGAGTGAGTTTTCTATGTTAAACACTCTATGAAATCAGAAAGCAAACTCCCAAAGCGAACAAATGTCTGTATCGCCATAAGGTTGGGAGTTCTAAGTGAATTTCTTCCTCAGTAAGAGGAATTGACATGATGGCACATCCTATCCAGATCAAAGATGTGAAAGTGTATATTCTAGGGACACCAGCAAATACCATGATGGTTACAACAACCATGTGGAGGTATGGAATACCTTTTGTTACAATATCTAACGTCATATTCTTTTTTATTTGTTCAACATACTGCGCTTCTTAACTTTCTATATTGCCAAGAGTTTTTCCATCGGTCTATCTCCCAGGCACGATTTACCATCTGGGGATGGGTATAGAAAGCTACTCGGCAGTTCTGCTGAATACGGTCTAGCCATGAAGATTTTTCAAGGCGATGGTACTCACGTGCCTGCTCAACAAGTTGATAGGGGCTGCCCTTTATCTCCTTCATGCCACAAGTGAGTTTTAGCATTGCTATCTGGAACGTGCGCTCTCCCACTACAGCTGCTGCACAACGATCAGCAGACAGTTCACTCTTGCGGCTCCAGTATTGCATTGCCATCAAGGTTGGTCCTAAAGTGGCATACGACAACAACTGCAGCCAATAGCCTAGCTCGTGGATGGTTCGCAGCAATGTATTATATAAAGTGTGTTGGCATAGGATATGCCCACACTCATGGGCAATGACGCAACGCAATTCATTGATATTCATTCGCTCAACTAATGAACTGCTTAATGCTATGAACGTATTGGTTTCGCCATAGGTATAGGCATTCATCACAGGATCGTTGTAGATATAGAGTTCTGGCTCTCGAATACCAACAGTCTTCACAACTTCTTTGAAGGTTTGAAAGAGTACAGGGTAATTTTCTGTATTAACTTTCAGTAGCATACCAAGGTTCTCACCACGATAAAGCTGCTCATAGCCATATTCCATCGAGAGTCGTATGAGTTCATCGAATCCCTTTAGCTTACGGAGCACTTGTAACGCCTTGGCATCCTCCGGATGCATGATATCTGACGCTTTCATATACTAATACTTTTGGGGTAATAATATTGTTTGACGGAAGCGCATAGAAGCCACCATGATAACAGCAGGAATCATTACGCGATAAGCAGGAGAGGCAATGTCGCTGATAGTCCAGCCTGCCAGGAGAGTCCATCCTAGAGGACCTGCAGCCATTCCCAAATATCTGCCAACAGTACTCATGCCCATCATACCTATCCAGCGACCTAATAGCATACTAGCAATTCGTGATGTTACAAAATAAATCATCTCTGTTAGTAGATAGGTGTTTCTGCGAATAGCAAACAAGATAGCTGTTACAAGCATCTGATGGTTCAAATTCTTGTGTGGAATACCTGCCTTGTCGGCTAGATTTCTCAATTCTTCATCAGACAATCTTCTGGTGGTTTGTTCGCAGATAGTTGTTAGTAGTTCTATCTCCATTATGCGGGTACTGTCACTGTCATTCACCTTAATGCCCATTCTTTTACACACACGTCGAACGATTGTCTCATAACTATCAGCTTCACCTTTACGACAGAATGTCTTAACTGTATTACTACCAAACTTTCGCAACTCTTCAGCAATTTCTGTTGCCATCATGTACATTCTGTCGGGATAATAGTTGAGATAGGCATCAGTATCAGTCAGTTGTTCGCTCAGCCTTATCTCACCTTTATTATTATAAGTGAGGATATCGCACAATGTACGAAGGTCATCATTTTGGCAACTGGCCAAGAACATTAAATCTCTGTCTTGTTTCATATCTTTAACCTCCTATTTTAAGTTTCTGGGGGCAAAGTTAAGGGGGCGGACGGACATAATGTGTCCGTCTGTTATTCTTTCTATAAAAAATAAACGCTGAACTTCTTAATAATCACGTCTTGATAATCTATAAATTTTCTGATATAGCCTACATGCCTACATAAGATCGCTGAAAATGCCTTTAAAATAAGGTGGTTTGAGTTTTTCAAACATACATAAAGCCTACATAAAGCCTACATGCTACCTACATAAAAACGGCTATTTTCGCGAATTTTACCCGCCAAAATAGTCTTTATAGGTCATTATAGGGGTCTTATAAATTGGTTGTTTTGCCATAAATAGTCTACCAAAGACTATCTTTCGCCTTTCAAAAGACTATCTTTTAGGTCGTAAAAGACTATCTTTCGCCAATCGATAGATAGTCTAAAGTCCAGAAAAGAGTAAGGGGGGCTTTTAGGATGAAAGTTGGACTCCAGAAAATTCTCGAGAGAATTTTTGGGTTTAGACGGAGTAAACCCTGACTTTAGACGGAGTAAAGTCCAAAATTCTCTCGAGAATTTTTCAGGCTTAAAGTAGCTCTTTTTGCCTTTGCAAGAATAAACCATCGACTTTCAACGGCCTAAAAGGGCGATGGAACACCTCTATTTTGCCAAAAACATGTAGGCTCAATGTAGGCTTATGTAGGCTTTATGTAGGCTTTTATGTAGGCTAATTGGTTACTAACTTATTGATATACAATGAAATATCACTTAAATATGTAGGCATGTAGGCAGTTTCTCAATTTCTTGATAAAATTTCTGTTTAAAACTACATTTTCCACCATCAAAGGCGATGATGCTTTTTTCGTGATTTATTTGGCATTTTGCCATAAATTCCTTAATTTTGCACCTCAAAAACAAGAAAAACAAATGAAATACAGAATCAAGAAAGAAACCAAACCAACTCTCTCAACGTTTGGAAAATACAAGGCAGTAGCCGTTCATGAGCGAACAATCAGCTATGACGAACTATACGAAGAGGCAGCAGAGCAACATCCTTATGATCCAGACCTTATCAGGAGTATCGTGATTAGATTGGCTGAGGTTACCAACAGGCATCTTCGTAATGGTGATAAGGTGCAGTTGGGTGAATGGGGCACGATGAAGCTCGAAATCGAGTGCGACAAGGTCGATAATCCGAAGGACTTCAAGGCCAAGAAGCACATCCGTGGTGTTCGCCTCCACTTCCTCCCCACCAGCGAAAACGGCTCTCAAGCCCTCTACGAAGGCATCGATTACGAGAAAGATAAAAACTTCGTAGAGGAGTAAAACATAGATTTTCCTCCGAGCAAATACACTACAAAGTTCGAAAAAGTGTATCAAACTTACACAAAACCGAACTTTGTAGTGTAAAATACGAGAATAGAAAGAGGAATCATTAATCAGTAAGCAGGAACTGGAATAGGCCCATATACCTGATGCCGTTGTCGTCGGTATATTCTGCGATGTCGTTGCCCACGATGACGATTTTCCTGAAACTATCACTGATTTTCAAGAGTG
>Ga0310697_10005871_pt1 | contig 11784 bp, 8 predicted proteins | sample 172DNAGHGlowgp2_FD_203883 | JGI IMG/M metagenome (GOLD analysis project Ga0310697, IMG submission 203883) | Sheep rumen microbial communities from Palmerston North, Manawatu-Wanganui, New Zealand - 1728 DNA GHGlow gp2 (v2) (version 2) | ecosystem: Host-associated > Mammals > Digestive system >... | reverse complement strand
TACTGCGCAACACCCTGACCGACTACCGGCGACAGATGCTGGCACTGGAGGCTTCGGGGCAGCTCGACGGGGTAAACCTGAACACCGAGACCTTCCGACGCTATCTCAACACCCACCCTTTCGACCGGCTGAACCAGCGCATCGCCTCTATCAACCAGGCGGAGATCTACCCCGTGCCGATGATGCCCTTCCTGCGAGTGTTGCAAAAGTTAGGCATGGACACGCTGGGCGACGTAAACAAGCTCATCGAAGAGCAGAGCGACGACGCCTACCGGCTGGCCATCTCGCAACTGGGGACGACCGACCTGGACATACTTGCCGAAAACGTCGGACTGCAATATCTCTGCTATGTCTATGTGCTGAAACAGGGATGGGGACTGAACGGGCTCTGCCTGATGCTGGACTGGCTCAACGGCGACACGCCCAGCAACAAGGCGGTAGCCAAGAAGCTCTATCTCCAGGCACAGTCTATTCTTTTCTTTGCTGAAACAGAAAATAAAATATAACTATGAACAACGAGAAAATGGAAAGAATCCATCTGGAAGACTACATCCAGACTGGAGAGGGCGGAACAGCCCTCACCTATAACCACAAGAACGGAAAGACACTGGCCAAGCTCTTCATGCCAAGCATGGCTGCCGACACCGCCGTCAGAGAGTTTCACATCAATGAGGTGGTCTATGACAGCGGACTGCCTACGCCGAAGCCCATCCGACTGGTCACCGACGGTGAGCGTTTCGGAGCAGAATATGAGCTGATCAGCCCCAAGCGCTCCTACTGCCGCATCATCTCGCAAGAGCCCGACCAGCTGACTCCGCTGTCTGAGCGCTTTGCCACCCTGGCCAGACAGATCCACCAGACGCCTGCTGACACCAAGCGATTGCCCGACATGAAAGTTCTGGTTTGCTCGTGGATAGACCGGATGCTGAGCCTGCCCGCAGACTACAAGGACCGACTCCACCGGTTTATCGACACCGTGCCTTCAACTCCCTACTGCCTGCACGGCGACCTGCACATCGGCAACATCATCACCGACGGACAGCGCGACCTGTGGATCGACGTGGGCGACTTTGCCTACGGCGTACCGCAATGGGACCTCAGCATGATGTACTACTCGACCCACTTCCTCAGGGCAGAGATCTGCGATAAAATCTTCCATCTGACACCCGAACAGCTGAAAGCCCACTGGGAGGCATTCGCTCCTGCCTACTACGGCACGAACGACCGGGAGGTGCTGGAGGCAGAGGTCAAGAAATTGCATCCCTTCATCGCCGCCAAGATGACGTTCCTGCTGAGCAAACTGAGCGACGGAAAGCGTCCATCCGGAGATTTCCCGCAGCAAATCATCGACAAATACCTGCCACAAAATTAGACATCAGAGTATTATGGAAATCGTAAAAATACTATTGTGCACAGCCATGCTACTATCTGCTGAAATGGCTCATTCACAACGCGCCATCGCCTTTGAAGGCATCGAGAACGGGCGCGACATGGGCGGGCTGACGATGCAAGACGGACGAAAGATCCGCACCGGCATGCTCGTCCGCAGCGGCAATCTCGCCAAAGCAACCGACAAGGACGTAGCTATCCTGAAGGAGCGCTACTGCCTGACAGACGTATTCGACTTCCGCTTTGAGGCAGAAGCCAATGCTGCTCCCGACCGCATCATCGACGGGGTGAGCTACAGCCACCTATCTACACTGCCGAAAAAGCTGATAGCCGGTTTTGCCTCCAGCAGACCCGACACGGCGAAGATGGACATGAAAGACTTGGGCGCACTGCTGATGAAATATGCGTTCGAACCGAAAGCACAGACAATGGCCCGGCAACTCTATCCTGCCATCGTCACCGACAGCCTGGCGCAACGCTACTACGGAGAGTTCCTGCGCGGGGTGCTCCGTGCCAAAGGCGGCTCGCTCTGGCATTGCTCACAGGGGAAAGACCGTGCCGGATGGGCTTCAGCTTTCGTGCTGGCCGCCCTCGGGGCCAGTCGCGACGTGATCGTGGCAGACTTCGACCTGTCTAACAAGAGCTATGCCCGTCAGGTGGAAGCCTTGACGGCAAAAGTCCGCGACAAGGAAGGCGCTGAAGGGGCTATTGCCTTCATCCGCGCCATGGTAGGCGTGAGCAAAGAGAACTTCGAGACCACCCTTGACCTGATAGACCAGCGTTATGGCTCGCTGGCGCAATATCTCGAGAAACAATTGGGTTTTTCTAAAGAAGAGCAGCAACAGCTCAGAAAGAAATACCTAAGTGAGGATTAAAAAAAATAAATTGGTAATATAGAAACGCAGAGAAAAGACTAACGTCTGAACTCCAGCAACTCCTGAACTACAAAAAGTTGAGCGAAAATGTAAATAACTACCGAACATGAATTACCCGACTATTGACATCAGCACATGGACACAAGTAGGCGAAGGGGGATGTAGTTCACGACTTGGTAGGAAAACTCTATTAAAAGAATATGGCAAACAAACCCCTAAACACCGAACTGCTGGACCGCGCCATCGTGTTTGCTGTCCGCGCCCATGCCGGGACTGAGCGTCGCGGCAAAGGATTTCCCTATATCGTTCATCCTCTGGAGGCTGTCGAGATAGTGGCAACCATGACACCCGACCAAGAGCTTCTGGCAGCGGCGGCACTCCACGATACGGTAGAGGACACGGATGTCACGACAGAGCAAATACGCAGTGAGTTCGGCGATCGCATCGCCTCGCTGGTTGCTGCAGAGAGCGACAGCGTCGTGGAGGGCGTCAGCGAAGAGGAAAGCTGGCATGACCGTAAGCAGGCGGCGATCGACCGCCTCGCTAAGGCCTCACACGACGCAAAGATAGTAGCGCTGGGCGACAAGCTCTCAAACATGAGAGCCATCGCCCGTGACTATGCCGCACAGGGCGACAAGCTCTGGAACCTGTTCCACGTCAAAGACCCTCAAGAGCATGCGTGGCACTACCGGGGACTGGCTGCTTCGCTCAGCGAACTGAACGACACCTTTGCCTATCAGGAATTTGAAAGACTGATCGACCAAGTCTTTCAGCCTATAACAAAAGAATAGGAATATATCAACTCAAATAAAGAGACAATGATACAACTGCAAGAGACCTTTCAACGAGTGAAACGCGCCAGCAAGTCGCTGGCATTGCTCAGTGACCAACAGCGCAATGACATCCTCAACGCAGTAGCCGACAGCATCATCTGCAACAAGGCGAGGATCCTGAAGGCAAACGAGCAAGATCTGGCCAAGATGGCGAAGGAGAATCCGCTCTACGACCGACTGCAACTGACCGACAGCCGGCTGGAGGGCATAGCCGGCGACATGCGCAACGTGGCTACGCTGCCCTCACCATTAGGCCACATCACGAAGCAGAAGACACTGGCCAACGGCCTGCGCCTGTGCCGTATCAGTGTGCCTTTCGGTGTCATCGGCATGATCTACGAGGCTCGTCCCAACGTGACCTTCGACGTGTTTTCCCTTTGTTTCAAGAGTGGGAACGCCTGTGTGCTGAAGGGCGGTAAGGACGCCGACGAGAGCAATCGTGAAGAGGTGGCCATCATCCATGAGGTGCTGGAGAAGTACTCTTCACTCTTCACTCTTCGCTCTTCACTTAAAGACACCGTTGCCCTGCTGCCTGCCACCCACGAGGCAACGGGCGAGATGCTCAATGCCGTAGGCTATATAGACCTCTGCATCCCCCGTGGAGGCCGCAAGCTCATCGATTTCGTCAGAGATACGGCACGTGTGCCCGTCATCGAGACTGGTGCCGGCGTGGTGAACACTTACTTCGACAAGGACGGCGACTTAGAGATGGGAAAGGCCATCATCAATAATGCCAAGACCCGCCGCGTCAGTGTCTGCAACGCCCTTGACTGTCTGCTTATCCACCGTGAACGCATCTGGTCCTTGCCTGCACTCTGCGAAGCAATGGCCGAGAAACACGTCATTATCTATGCCGACGACGAAGCCTATAAGGTGTTGAGAAGCAGTTACCCATATCTGGAACATGCAGATGAGGAGAGCTTCGGCACCGAGTTCATGGACTATAAGATGGCTGTCAAGACCGTTGGCTCGCTCGAAGAAGCACTGGAGCATATCGACCGCTACGGCTCAGGACACAGTGAGGCCATCATCACACGCGACAAGCAGGCCGCCCGCACCTTCCAGGCTCATGTCGATGCTGCCTGCGTCTACTGGAACGCGCCCACGTCGTTTACTGACGGCGCACAGTTCGGCTTAGGTGCCGAGATTGGCATCTCTACGCAGAAGCTCGGCCCACGCGGTCCGATGGCGCTCGAAGAGATCTGTACCTACAAATGGCTGATTGAGGGAGAAGGACAGACAAGACCCTGATTTCCCTGATTCATTTGACTCACTTGATTCATTTGTAATCGTCATCAATAGTGCTTGCGAAGTGTGCGCAAGTCACAAACACGCTGTACACGACGCACGTACACCCTGTACGTGCGTCACAAACAATGTGTACGCGAGTCACGTACACATTGGAAATAGCCTCATTAACAGTTGAAGGAACGACGGAACCACGTCGTAAGAACGACAGAAGGTTCACGCCAGAAGAATTACAGCTTCACGTCGGAAAGAATCTTAGCCGTTGCTCCTGCTTTCTTTTTCACGTATGCAGCAGCTTTATTGCCTGCCTCGGTCAGGAAAGCATGATCGGAAGTGAAGCGGCTCATGACTTGCGAGAAGTCATCGTAAGAAGCAATCTCGAAGCAGCCGCCATCGGCTAACAGCTCCTGAGCCTCCTGGAATCGCTTGTTATTGGGACCGATAACCACCGGCACATTCCAGACAGCAGCCTCCAAGACATTATGGATGCCCACACCGAAGCCACCGCCGACATAGGTCACCGTGCCATAATGGTAGATGCTCGACAAGAGGCCGAAGCAGTCAATGATCAGGACATCGGCCTCCTTCATAGATGAAAGATCAGAAGATGCCTTCAAACACTCCGTATATCTCACGGTCTTCCGGTTTCCCAGCAAGGCGAGAATCTGCTTCAGATGGTCTTCACCAATGACATGGGGGGCAATGATGAGCTTCCAGTCCTTGTGCTGATTGAAGTACTTGATGAAGACTTCCTCATCGGGTGGCCAGGAAGAGCCTGCCACAAACACATGGGGATAATTGCCGACGAATGTCTCCACGATGGGCAACTGCTTGGAAGCCTCCTTGATTTGCAGCACACGGTCAAAGCGGGTGTCGCCCGTAATGGTCACATTGGTCAGCCCTATCTTGGCCAGAAGCTGACGGCTAACCTCGTTCTGCACATAGAAATGGGTGAAGCACTTCAGCACCCGCCCGTACTGGCGACCATACCAGCGGAAGAAAACCTGACCTTCGCGGAAGATGCTGCTGACACTATAGACAGGCACACCGCGATGCTTCAGGATATGCAGATAGTTGAACCAGAACTCATACTTGATAAAGAATGCCATCTCCGGCCGTATGATGCGCAGGAAGCGGCGGGCATTGGTGATGGTGTCGAGGGGCAGGTAGCAGATGATGTCGGCTCCTTCGTAGTTCTTCCGCACCTCATAGCCTGAGGGGGAGAAGAAGGTGAGCAGAATCTTCAGCTCAGGATGCCGGCGGCGCAGCTCTTCCATCAACGGGCGTCCCTGCTCGAACTCGCCTAACGAGGCAGCATGAAACCACACGTACCGGGCATTCGGATCGACCTTCTCCCGCAGGATGCGAAAGGCATCACGCTCCCCACGCCACATCCGCCTCACCTTCTCATTGAAAAGGCTGGCAATGGCTACGCCAAGCAGATAGAGATATATGATTACGTTGTACATCAGCCCAGCACTTCAACAGCTCGTTTTGTTCTGCGGATGGTCTCTTCCTTACCCAGGAAAGTGGAGAGCTCGTACATGTCAGGTCCCTGACCCGTACCGACGAGGGCGATACGCCATGCATTCCAGGGCTTGATGCCAGTCTGCTCCGTCCACGGATCGATGACGGCCTTCTGGCCTTCTACGCTCCAATCGGTGATGGTCTCCAGCATGGCCACCATCTGTTGCATCTGGTCGGCAGTATTCTCGTTCCAGTTTTTACGGATAAACTTGTCGCCCTCCCTGTCGAAGCCGGCAGGAGCCACGAAGAAGAACTTGGCAAGGGGCCAGAGGTCGCTGGGGAAGGAGACGTTGCGTTTTCTCTTGTTGCCCTGTTTGTCTTCAACCTCAATGACTTTCGTTTTCATCATCCTCACCACTTCTGCTTCCTGTTCAGCGGTGGCCGTGATGCCATTCTCTTTCAGCACTTTGTCAAATGCGGGGCACCAGTCGGCATCGGGACGCTGCAAGAGGTACTGACGGTTGAACCATTCGGCCTTGATGAAATCAAACTTGGCGCCAGCCTTCGAACACTTGGACAGATCGAAAAGATTGACCATCTCGTCCAAAGTCATGAGCTCCTGATCGTTGCCAGGATTCCAGCCCAACAGGGCAAGGAAGTTGATGACAGCTTCGGGCAAGTATCCCTGTTCACGATAGCCAGAGCTGACTTCGCCTGTCTTGGGGTCGTGCCATTCCAAGGGGAACACAGCGAAGCCCAGCTTGTCGCCGTCGCGCTTGGAGAGCTTGCCGTTACCAACAGGTTTGAGCAGCAGTGGCAGATGGGCAAAGCGGGGCATGGTGTCCTGCCAGCCGAAAGCCTTGTAAAGCAAGACATGGAGCGGAGCCGAGGGCAACCACTCCTCGCCACGAATCACATGGGTGATCTCCATCAGGTGGTCATCAACGATGTTGGCCAAGTGATAGGTGGGCAGTTCATCGGCACTCTTATAGAGCACCTTATCGTCAAGGATGTCGCTCTTTACGCGCACCTCACCGCGAATCATATCATCGACCAGCACCTCTTCGCCTGCCTCAATCTTGATACGCACCACGTACTGCGTACCGTCGGCCATCAGGCGTTCCACCTCTTCCTTCGGCATCGTCAGCGAGTTGCGCATCTGCAGGCGCGTCTTGTTGTCGTACTGGAAGTTCTCTATCTCCTTACGCTTCTCGTCGAGTTCTTCCGGCGTGTCGAAGGCAATATAGGCCTTGCCGTCGTCCAAAAGCTGCTTCACATATTTTTTATAGATGTCGCGACGCTCACTCTGGCGATAAGGACCGTAGTTGCCACCGAAAGAGACACCCTCGTCAAACTTGATGCCCAGCCACTGGAAGGCCTCGATGATATACGCCTCGGCACCTGGCACGAAGCGAGTGGTGTCGGTGTCCTCAATACGGAACACGAAATCACCGCCATGCTTCTTGGCAAACAGATAGTTATACAGAGCGGTGCGCACACCGCCAATATGCAAAGGTCCTGTAGGACTGGGGGCAAAACGCACCCTTACTCTTCTTTCAGTCATGTTGTTTTTGATTTTTGCCTGCAAAGGTACGAAAATATAGAGACTTTAGCAAACATTCACTTATATTTTTGCGACAATGCCTTTAGAATGTAGGATTCAGCACCAGCCTGATGCCATGCTTATAGGCGGTGGGAAGATCCAGATAGTTCAGCCGGTGCACATACTCTATCTGCAAAAGATTAAAGATGTTCTGTACACCGACGGCATACTCCATGAACGGCCGCTTCGAGTCGATGGGATAGCTGCCCACGGGGAATTTCATGAGCAGCGGGTCATTAGGACTCATCTCAGGATTGTTCTTATCCATGAGTTTTCCCCACATGGTCTTGAACTCGGCCACCTCGCGCCACTTCAGCTTGCGCAACAGCGGTATGCGGTTGAAGAGCTTGCCGCCCATCTCCCAATTGAGCATGAGCGAGACGTAGCGGTCGGTCAGGAACTCCATGTTGTTCATGGTGTTGAACTGTGCATAGTCCAGGATGTACGACAGGTTTGCCTGGGGGATGACCAACAGCGGATAGGGCACCTGGTTCCACTGGGCGGCAGCACGTAGTTTCAGGTCTATTCGTCCCCAGCTCATGGGCAGCCACGTGCGCTTGGTATAGTCGAACTGCGTATAGTTGTATTTATACTGTCCGCCCAGCAGCCGATTGAATCCCACGGAGTGCTGCAGACTGACCACCCATGCATCCTGATTGATGGTGCGCCGGCGCTGCTTGGTGTTAATGAATTTCTCGTTCGGAGCCCATCGCAGTCCCAAGGTTGCCTCCGTTGTGCGGATGGAGGGCAGAAGGTCGTTACTGTTCATGGGCAAGAAGTAGATGTCGCCAATCGGCGCTATCTTTTCTGCCTTCAGCGAGGTAGAGATGCGCAGGTGATGTGAGGTCTCATAGTCGAACGAGAGCATCTGCGTGTTATACATGAACATCTTGTCTACATCGTGCACCTTGAACGAGGAGAACACATTGTCTTTGTCGCTCTTGCCATACTTATCGGCCGGCAGGGCGACATCGCGCTTCGACGAGAAAGTAAGGTTGCGCAGGGGGAACTCCTGGGGCAGATAATCACGCTTCAGGAACGAGTAGGTCAGCTCCGTATTATAATAATGTTCGCGATGGCGTGTGCCATAGGCATAGTAACCGCGCCAGAACACGTTGGGCAACAGGTTGGCCGTGGTCTGTCCACTCAGTCGGAAGCGTAGCCCGTCGTAGAAATTCTGGGAGATCACGGTGTTCATCGGTCCCACATCGAACTTGCTGGGCTGCTTCCGCGAGCCTGTTTCCAGATAGTTCTCGAAGAGTGCCTTCAAGACGAAGATGGCCGTCTTGTAGCCTTTCAACTGCTCGATATGGTCAAGGAAGCTTCCCATCTGCCGCTCGCTCCTGGTGAACTCCACCTGCCGGTGCTGCTCCCAGAAGGCATCGTCGCGATTAGACGCGCCACGCATCACCTCCCTTTCTCCGCCTCGCATCTGCTTCTTCGTCAGCGGGTCGAAGGAGAAGTCGGTCATACGGGTGGTACGGGTGACGAGCGCCTTCGTGATGAAGTCAGTAATCATCAGTTCGACAATCATGTCGTCGACCGTAAGCAGCCACTCACCATTCTCCTGACGGGTGAACTCCTGCATGCACTGCATGCCCTCAATCCAGTTCACGTCGCTCGAGCGGGGAATAGTCAGTTCGCATCGTTTCACCTGATAGCTCGAATCGTTCAGAATGAACACCCGGCCACGGAAACCGAAGTCCTGCTGGTTATTGGGCAGGAAGTCGACGGCAATACACTGGTCGGGACCCACATAGAGCGTATCGGTGATATAAAAGCGATAGAACTGGATGGCATCGCGACCGATAGGACTGCTGAACTTATGGCGAAGCAGGAGGACATAGTCATCGTAGATGTCGACATCGGAGAACACGTCACGCATGACCGTGGTGAGTATGCCGCCCGTCTGGAACAGGTCATTGACACCCGACGACTTCTGACCGACAATGACGGCCTTCTCCTTCTGGGGCGACTTGCGGTAATAGTGTTCGGTAAGGGTCTCGTCGACGGTCAGGGGCAGCACCAGCTTGTCGTTATACTGGCTCACCTCCACCTGATCGGCCAGCCACGGGTACTTCTTGAAGACACCCTTGTCGAGCATCGCAGGACTGACATCGTTCAGTCCAAGCGTGATCTTCTGATAGTTAGTGTAGCGATAGAAATCATGATGCTTGATGTTTGCCTTCTTCTTGGCAGCAATCACCTTCCGCATCAGTTCCACGGCAGGATTGTCCTTCCGGCGGTAGCGCGAGTTGCGCTTCTTCTTCACCAGCACCTCCTGCAGCTTCTGGCTGTCAGACTTCAGGCGTATGACAATCTTGCTCTGGGTGGAGGGGCCGACGTTGATGACCTGCGACTGGTAGCCCACACTGCTGAACGTGAGTCGCCAACCGTTATGGCGCTCTATTGAGAACCGTCCCTCGCCGTCGCAGCGGGCTGCCACGTTGTTGCCCCTGTACACCACGCTGGCATAGGGAATGGGGCCGCCGTCCTCGGCATCAATCACTTCGCCGACAATCTGTGCACGTAAAAAGACGGAGAACTGGAAACTGAGAATTACGGCAAGCACATAGCGCAAAACCCATGAGCCGGTTACCTTTGACATCTGCTTCATCGCCTTTCAGTTTTCAGTTCTTCGTCGTCAGTCATTAGTCTCTCGCCATCAGTCGATTTCCTCGTCTGCCTCGTAGCCGCCCATCTCGCGGATGGCATTCTTCAGCATCGTGTACTGCTGATAGAGGTTGTTCACCGGTTCCTCGCCCTGCGTATAGTCGTGCATGGGGCTCTTCAGGAAGAAGCTAAGGAACCGCTGTATACCGTAACGGCCGGCACGGGCGGCCAGGTCGCTGAGCAGCGTCAGGTCGAGCAGCAGCGGTGCGGCAAGGATAGAGTCGCGGCAGAGGAAGTTGATCTTAATCTGCATGGGGTAGTTGAGCCATCCGAAGATGTCGATATTGTCCCACCCCTCCTTGTTGTCGTTGCGCGGCGGATAGTAGTTGATGCGCACCTTATGATAATACTGCGTGTCCTCGTCGTTGCCGTGACCGTAGAGGTCGGGCTGCCAGTCGGGCTTCAGGATGGTCTCGAGCGTCGAAAGCTTGCTCACCTCCTTCGTGCGGAAGTTCTCAGGCTCGTCGAGCACCAAGCCATCGCGATTGCCCAGGATGTTGGTCGAGAACCAGCCGCTGAGCCCCAGGCAGCGCGTACCGATGATGGGGGCGAAGCCGCTCTTCACCAGCGTCTGCCCGGTCTTGAAGTCCTTGCCGGCGATAGGCATACGGGTCTCTTCAGCCAACTGCCACATAGCAGGAATGTCGACGGTCGTATTGGGAGCGCCCATGATGAAGGGGGCGCCCTCCTTCAGGGCTGCGTATGCATAACACATGGAGGGAGCCACCCGCCGGGTGTCGTCGGCCTTCATGGCCTGCTCAAGGGCGGCCAGTGTGCCGTGCACTTCCAGGTCTACGGGTACATATATTTCTGTTGAGGCCGCCCAGATGACCACAAGGCGGTCGCACTGCCGCTCGGCCTTGAACCGCCGGATGTCTTCGCGCAGCATCTCCACCATCTCCCAGCGGGTAGGCATCGCCGGTGACTGAGCGTCACACGCAACGCGTTTCACGTTGTCGCCGTCGAGCCGCTTGGCATAGTTCTTGTCGAAAGCGGCCTTCATGGGCACAATCTGCTCCAGTTCGTCGCGAACGGACAGGATGTCCTTCTCCTTGAGCACCTCGGCATACATGGCAGCCTGAAACGCATTCTGCGGATAGACGTCCCATGCACCGAAGACGATGTCGTTCAGATTGGCCAGCGGCACAATCTCGTTGTAATGAAGATATTTCTTGTCGGCTCCGCGGCCCACGCGAATCTTGTCGTACTGCGTCATAGAGCCTACCGGCTTACCCAGTCCGCGGCGCGTCATCAGCACACCCGTAATGAAAGTGGTGGTCACAGCCCCGAGTCCGACACACAGGATGCCCAGCCTACCTTCAGCGGGTCTGACAGTTGTCTTTGTCATAATACTTTTTGCTTGTTTTTTAGAATATATGTGTTTATTTGGATGCAAAATTACAATTTTATGGTGAATTGGCCAAAAGTTTCGGCCACTTATTAGCCGACAGCAAAAAAGAGTCTTTGCAACAGTCTGTGTATCAACAAGTTATAATTCGGCCTAAATTAGCTTGTAATTCAGTACGAATTAGGGCACAATTCAGCACGAATTACGAGGCAGTTCAGTACGAATTAGCGGAGCGTCTCTTGCCAAGGAGCGGACAAGACCGCCTCGGAAAGCCTCAAAATACATTTTTCGGGGTCAATTGTTTGGGAATATGACAAGATTTTCATACCTTTGCCCTATCATAAAACA
>Ga0310697_10005868_pt1 | contig 11791 bp, 9 predicted proteins | sample 172DNAGHGlowgp2_FD_203883 | JGI IMG/M metagenome (GOLD analysis project Ga0310697, IMG submission 203883) | Sheep rumen microbial communities from Palmerston North, Manawatu-Wanganui, New Zealand - 1728 DNA GHGlow gp2 (v2) (version 2) | ecosystem: Host-associated > Mammals > Digestive system >... | reverse complement strand
TTGATAAAAATACGATGCAGCTTACGGACAGCCGCGATAACAAGAAGTACAAAGTGGAACTCCGCGCCGGTAAAGTCTGGATGAAGCAGAACCTCGCTTTTAGCGTGACTACTGAAAAACAGTGCTATTTGGAAGACAAAAAATATTGTGAAATGTATGGCCGCTATTATACCCATAGCGATGCACTCAGAGCATGCCCCGTTGGTTGGCATTTGCCGGATGACGGCGAGTGGCGTGATTATCAGAAAGATCGCTCAACGCTTGATTGGGAAGGCTTAGGACGTGGCGGGTGCCAGGACTGGGACAACTATTGCGATGGTGCAGGGTCTGGCCATTATTGGTCGTCAACGTCTATCTTGAAAAATTCGGCGCGCGCTTGGGAATTTAGGCGCCTGGTGCGTGATGTTGACCGCACGGACGCAAGCGTCTATAAGGGACTTTACGTCCGCTGCGTCGCTAACCTGGACGAATGAAAATAGGTTTTAGGTAGTAGGTTTTAGGTGGTAGGTTGTCATCCCCGACTAGTTCGGGGATCTCCTTACACGGCACTTGTCGCATTATCTCCTAATCACTAATCACTAACCACTGTTTACTGCGGCTTTGCCGCCCTTACAGTTCGTCGTCGCCTTCGGATACGTCTTCGAAGTGGCTCCCGTATTCATCGAAATTGATTTCTTCGGCGATGTCGTCATTGTCTAAATCGTCGCTGTCTAGGCCAAGCCCGAGTCTTGCGCAAATACGGTCGAGGAGAATGAGATCGACATCTTCGGTATCGCCGCCTTCGCGTTCGTAGGCTTCGATGATGAGTTCTTGTTCATCCGGTTTGTACTTATCGACGACTTCGGTGATTTTCATTTTTTCTCCTTTGTGGACGGTTTTAAAAAAATGTCCGCATCTCTGCTTGTAATATCGTCTATCTAAATTATATTGTCAATGGGTTTTTACTAAATTTTTTTCTATGAACAAGAAATTGTCTTTTTTAGCGCTTGCTTTTTTGTTGGGAATGTCTCAATCGTGGGCTGTTGACCCCCGTGTAGAACAGGGTGCCCGTTTTGAGGCTAAGGGTCAGTACGAAAAGGCCCTCGGTGAATACCGTTCCATGTTGGCCGAAAACAAGAAGAATACCGAAGCTTACATGCTGGCGGGTAAAGTCCGCATGAAGATGAAGGACTACAAGGGCGCTTTGGCGAATTTCCGACTGGCGTACCAGTACGATCCTAATTTGAGCGAAGCCTATGAAGGTGCTGCCAAGGCTTATGAGGCTATGGGGCAACAGGCGAACGCCAATGCCGAACGCGCAAAGATTAAGGGGGCTAAGACTGCCCAGGCTGCTCCGACAACGGCTGCACCGAAGGAAACTGCCAAGGCCGAACCTGCAAAGACAGAAACTCCGAAGGCGACCCAACCGGCGCAGGCTGCGACGACAACGGCTGCAAACTCTGAGGACCCGTTTGAAAAGGGCAAGGCTTTGCTTGCCGCTGGTCGATATGAAGAGGCTGCTCCGCTTTGGAGAACGGTCCTCTCCAAGAAGCCTGGCGATGCCGGTGCGTACTTCTATGCTGGCGTAACCCGTTATGAGATGGGCGAATACGACAAGGCCGAAATCAATTTGAGGAAGGGACTTTCGTACAAGGTTTGCGGTAATGACGCCAACTATTACTTGGCGAAAATCAATCAGAAGAACAACCGCACCGAACATGAAAAGAAGTATTTGACTGCGTACTTGAAGAAGGCCGCGCCTGATGGCAAGTTCCGCAAGTCTGCCGAAGACCGCTTGGCGGAGATCAACGCTGTCGCTAAAGCCGCTGCCGATGAAAAGGCAATGAAGGAAGAAGAAGCGAAGGCTCTGAAAGACGCCAAAAAGACGGGGAACGACAAGTCGAAGTCTGTCGAAGTACCAGCGGCTGTCGCTAAGAACGATAACGTTGCACCGACGGCGGCGAACTCCATTGCGAACGCGAATGCGTTGTTTGCAGACGGCTACAACGAAGCGGCTCTCCAGATGTACAAGGCTTTGCTTGAAAACGAAATCACGCCGGACGAACGCTATTTCGCTATGCTCCAGATGGGCAACATCTACCGCGAAATGCGCGATTTCCATAGCGCTGTGACGCGCTACCGTGATGTTGTCCGCGAATTCCCGGATTCCGATTGGGCGACTGAAGCCGAACGAGCATTGGAAGACGCCGTATGGCTCGAAAAGCACGCTAGCGAATTTCCGCGCAATAAACGCTAATAAAGTAATTTGATTATGTTATAAAAAATCAGACAGTTTGGCTGCCTGATTTTTTTTGCGTTACGGTAATGAACGTTGCGCTTGCGATGGACTTTACCCGGTTACGAGCTTTCTATCGCTTTTGACAATGTTTAAATATTTTGTATAAAGTTTATTGTAAATCTCGTGGACTTCGGGATTGGGCTTGTATGTGTTCGTGATTTCGATGTAGCTGTGAATGTCTTCGAATTTGAGCTTGCCAAGACCGATGGCGGCGATGGCGGCGGCGCCCAATGCCCCGACGTATTGCGGGTGCTTGACGGTTTCGATGGTGTGTCCTGTGATGTCGGCGAGAATCTTGCCTACGACGTTGATTCTTGCGAGGCCACCGGCAAAGCGAATTGTTTCAGAAACTTGGCATTTTTTTGCCTGGCTTTCGAGCATCCAACGGAAATGGAAACAGATGCCTTCGATAACGGCCCTGAGCAAATCTCCGCGGCTTGTTTCAAGATCGAGTCCGGAAAGCGAACCGCGAATGTTGCCGTCTTCGAATGGCGTCTTGCTGCCGTGCAAAAACGGCGTGAACATGAGCCCATGCGATCCGGGGACGGCTTTAGAAATGAGCAATGCGCATTCTTCGTAGCTGTACCTGGTTTCGTCCAGCTTGCCGATGAGATGCCTTGCCCAGGTAAAACAGCGGCCTGCGGTTTCGAGTTCGCCGTAAAGGTATTTCTGGGACGGATTCGGACCCTTGATGGAAATCATCATGATGTCCGAGAACTGCATTTCTCGGCTGACGACCGTGCAGACGGAACCTGATGTGCCGCAATAGATGCCCGTGAGTTTGTTTTGCGTATTGCCGCTTCCGATGGCGACCATGGAAACGTCTCCGGCTCCGGCAATGACCGGGGTTCCTTCTTTAAGGCCCATCTGTTCTGCAATGCTTGCGGATAGATGGCCTACGACATCGGTACTGTGTACGATTTCGGGGAGATGCTTTTCGCTGATGCCATAAGCTTTCGCCATGGTATGGCTCCAGCCGGAATGGCCTTCGCGGCAATCGTTGAGCGCAGTGCAGAATGCGGAATCCTCGGTGCGTACAAACTTGCCTGTTGTCTTGCAGAGCATGTAGTCGCCGACGTCGAGGAACTTGTGGACTTTGGCGAAAATTTCGGGTTCGTTATTTTGTACCCACTTGTATTTCCAGATGGGGCTGTAGGCTCCGGCTGGCACCATTTTGGTGTGGTGTATGGCCTTCAAAAGTTTCCAGACGTTGAGCCCGTGAATGCGCAGTCCGTTGTGGAAATATTCGTTGAATTCCTTGTCGGCGCGCCTGTCGAGGAACGTCATTGGGGCGCGTACGGTGTTCCCGTTCTCATCGACGAGGACCGTCCCGTTTAATTGCGAACAGAAACAGATTCCTTTAATCTGTTCGCTGGAAATGCCGTAGTTCTTGAGGAGTTCTTTCGTGCTGCGGCAGATGGTGTCCCACCATTCGTCGGCGTTTTGCTCGTCGCCTTTGCCGTCGCTTGTTGTCGTGTTGTGTGTCCCTATAACGGTGGCTCCCACGAACTCAATCTTGTCGGTCACGTTTGTGAGGGCCGTTTTTATAAAGGACGTGCCTATGTCGTATGTCATTAAATACATTGTTCCATCCTTTATAAATCCGTTTTTCCTCTTCTCTTCAATAGAAGTATATAAAAATTATGGGGGAAGTGTCAGTAAAAAATATACCTGATGTAAGAAAATTTAAACATTTGTGGGTTCTGTCACTGTTTGACTACACGACTTGCACCAGGAGACCCTTGAGGTACTGACCTTCGGGGAAAGCTGTGTTCACGGGATGGTCGGCGGGTTGGCCGAATCGTTCAATGATTTGAACGCGCCGTCTCGCATCGGCGGCGGCATCCGCGACGATTTTCTGGAACAAGTCCATTTCCATGAGCCCGGAGCAGCTGAAGGTCGCGAGCATGCCGCCTTCGGCGAGGAGTTTCATCGCAAGAAGGTTGATGTCCTTGTAACCGCGGGCGCCTTTTTGCAGGTTGTCCTTGCTTTCCACAAACTTGGGCGGGTCGAGCACGATGAGGTCGAAGGTTTCGGCCTTGTCGCGGCACTTGCGCAGGTACTGGAACACGTCGGCTTCCACATGTGTGGCGTGTGCGGTGGAAAGCTTGTTCCTCATGATGCCTTCCTTGGCGAGTTTGAGCGCGTCTTTCGAAACATCGACTTGATAGACTTTCTCGCAACCTCCGCGGAGGGCGTACAACCCGAATCCGCCGGTGTAGCAGAAGCAATTCAGCACTTTTTTGCCCTTGGACAGTTCGCCGATGCGGCGGCGGGCGTCGCGCTGGTCTAAGTAGTAGCCGGTTTTGTGGCCGTTTTTGACGTCGATGGGGAACAAAATGCCGTTTTCGTTGATGATGACAGGCTCATCGGGCACTTCTCCGAAGACAGTTCCTGTGCGGAGGGGGAGTCCTTCCTTTTTGCGCACTTCGGAATCGCAGCGCTCGTAAATGCCGCGGCAATGCGTTTTTTCGGCGAGAAGTTCGTAAATCGTTTCGCGATGGATTTCAGGGCCGGCGGCGAGGATTTCGACGGAGTAGATGTCGGCGTATTTGTCGATGATGCAGCCCGGGATGCCGTCGTTTTCGGCGTTAATCAGGCGGAAAGCGGATTCCTTGTCTTCGATGTCGAAACCGCGGCTTTTGCGTGCTGCTATGGCACGGTCCAGGAGGTCGCTAAAGAAATCCCGGTCGATTTTTACGTTCTTTCCTTCGTTTCCGAACGTCCAGAAGCGCCCGCGAATTTGGGATTTCGGGGAATAGGCGGCAAGGCCCAAAAAATCGCTTTTGTAGCTATAGACTTCGATGGTGTCGCCAAGTGCGGGGTCGCCGACGACTTCGTCAATGGCGCCGCTAAAAATCCAGGGATGGTAACGGAGAGCGGACTTGTCGCGTCCGGCTTTAAGAGATATCGCTTTCATGTGCATAAAATTAGAAATTTTTGTTATATTTCTTTTGTTACTTGTTTTTGCTTTGGTTTAATCGCGTATCAAAACGCATGGTGGTGGTGGTTTATCGAGGGGAAGAAGTGATTGTAAGTTTCTGTTTTGAAATTATAATTACTAGATTGAAGCGCATGTGTTTTGCGCATCGGTTTAAGAGGAATCATGAAGGACTATCGAGTATAGTACTTGTTGTTGTTTTTTCCTTGATTTTTTCGGCGTGTGGTGATTCTGGTTCACATAAAAACGCAAACCGTGATGCTAATGCAGAATACATTTTTAAGGGGACTGTTCGCCAAATTGTGGGCGATGTACAGTTCAAGACATCTGATGGCGAATCTGGACATCTAGAAGTCGGTCATAGAATTTTCGAGAAAAACAAAATTGTGGCAGAACCGAGATCTTCTGTCGTGATTTCGGTGTCCGATGGTTCGGCGCTCAAGATGGACGGGCGGACCGAAGTGGAATTTGACGCTGAAGTTCAGGAATCCCTCAAACGGAAATTTTTGATATCGCTTCGTCATGGGCGCTTGATGTTTGATATCCAGAAACAGGCGGTCAAGGACGAATTCGAAATCCGTACCGACAGGCTTGCCATGGTTGCCGGCAATACGGCGGGCTTTGTGGAAAATGTCGATGGTCTTGAAGTTTCTTCGCTCAAGGACGGGCGACTGGAAGTGGGGAGTAATGGGCTCTCATCGATTATATCGAGCGGACAAACGTTGATTGCCAACGACAATGGCGTTAAAGTCCTATCGCTTTCGAGTTCCGGGACGCTGATCTTGGCCCGTGCGATTGATTCTATCGCGACCGAAGCTTCGTCGCAGCTCGGTATTCGTGCCACTCGGCTTGCTCTGGATAAGCTAGAGAATCTGCTCATGAATTACGATTCGGCGTACAAGAAAAAGCTTGATAGCTTTATCAAGAAAACGCAACCGCAGTTCAAACCGAAGGCGTTGAACGAATATATCGGCAAACCCTCTGTTTCTTTGGAAGCACAGTTTGTTCCGGGTAATTACGTGATGGTTCTCGGGGATCAGGATACAATTTCCGAAAGCGGGCTTTACAAGCATTCGTTTGAATGGGAAGATTCTACGGCTTACGGTTCCAAACGTTTTATCGTCAATTGCAGCAATGATGAAGTAGAGTACATCTGCCATACATGGAATACGAACTTTGTTTCGGCCAAGATGGCGGAAATCCTTACGAAGGCCGACGGCCGCAAGTCTGTTGCGGTAACGGATTCCACGGTGCAGCCTAAAAAGTCGAAATCGGCGATTGTCATCGAAGGTTCCGGACGTGAACGAATCCATGTGCTGCCCGAAGAACGCGATATCCCGGCGACACTCCGGTTCAGCGTGACGGGTTTCTTGGCGGCTGACTTGACGCAAATTAAAAAGATTATCGTGAAGCGCAAGGGCGCTGTAATTAAGACGTTCAGTGGCAACGAGCTGATGACAAATTCATTCAAACTCCCGATACGCCTGAAACAGAACAGGATTGCCCATTTCCAGGTGGTTGTTGTGCTTGTGAACGGGAAAAGAGTCAAGGCGAAAAAGATTTACGAAACTTACTGCTATTTCGACAATTACGAAGGCGGCAAGAAGAGTAATCGCGTCAACGATATGTCGGCCGAAGAAGAGTACAGAAACGTCGTTTCCAAGCACTTGCTCAAGAACGAATAACGCTCCAAATTGCTAAATTTGGGCGCATGTTTGAATCCCTGTTTGACAAATACCCGTTTTTTAGAAAGGTTCCCGCCATCCTTTGCATGGCGATTATCTTCAAACTTTCATCGATGACTTCTGCCGAATTGGAAGGGTTCCCGCACGTGTGGGACAAACTTGCGCACACTTGCGAATATGCGACTTTGGCTGGTTGCTTTTGCATGTGGTGGAGTCGGCGGCAGTGGTCCTTGAAACCTTGGCTCAAAGTCTTGATCGTGGGTGGGCTTGCTCTTGCTTATGGCTGTACGGACGAATACCACCAGAGCTTTGTGGAAGGTCGCGACTGCAGTGCGTTGGACTTGGTGGCTGACTTGACTGGCGGACTTATCGGCGGTTCGGTCTATGTGCTAATCGTGAAGATTTTGAACAAATTTGACCCGCTGGATAAGTTGGCCGTTTAAAATTCCCCGAGCAAAATTATTTCGCGCTTCAGTTGGATGCCGAATTTTTCGGCGACTGCTTTTTGGACGTGTTCGCTGAGCGCCTTGATGTCTGCGGCGGTGGCGTGGTCGGCATTTACGATAAAGTTGGCGTGAACGCGGCTCACTTCTGCACCGCCGATGCGGAATCCTTTTAATCCGGCTTGTTCGATGTAGTAGCCCGGTGCAATTTGCGCGGGTGTTGCTGCGGCGCCTGCGTCGAGGCGCTTGAATGTGCTGCCGGCGTTTGGCATGGCGAGCGGCTGCGAATTGCGGCGCTTTGTCATGCATTCCTGCATTTCGCTTTCGAGATCCTTCGCTGTTTTGCCAAGGTCTGTGGCGGGCGTGAGTTGGAACGTGGCGGAGAGGATTGTTTCTGCACTTTCGCGGGACGTGGCGAGTTCTTGGAAAATGCTATGGCGATAGCCGAATGCGCATTCTGCGGCGGTTCTTGTGCGCATGTTGCCTGCGTTGTCAATTGTCTCGACTTCGGTGCACGTTTGCGAAACGTCTTGTCCGTAAGCGCCTGCGTTCATGTAAATCGCGCCGCCGAGGCTCCCCGGAATGCCTGCGAGTTTGTGGATGCCTGCTAGCCCTTCGTTGATGGTGTAGCGGGCGAGGCGGGCGAGGGGCGTGGCGCCTTTGGCGCAAATCTTGCCATTGCCGAGGTTCGTGATTTCCGAGAAAAATTTACCGAGCTGGATGATGACGCCGTTGTATCCGTTGTCGGAAACGAGCAAGTTCGTGCCTTTGCCGAGAATGAATGTCGGGAGTGCGCGTTCTTTTGCAAATCGGAACGCTTCTTTTATATCATCGGTAGATTCAGTTTTGATAAAATATTTTGCGGGACCGCCTGCTTTAAAGGACGTGTGCTCGCTCATCGGTACATTTTCTTGAATAATCATAACGAAAATATATATATTCTTTCTGCAATGACAGAAGAGGAACTCAAACAATTCAAGGCGGCATTGTCGATTACGGCTGTTGCTGCGGACTTGGGCGTGCCTGTGGTGCACGGTCGTTGTCGTTGCTTTTTTCCGACGCGTCATGCACATGGCGATAGGACTCCGTCTGTTTCTTTTTCCGAGGAACGCGGAACGTTTCGCTGCTGGGTTTGCGATGACGTCCGCGGTGACGTGATTTCGCTTGTCCAAATTGTCAAGAATTGCTCTTTTTTGGAAGCGTTGAACTGGCTCAAGGAAACGTACGGATTTCTGGTGTCGGGTGCGTCGAACGCAGCTCCTGCGCAAGGGCGTGTTTCCGGACAAAATTGGCCGACAGAGCCAAATGCTTCGCCGATGTCGCGTGTGGCGAAAGTTGCGGTGCGGGAGGCTGCTCTTGAATACCAACCACCGGAACCGACCAAAGAACTTGTCAGTGAAGATGAACGTAAAAAGATAATCCTCTCGTTTTTGAAGATGCTGTGCCCTGTCGATAAGACTCCGGCGGCAGCTTATCTCACGCGTCGTCGCATTTACAAGCCGATTTGGGACAAAATGTTGTTACGCACGATTACGGATTACGGGGCGTTGAACAACAAACTCAAGGAATCTTATGATTTGGAAGTCCTCAAGTATGTTGGGCTTTTTAACGAAAAAGGAAACTTGAGGTATTACAAGCATCCGCTGTTTTTCCCGTACCTCGATTCAAAGCGACGTTCGTGCTATTTTCAGGCGCGAGCCATCGACAGTACTGTTGTGCCCAAGGAACTCAATTTACGCGGGACTGTGCCTTATCCGTACAACGTTTCAGCGCTCGATCAGAAACCGGGGTGGGTTTATCTGTGCGAGGGCGTTGTCGATACGCTCACGTTCTTGGGACAGCGCATTGCGGCAATTGGGATTCCTGGAGTGCGCTCGTTCAAGACGGAATGGCTTCCGCTTTTTAAGAACAAAAGTGTTGTACTTTGTCTGGACAAGGACGAGGCTGGGCGCAGTGGCACGGAATATTTGCAAACCGTGTTTGAACAGGCGAATATTCGGACGGTGGTGCTCGGCGAGGGCTTGGAACATTTGAATTCAGCCATGAAAGAAGGCGAAGACATCAACGATTGGTTTGGCGGGAAAAAGTGAACCCCAGCACTCTCTTAACTTCTTCTTTGTCGGTGATTCCTTGTTGTACGAGGTGTGCGGCGTTTTCTTGCATGGTGCCGTCGGCGTAGGTTCCGTTGGGGAGTAGCAGTTCGCAGACGACTGTTCTGCCGCTGTAATGTGGCGCGTTTTCCCGATTTTCGCTGTCATTGATTTTTCTCACGAGGCGTTGGGCGAAAATGCCAAGCAAAGCTTCTTCTAAAACATTTTTCGGAATGCCGAGGTCGAGGAGTCGCGCGGTGGCCGCTTTTGCGCTATTCGTGTGCAGTGTGCTCAAGACGAGATGCCCCGTTTGAGCGGCGCGGAGTGCAATTTGCGCCGTTTCAGCATCGCGGATTTCGCCGACGAGAATCACGTCCGGGTCCTGGCGTAGTATGGAACGCAAGGCGATTGCAAACGTGAAACCGCATTTCTCGTTTACGGAAACTTGATTGGCTCCACGTAGTTCGTATTCGACGGGGTCTTCGATGGTCGTTACGTTGATTTTTCGCTGGATGATTTCGCGGAGGCCGGCGTAAAGCGTTGTCGTCTTGCCGCTTCCGGTAGGGCCTGTGACGAGGAACAGCCCTTGCGGAGCACTGAAAATGTGGCGGATTTGCTTGAGTGTCGCGTCGCTGAAATTGAGATTCGCCAATGTTTCTGCGGTGTCGTTTGCCGGGAGCAACCGCAGTACGCATTTTTCGCCGTTGCTGATCGGGATGGTGCTCAGTCGTACGTTCACTTTTTCGCGGAAATGGTCGAATGCAAAGCTCCCGTCGTGCGGCAAACGGCGTTCCGTGATATCGACATTCGCCATGACTTTGAGACGGATGAGTACGGGTTCGGCAAGCCATTGCGGAAAGTTGCGGTCTTCTGTCAACATGCCGTCGATGCGGTATCGCACGCGGAGTGCATCTGCCATTGGCTCAAGATGGATGTCGGTCGCTTTTTTCTGGAGCGCTTTTACGATAAGGCTATCGACGAGATTTATGATGGGCTCGGATTCCCAGGATGAACTTCGCGAGACCGTCAAGTGCTTGAGATCTTCGAGCAAGTCTTCGTCGTTCATTGCCTCATCGTTGCTGTGCATAAGCCTGATTTCGGCAGGGGAGTGCTGTTCAGGAACAATCCTTTGTTGCGTGACAAAACGGATTTTTTCGAGGAGAAATTCGTCGTTTACGTTTTGCACGGCTATTTTCAGGGACTCGGTGCACTCGGCATCCGCCACTATTGCAAACCCGTTTTTCTGGCACCATTTTTTAGTGAAATTTTTTGCATTCATCCTCGTAAAATACAAACAAAGATTCCGCAAAATCACTTTTATGCAAATTTTGCAAACAACCGTTAGCAAACACAAAAAAAGTCCCCCAGATGGGGGACTTTGCGGAGTTCTCTAAATCGTTTGAATTAGTTCCTGCTGAACTTAGCCTGGAGTTTCTTGGCGCCTTTCTTGGCCTTGCTTGTAATGGCGTTAGGCAGCCAGAAGAATGTGGGCACAAGGAACATGGTAAGTATTGCAGACACAATCAAGCCACCCACGGATGCTATACCCATCGGCTGGGTCATGGCGGCGACGTTACCACCGAGGGCTAATGCGAGCGGGAGCTGAGCAATCACTGATGCAAGCGTCGCAAGCACAATTGGCTGGAACTTGGATTTCGCTGCGGTCAAGACTGCCGAGCGGCGGCCCATGCTTCCACTACGCAACAAGCGGTTCGCTTCGTCAAGCAATAGAATAGCGTTGTTCACCACCACACCGATCAACATCACGATAGCCATAAGGGCAATCATCGAAAGCGCCTTGCCCGTAATGATAAGGGCGAGGATAACGCCGATAGCACCCATCGGGATGGTCGTCATGATGATGAACGGTTGTGCGAAGCTTTCGAGGAGGGCCACGAGCAAAATGTAGGTGAGGAGAATTGCCATGATGATGGCCACCTTGAATTCCGCCACCATGTCTTTTTGCATGTCAGCCTGAGCACCGAAACTGAAGCTGATGCCTTCTGGCAGCTCATCCTTCATGCTTGTGGTCAGTTCGGTCAACTTACCCATGATTTCGCCGGTCGTGTGTCCCGGGAGCAAGTTCATCGAAATGTCAACACGTCTCATCTTGCGCTTACGGTCAATTCGCGTCGGACCGGCACCATCCTCGATGTAGAAGAGCTCGCGAGCACTCACGTAGCCCTTTGGAGTCTTGATGGGCAAGTCTTCGATATCGGCATGGCTCTGTCTGTCCTTTTCCTTCATGCGCACATATACGTCGTATTCTTCGCCGTCTTCGGTATATTGGCCTGCTTCGTAACCGCTCACCGCAATGTAGTTGTAGTTTGCGATAGTCTGGAGCGTAACACCGT
>Ga0310697_10005867_pt1 | contig 11793 bp, 8 predicted proteins | sample 172DNAGHGlowgp2_FD_203883 | JGI IMG/M metagenome (GOLD analysis project Ga0310697, IMG submission 203883) | Sheep rumen microbial communities from Palmerston North, Manawatu-Wanganui, New Zealand - 1728 DNA GHGlow gp2 (v2) (version 2) | ecosystem: Host-associated > Mammals > Digestive system >... | reverse complement strand
TCTATAGTGTTATCTATGTGCCAAATGCCGTGTGTGCAAAGGATTCTTCGTATCTTTGCACCATGTCGCGATGACATGCATTTATACAAACAACTAGATTTAGCAAGAAGGAGCAAGTGTGGTTTTTGTCATAAGCATTTCGCCACACTTTGCTCTCTTTTTTGTGTGCCCGCGGCAGCTGTTCGCGCAAGAAACTCTGTAGCCGTGCTAATAATCATTTAAGGAAAAACCGAGAATGAAAATAATGAAAAAACTCCAAATCTTGGTTGCTCTTGCAACCTCCATCCTCCTGTCGGCTGCCTGCTCGCAGCCCAAACAAGCCCCTCGGCAGAGCCAGACGGCTGACTCCCAGCCCGCAGAGCAGGCTCCACAACCGGATGTTCCTGCGGCTGAGGCTGATGAAGCAAAGCCGAAATACATCGACTTTGCCCTGCCCGGCACCGACAACCAGCCTCTGCGCGTGAGCGACTATGTAGGTCGCAACCGGCTGACCCTTATCGACTTCTGGGCCTCCTGGTGCGGTCCCTGCCGTGCGGAGATGCCCCATGTGGCACGTGCCTATCAGGCGTTCCACGAACAGGGCTTCGAGATTATCGGAGTGTCGCTCGACAACGACCGTGAGGCGTGGCTGAACGCCATTCGTGAGATGCAGCTGGCATGGCCGCAAGTGAGCGACTTGAAAGGCTGGAACTGTGCTGCCGCCAGACTCTATGGCGTGGAGTCGATTCCTGCCAGTGTGCTCGTCGACAGCGATGGCAATGTTGTTGCTGCCAATCTCCGCGGCAATGACCTGTATAACACCGTGGGGCAGTTGCTCGGGCGATAAGCGTGCCGAAGTAGCTTATGAGAAAATCCTGCCATCCTCAGCAATGAGGAGGATGGTGAGCTGTCCGTTGGGGAAGAGCGGCTGGCAATGCTCGCGACAGTGGGCAATGATAACGTCGGCCAAGGCTTGCAGGCGGTCGGCGGGAACCAGTGTCCAAAGTTCGCGGGCAAGCGTGAGGTGACTAAGGTCAGCCTCGCACCCGGCTTCTGTCAGCAGCCGGGCCACGAACAGGCGGTCCATCACCACCCGGCGGCTGTGGGTGTCTAAGTGGCCTGCCGCCAGCTTCACCGCCTTGCCGATCATCACCCCTAACGTCAGTCGGCTTACTCCCAGCTCGCGGGCCATGCGGAGGGTTTCACCGATGTAATTGCCGTATTCCACAAAAGCCTGACGGGGCAGGGTGGGGTAGAGCGACCTTACGAAGCGCTCGCTCTTGCCGCCACTGTTGATGACCACCCGGCGTTCCTGCGGGTCTTCTGTCTCAGACAGGCTTGCCACTGCCACCTTCATGCACTTGCGGATGCTTTCGATGAACGCTTCTTCGGAGAAGGGTTTCACTATTCCGCTCACACCGATAATAGATATTCCTCCTTCAATGCCCAGTCGGGGATTGAAGGTTTTTCGTGCTGTCTCCTCCCCCTTGGGTACGGAGAGGGTGATCTTTAGTGGAGAGCGGAGAGGTGGGAGAAGAGAGTGGCCGGTATTGAGGGTGGAGATGTTATGGATAATCATTTCGCGGGGCACACGGTTGATGGCGGCCTCACCCGCAGGATAGTCGAAGCCGGGAAGGGTGAAGCGGCCGATACCTTCACCCGCCTCAATCATGATATGAGTGTTCTTGGAAGATTTGTCCTCGCCCTCATCGGAGGCGCTGGCCCTTATCTCCAATCCGTTCGTCACGTCAGGGTCGTCGCCGGCATCCTTGATGGCGAAGGCGTAATCGTCGCCGTAGCCCACCGGCACGGGGATATGCTCTCCGTTGGGGAGGGTCACTATGACCTCGGAAGGCTTTTCGCCAGTGACGAGGCGGACAGTAGCTGCCAGGGCAGCTGCAGTGGCACAGGTGCCGGTGGTCAGTCCGCTCTTCAGAGGGTAGAAGTCGGGCAGGAGTTGTTCTACTGCGCGGCGGAGTCCATGCTCGCCGTCGACAAGAACAGGTTTTTGTGGAGGGGGGAGAGTGGAGAGCGGAGAGAGGGCAGGTCGGGGAGGGTAGGCGGGACGCTCAATGACGAAGACGGGGATGCCGGCGTTGCGAGCGGCTTCCACCTTTTCGCAGAAACCACCGGTGATGCCGCTCTCTTTGGTGAGGATGGCCTGCGGACGGAGTTGTTGCAGCAGAGCGGCAGTGTCGTCGTGCTCGTAATAGGCCAGATGGTCCTCGGGGAAGGCGTTTTTCCTTGCCAGACGCAGGGACTCCTCGCGGTCGAGGATGCGGAACCAGCACTCGTGCTGCTCCCAGAAAGGACGCAGGCGGTGAATGGTCTGTACGCCCGTGAGGCACAGAAGGCGGCTGATGCCTTGCTGCTCCAAGCGGGCCATGGCCTCGTCGTAATCCTTGCACCATGCGATGTCATCGGTATGGGGAGGATAGATGCGGTCGAAGCGGATGAGCGATGCCCCAACTTCGCTTGCAGCGGAAAGAAGGTTGAGGTGCAGTTGTTCGGCGAAGGGATGGGCGGCATCCACGATGAGGCGTATGTCGTGGGAACGGCAGAAAGCAGCGATTTTCTCCGTTTCCATCGCACCTGTAAGCCGCTGGCCATGCAGCAGAGGCACCTCCTGTTCGGAAGAACGGGTGGAATAATAGTAGGGATTGCCCGCCTCTTCGAGCGTCTTCACGGCCTTCCGGCCTTCGGTGGTGCCTCCAAAAACGAGAATCATCTTCTTATGGGTTAATCCTCTCCTTTACGGAAGAGGTGGGTGAAGTGCCGGTTGTACAGTTCCGATAGTCCTTTGCGGTTGTCGATGGCTTCGCCTACCACGAGCATGGTGGTAAGCGTGAGGCGGTTGTCGTGAACGATGCGTGAGAGGTCCTTCAGTCGTCCGCGAAAGATGCGCTGGTCAGGCCAAGTGAGGTGATAGCAGGCCGCCACAGGGGTGTCTTCCGGGTATTCCTGCAGCAGCTGGCGCTGCACATCATCGACGATGGCGGCGGAGAGGAAGATGCACATCGTGCTCTGCGAACGGGCCAGTAGGTGCAGCTTCTCGCGTTCGGGCATGGGCGTGCGCCCCTCGCCCCGTGTGAGGATGATGGTCTGCGTGCGTTCGGGGATGGTGAACTGCGACCGCAGTTCGGCGGCAGCGGCGAGAAATGACGAGATGCCCGGCGTGATGCGGTAGCGCATGTCGTGCGCATCGAAGAAGGCCATCTGCTCCTGTATCGCTCCGAAGATGCAGGGATCGCCCGTATGGAGGCGTACGATGCGCTTGCCTTGGTCGTAGAACTCCTTCATCAGCTGGCATTGTTCCTCTAAGGCCATGCTCGCACTGCTGCGCACTACGGCCCCCGGCTTGTGGCAGTCGGTGAGCTCGCGGGGGACCAGCGAACCGGCATAGAGTATCAGGTCGGCCTGCTCCAGCAGACGGCGGCCGCGGACGCTCACCAGCTCAGGGTCGCCCGGCCCGGCTCCGACGATGTCGATGACGGCCCGTTGCCGGCTGCGCAGGTATTTCTGGTCGATGGCCACGGCAAAGGTGTAGTTGCTCCCTTTCGTCTTCGGCAGGAGCAGCCGGCCCCCGTTGGACCCCAGGATGGCAGCTGCCTCGCTGACGCTGGGCGTACCCACATGGCGGGCCACCACCTCACTGGGGTGGGGCACGCTGACGCTGCTCAACTCATCGGCAGTGAAGAAACGCACCTCCTGATGCTTTTCCTGTAGCAGACGCACGAAGGGCTCGTCCTTTTTCACGTCGATGCTGCACCAGCAGAGGGCCGTTCGGAGGATGCCCGCCTGTTCCATCGTGCGGCCTATCTCCTTGAAGATGCCGGCTGCGGGCTCTGCCTGATGGGCCAGGCCAAAGCCGACGGTCACCATGCGCGGGATGAAATGGAGCAAAAGGGCATGCGAGCCTTCATCGAAGGGCTGCTGGAAAGGCGATACCATGATGATGAGTCCATATTCCTTGATGGCCTCCTCGCCGGGGGAATGAAAAAGGGTGACGTGCGGGGGAAGCGTTTTTTCCAGATAGTCAGTCCCCTCGTCGCGCACATCCGTCAGCAGGGCGGTGGGCTTTCCGCCGATGAAATGGGCGATGCAGGCATTCATGTCGGTGCAGGCCACGTCCCAGCCGAAGCGCCGGGCGAGCGTGTCGAGTGCCCAGAGACCCTGGTTGTCGCTCTGCGTGGTGATGACTGGCGTGGCTCCCAAAAGGGCGGCCACCTGGCGGGTGAGGTCGTTGGCCCCGCCGATATGACCAGAGAGCACGGCGACGGCATGGTGGAGCGAGGAGTCGACACAGACGACGGCAGGGTCGGTGTGCTTGTCCTCGATGAAAGGAGCGATGGTGCGGACGCAAATGCCCATGGCACCAATGAAGATGAAGGCATCGAAACGGTGCCAGTGAGGGCCTGTCTCGGTGCGGGAGAGCGGTTCGGCTTGCAGCTGCTGCTGGAGGATACGGGCGGCCTCCTGGCCTGCCTCGGTGACGGTTATTGTGGCAATTCGCATTTCAGTATGTCTATGGGATTGAAGTCGTTAAGGGCGATATGGGTGGTGGGGTGCAGGACGAGACCCAGCTCGCGGCAGGCTTCCTCGAAGAGCTGGCGGCTGCTTGGGCGATGGCTCAGACGGTCGACGACGGGGGAGCTGACGCTGTTCATGACTATCACCCCGCCGGGGGCGAGGAGGGGCCGCACCTTCGCCATGATTTCCTTGAGGTGGCCGCCGTGACCGCCAATGAAGACGGCATCGGGGGGCAGATGCTGCCTTGAAAGGCAGTCCACAGAAACACCTACGGAGACCGGAGGGGAGGCGGAACCAGTCGGAGGGGAGGCGGAACCAGCCGGAGGGGAGGCGGAACCAGCCGAAGGGGAGGCATCCGCAGGGAGGGCGAGGAAATCGCCGATATGGAGGGATATGCCAGGAGCACCGTGGCGAAGCATGTTCTCGCGGATGATGGCTTCGCACTCGGGACGGATCTCGAAGGCTTCAATCTGGAGATGGGGGAATAGCAGGCGGGCCTCTATCGACACGCTGCCCGTGCAGGCACCGATGTCCCACAACACATGGCGGCGGGGAAGGTCGAGGGCCTGGAGGGTGAGGAGGCGGATGGGCATCTTGGTGATCATCTTCTCCCGTCCGTCGAGCAGGGCGAAGCTGTTGTCAGGTAGACCGAAGGGGCGGGTTGACTGGCGGGTTGACTGGCGGGTTGACTGGCGGGTTGACTGATGGGTTGACTGTGACTGGAGCACCAATATCAGGCAGTTTGGTTGGGAGAAATCACGCTGCGCGGCCTCCTGGAGGGAAAGGGTGGTGACCCGTTCCTTCTCCGGATGACCCAGATGTTCCCCGATGTGCATGGAATAATGGTCGTAACCATAGTCGAGCATACGTCGGGCGATGGCAGCAGGAGTATGCTCGCGGTCGGTCAGCACCCCGATCATTGGTGAGCACCCTATGAGCTCGCGGTCGAAGGCCGGCCACGGTCGTCCCGTCAGTGAGACGACGTGCATGTCGTGGTAGGGCATCAGCAGGCGGTGGGCGAGCATCTGCAGACTGTTGAACGACGGGTAGACCGTCACCCCGGCCTCGGGCATCTTCCGCATGATGGTATTGGCGAAGCCGAAGAACAGCGGATCGCCGGAGGCAAAGACGATGACCGTTCCCTCCTCTCCCCTTCGGGAATAGCCGTCCGCAAGATTCTTGTATTGCTCAAAAACAGCATCCAGGGGTACGGTGATGTCAATCCATTCCGCATCGGCCGGCAATAGCGGAGCCATGATCTCATGATGGCGCCTGCCCCCGCTGAACACCTTCCCCCTGCCGATGATGTCCGTCACCTCTGGCGGGAAAAACGGCTTTGGCCGGTCAGTTATACCAATTACAACGAATTGCATACCCCCTTGACTATTTCATGGTTCATAATTCGTAAATGCTGACTCATAAGTCCCTACCAGGTTTAAGGTCCTTGGCATCATCGAAAGTGAGGACGGCGTTGCAGAGCGTTGCAGCGAGGTTACTGCCTCCCTTGCGCCCCTCGACGATGATTTTCGGGATGTTGCGGAACGGTTTCACCATGTGCTTCGCCTCCTTCACGTGGACAAAGCCTACGGGGGCGGCGATGATGCCCGCCGGTTGCGCCTTCCCTTTGCGGATGAGGTCGCAAAGCTCCATGAGGGCCGTAGGCGCATTGCCGAAGGCGAAGAGCGCATGCGGATGCTTCTCCACGGCGAGCCGTATGCCGGCCTGTGTCCTTGTGATGCCCAGGGCTGTCGCCATGTCTGCCACCTGCGGGTCGGCAAGATAGCATTTAGCCTCGATGCCCAGGCGCTGGAGTGCCCCTTTGCGTATGCCGCTCGTCACCATCGTCACATCGGTGATGATAGTCTTCAGCGTTCCTTCCTTCACCTTGTTATATAGATGCTCCACGGCCTGTTCGTCCGTATGGAGAATCGATTCCATGTCGAAGTCGGCCGTGGTGTGTATGGCATGCAGCAATGCCCACAGGTGGCCGAGAGGATAGTCGGTGCGTTTCAGTTCACTGGCAATCGTGCGGAACGATTCCATCATGATGAGTCTGCCCTTCTTCTCGTCGGCGGGTGCGGCCTCGCGGTAGTAGCCCCGAGGCGTAATCATCCTGGCGTTGTCGATGTAGGACTGTGAGTTGCCGATGATGACCACCGTGAACATGTCCACTTCTTCAGGGTTCAGCTCCGCGAGCGTGGTCAGCGTCACCGTCTGCCCCGGTCGTCCCGCCTGTCGCACGAAGCCCACGGGAGTCCCTGGCGAGCGTCCTTCCTGTAGGAACAGCTCCTGCAGCCGGTAGAGCTGCCAGTAGCGCTCATGAGAGCGAGGGTTGTAGACGGCCGTCACGAAGTCGCCTATGGCCGCAGCCCGTATGCGCCGTTCAATGCGCTCCCACGGAGTCATCAGGTCGCTGAGCGAGAGGATGCACAGGTCGTGGCCGATGGGAGCCCCCAGGAGCGAGGCCGCCTTCTGGAAGGCGGAGATGCCCGGCAGAATAACGATGTCCACCTCCGAGGCCCGCTCGCGCTTCATCTCATAGACCAGCGGAGCCATGCCGTAGATGCCCGCATCGCCGCTGCTGATGACCACCACCGTGTTGCCCTCCTCCGCCAGCCGGAAAGCCTGTTCCGCCCGTTCGCGCTCCTGCTTCATGCCCGTGTCGATGCACTGGCAGTGTTCGTTGAGGTAAGGTTGGACAAACTGGAAATAGTATTTGTAGCCCACCACCACGTCGGCCTCCCTCACTGCCTGTTCCACGGCGGGAGTCACGTCTTCCTTGCTGCCAGGCCCGATGCCTGCCACGATGATTTTCTTCATATCTTTTTGAATAAATACACGACAAAAGCCCCACTTAATAATTAAGTGTCGGTTTTATGCCACAAAATTACGAAAAAATATTCAGAATGCAGTGGCGAATTGCCGAAAAACTATTATCTTTGCACCATCCATTCACTAAAAACCATCAAAAACATGTATCAACGTAATCTTTTGGGAGCAATCATGTTGTCGGCCGCACTTGGCGTGCAGGCCCAGAAGCCCATGACCGCTCCCGCCGGTGGCAAGGCCATCAGTGACGAACTTATCGGTATCTTCTTCGAGGACATCTCGTCGTCGGCCGACGGCGGACTCTATGCCGAACTGTTGCAGAACGGCTCGTTTGAGTTCAATGCCAACGAGAAGGATGGCTGGGGACCCGCCACCGCGTGGAAGGTCATCCGCCCCGGACACTCATTAGGCTACATCCAGCCTGCAACCATGGATAAGCCTGGCTCCGGCCCCAGGATGTTCTACCAGTCGAACACCCGCATGAAGCTGCACGCCGAGCGCGTCAAGGAGTACAAGGACTATAAAGGCTGGAAGGGCTTCGGCCTGCAAAACGACGGCTTCGGCGGCATCGTGGTGAAGGCGGGCGAGAAGTACGACTTCTCCGTGCGCATGGTGAACTGGGGCGACAAGCCCATGACGATGCGCATCGCACTCGTAGAGCCGCAGGGCTGGGGCAAGGATCCTAAACTGTTGTGCGACACCATCATTGAGGTGGTTCGCGATGTGGCGTTTACAGAGGGGCAGCAGCCTCAGCAGCCTAACCGCTTTTACCGTCTGCACGAGCATAAGGCTACGCTGACGCCCACTGCCGACTGCAAAAATGCTGCCCTACAGCTGCTGATGCTCAACGAGGGTGACGTCATTATGGACGACGTGTCGCTCATGCCGCAGGACACTTACAAGGGCCACGGCCTGCGTAAGGACCTGGCTCAGGCACTGGCCGACCTGCATCCGAAGTTCATGCGCTTCCCCGGCGGCTGCGTGGTACACGGCGGCGGCGACGGTTTCTGGGACACCTATCACTGGAAGAACACCATCGGCCCGCGCCACGAGCGCATGCAGCTGAAGAACACCTGGGGCTACCACCAGTCGATGGGCCTGGGCTACTATGAGTACTTCCAGTTCTGCGAGGACCTGGGCATGCAGCCCGTGCCCATCCTGCCTTGTGGCGTGAACTGTCAGGGTGCCAACGGCGGCTGGAACATGTGGCCGGAGCAAGCACAGGACGCCTGCCCCATGGAGCAGATGGACGAGTGGGTGCAGGACGCGCTCGACCTTATAGAGTGGGCCAACGGCGATCCCGCCACGTCGAAGTGGGCCAAGATGCGTGCCGAGGCCGGCCATCCCGCTCCCTTCAACCTGAAATACCTGGGCATAGGCAATGAGGAGCGCATTTCTCCCGAATTCATCGAGCGTTTCAAGTATATGTATAAGAAGGTGACCGCGGCTCATCCGGAGATTATCATCGTGGGTACGGCCGGTCCCGGTTCGCACCCCGGGAACTCCGACTACGAGGCTGGCTGGAAGCTGGCCGAGGAGCTGGGCATGCCCATCATCGACGAGCACTACTACGAGAAGAACGACTACTTCCTGAAGAGCCGCCAGTACGACAAGTACCCGCACGACCGCAAGACGAAGGTCTACCTGGGCGAGTATGCCGCCAAGGACAAGAAGCTCATCGACGCCCTGGCCGAGGCTCTCTACCTGTTGCACGTCGAGCGCAACGGCGACGTGGTCTGCATGACCTCCTACGCTCCCCTCTTTGCCAAGAAGGACGCCACCAACTGGAACCCCGACCTTATCTACTTCGACAACGAGCGGCCTTTCCTCACCTGCTCCTACTACGTGCAGCAGATGTTCGGACAGTCGAGCGGACAGTACTTCTACGGCGACTGCGTCAGCTTCGAGGGCGACTCCCCCTACGGCATGCTTCAGCCGCAGGAAGACGTACACTACGGTCAGTCGGTGGTGCTCAACGTGAAGACGCGCCAGCTCTTCGTGAAGATCTGCAATGCCGGCAGCGAGGCGAAGAAGGCCAATATCAACCTGTCGCGCTTCAAGGGCATGAAGAGCTGCACGAAGACCGTCCTCAGCGGTCAGCCCGGCGATGAGAACAACTATGAGGCGCAGCCCGTGAAACCCGAAACTGCGCCCCTGAAGCCTCAGAAGAAGATGACCCTCGACGTGGCTCCCTATTCGTTTGTGATGCTTACTTTCCAGCTGTAGGCCAGCCGCGATGCCTACTGTTTGGCAGTAAGCTCCTTCACCATTTGCTCGGCAAAGCTGCTCACATCCTCATTCTCGCTGCTTAGCAGTTGCTGATAGAGATGTAGCGACTTTGCCGAGTCGTTTGTTTCCAATAGCACATGGGCCAGGTTGGCGGTGATGATGTCGTCGTCGGGCTGTTCTATGTGCAGTTCCTCGAGGAGCGTCCTCGCCCCCTCATAGTCTTCGTTCAGTGTGCGAACCACGGCCAGGTCGGTGCGGAAGGTCCGGTGATTGGGGTATCGGCCTAAGACGATATCTGCCAGCCGCTCGCATTGCTCTATGTCGTCGTTGGCATAGAGGGAGTTGAACAGGTCCTGCAGCTGTTCCAGCATCACGTCCTCTCCGTCCTCTTTCTTCTCGTCGCCTTCCCAGTACCATCCGTTCTTGTTCTCCACCGAGCGGTCGATGATGCCTTGTACGACGTCGACGGCCTTTTCCGACTCGTAGGTCTGTATCAGCAGGTCGGCCTTGCCCAGGCGCAAGTCCAGTCGGTCGGGAAACTTCTTTATGCCCTCATCCACAAAGGCAAAGCCCTTCTGCATGACAGAGTCGTCAAAGGCGTTCATGGCTCCGAACAGCTGCCGGGCGTAGGCCCTTTCCTCATCGTCCAGACTGTCGGGCAGGAATTCCTCCATCTGTTCCAGAAGCTGCTCCCCGGTGGAGCGGCCCATGAAGGCGTGGAAGCCCAGCTGGGCCACGTAGTAGTCGCCGTTTTTCTCGCCTTCCTGCTCCCATTCGGCCATCAGTTTTTTCAGGCCCAGGGTGTCGTTGTTCTCAATCAGCGGGTCCAGTTCTGCGAAGTAGTTCCTTTTCTGCTTGCAGGCCGTCAGTGCCAGTAGCAGCATCAACAGCAGGCCTCCCGTCATGGTCAGCTTTGTCTTTCTCATGTAATGTTTTCTTTTTTGTTAGGTTATTCACATTTTTGTCAGTTTATTCACAGGCGCAAAGATACGCAGAATAAGCGAGACACAAAAGTGTTTTCTGGGAAATTAATAATCCGTTGTCCTATTTTTAATAATTAATTCTTTGTCCTCTCATGTTTTTATGCTATCTTTGCACAAAATGTTTATTCATCATTTTTACCAACTAATCAGGACAAGCTATGACAAAAGAGAAGTATTTTGCCGACCCCTTGCGCTACGACGGAGGGATGCAGTATGAGCGTTGCGGTAGCAGCGGAGTGCTGCTGCCCAAGGTGAGCCTGGGCTTCTGGCACAATTTCGGCGGCGTGGACTCCTACGAGCGCAGCCGCGACATCACCCGCTATGCCTTCGACCACGGTGTGACCCACTTCGACCTGGCCAACAACTACGGCCCTCCCTACGGTTCGGCAGAGGAGACGATGGGCCGGCTGATGGACGACGACTTCCGTCCCTACCGCGACGAGCTGTTCATCGCCACCAAGGCCGGCTACGACATGTGGCCCGGCCCCTACGGCAACTGGGGCTCGCGCAAGTATCTCATGGCATCGCTCGACCAGTCGCTGCGCCGCATGCACCTGGACTACGTAGACCTTTTCTACAGCCATCGCTACGACCCCGAGACCCCGTTGGAGGAGACCCTTCAGGCCCTTGCCGACGTGGTGCGTGCGGGCAAGGCACTCTATGTGGGCATCTCCCGCTGGCCGCTGGAAGCCACGCGCTTTGCCTTCCGGTATCTGAAGGAGCGCGACGTGCCCTGTCTCATCTATCAGGGACGGCTCAACATGCTCGACCGTGCCCCGCAGGAAGAGGGCATCCTTGACCTCTGCCGGGAGAGCGGCGTGGGCTTCATCTCCTTCTCCCCCCTGGCACAGGGCCTGCTCACCGACCGCTATCTGAACGGCATACCGCAGGACTCCCGCATGTCGAAGGGCAAGTTCCTCAAGGAGAGCATGCTCACCAGCGAGCTGCTGCAGCGCATCCGCAACTATAACGACGTGGCGCAGAGCCGCGGCGAGACTCTGGCCGAGATGGCACTGGCGTGGATTCTCCATCAGAAGGGTGTCACATCGGTGCTTGTAGGAGCCAGTTCCACGGAGCAGTTGCAGAAGAACCTGAAATGCGTCAGTGCCGAGCCCTTCAGCGAGTTGCTGTAGGCCGTGGCTGAGAGGGTGAAAAAACACGCCCCTGAAGTTAATATTGAATTGTCATGCAATTCGATATTAATTGTCGTGCAATTCGATATTAACTTAAGAAGGGGCGAATC
>Ga0310697_10005866_pt1 | contig 11794 bp, 13 predicted proteins | sample 172DNAGHGlowgp2_FD_203883 | JGI IMG/M metagenome (GOLD analysis project Ga0310697, IMG submission 203883) | Sheep rumen microbial communities from Palmerston North, Manawatu-Wanganui, New Zealand - 1728 DNA GHGlow gp2 (v2) (version 2) | ecosystem: Host-associated > Mammals > Digestive system >... | reverse complement strand
AAGGTAATGATTAGCAAATATTACTGAAGCTCTTTTATTACCATCAACGAAGACCTGCGTTTTCATGCAATACATGCATAATTCTATAGCTTTATCTATATCTGTCTTATCGGAAGTTCTTATTTCGTTTATGTTCTCTATAACAACCGACTCTATAGGAATAGCAGGTACATAACTTGTACCTCCTATGGTTACAGGCACACTACGTATTTTTCCCCCATAAGAGAAAAAACCTTCATTAACAAGCTTTGCTACATGACAGAGTAAATAATAGTCAGTTTCAGCCTGTATAACATCCTGATCAAGAATGAACTCCCAGGAATGCTTAAGATTCAGGATTTTTTGTACATCATCCGCTGTCATGCCATTGACGATACCTTTTTCCAATATTTCCTCTGTCTGTGGGAATGTCGTTGCTACTCCCTCCAAAACAGCCTGATCATAGATATTTGATTTCATATTTGCTCTGGCAAAGTCCAAATTCATAACAACATTTGCAGGTAGTTCAGCAGGACTATATCCAACTTCTGCAAGCTGCTTATCTATCTTTCGAATATTCTTTTTTAATTCCCTGGCTTCTCTAGCGTTCCTAAGGAGCAACTGGTACAGATTGTCTGAGTAAACATCAACATATGTTGATGTGAGTTTTCCATTTACTCTTTTTCTTATATACAAGTATTTACCGCTGGAGTTTTCCTTCACTTCCGGTGAGCCATCATAAGGTATGAGATTTAGACGTGCCTGAAAATCAGCTTTATCCTGCAATAAACTCTGAATTATTTCCAACTTATTATTCATCAATTTCTCCTTTTAGGGAACTTTTCCAATAAAAATATATCAAAAAGTTCCCTAAAATTCAAATTAAAATTAGGGAACTTTTTTAATAGAAACATGTCAAAAAGTTCCCTAATTTTTCTTGAAAAAGACTCAGTACAATGTACCGAGTCTTCTGAAATCTGCAATAGCAGATTGATTATCTCTTTGAGAACTTTATCACCGCCTTAAGTGCCTTGTTTTGGGCATTTGTAAGACGAGTTGCTGTTTACCTGCTGCGTACGGTAGAGAGCTTAGGGCTACTGTATGCGGCTGGTGGCAACTTTGATATTTCTTTCAAAATATTCCTAGTTCCAGTCTCGCTCTAGCATCACGATATATTCAGGTGTGCCTTGCTTAATTTTCTCTGCTATATCCATAATTGCACCTCCACGCAATGCGATGAGTCTGTAATAGCACATCACTCTCCATATCGCAATGCGTGCTTATATAACTACATTAAATTCATATAGATGCAATAAAAAGGAAGTTCATGTAAAACTGAACTCCCTAAGTCATGATAATATTAAAGATTTGCATTGACCAGTTTTAAAAACTTCTTATCATTCATTTGCTCATTAGTTACATAATCCCCATCACAGAACAGTGCATATGTGGTAATTGGTGTTGGAGCATTCTGAGCCTGATCTTTGGTCTCTATTCTGATCGCTCTAAACGGTATTCCATTGTTCTTGGCAGTCTCTTCCAAAACAGGCACATACTTGGCATTAAATGGGCACTGATTCGTGTAATAAAGCACGTATCCTTTTTCATCGATACGAGGATGCTTTGCACATTCCTTGAAGCATGGTGTTTCAACACTTTTTTCAAAGGACAGATACCACAGCTGGATTCCATTATCGGCTTCATCACAAACTTGAAAGCCTTTGAATGCTAGAAACTTTGGATCAGAAAGGAATGGCTTTTTCTTAGCAGCAGATAATATGCAAATTCCCTTCTTCCCCTTTTCCTTACTGTCCTTTATGCACTCATTAAGAAGATCACTTGAATATCCATGTCCCTTTAAGGAACCTGAAACCCACAGACAATCGATATACATATATTCCGGTGCATTTATCGGATTCCACGCATACTCTGCCGGGATATATTCAATAAAGCATTTACCGCGTTCGACACTCTTTAAGAAAACAAGCCCTTCATCAAATCTGTCAGCAAGCCAAGCTTTCTTGGATGAAACCTGTATATCTTTATTGTTTGATATAGCACAACAAATGTGTTCTTCTTCAAGATTATCCTTGGATACTCTTATATACTCCATCTTCAGCTCTCCTTTCTAATAGGATGTCTGATAACCGTCTTAAGCTTCTCTGGCACCACTTTCCTTGCATCGCTAAGGTAAATCTCATGGTGCAATCTTTTTTCTGTGATATCTAAAACATATCCCTGCTCTTCTGCAAACTTATGCATCAATTCCACTGTTGCAGGCTCGTTATCATAGGCACCAACATGCATACACTGGACACAAAGTCCCTCATCGTAAGAAAAGAATTCCACCTTGGAAAAATCTTCCTTTTTCTTGACTGTAGCTTCTGCAATAGCCCAATCAAAATCTTCCTTTGTCGCAAAATCCGGCAAACGTATTACAGATATCCAGTTAAAATCAGTTTTACGAGCATAATCTATTCCCTCTACTCCGTTCTGCCACCAAAAGCCTTCTAATGGAGGTACTACATAATCAAAATAGCCCTCGATTTGATGACTGCCTTTTTTACTCATCTTGATAGTGAATGCGATCGAGTACAAAAGACCTATGGTCTTCTTGTACTCGCCGTCCTCTTCGTTAGGATCACCACTGCCTCTCACGGCAATATAGTTCATCTTCGGAACCGTCACTATGGAAGGCGTATCTTTAGGCATGTAGAATTCTTTGTACTCCTTCTTGTAATCGAATGCCATGTCTTTATTCCTCCGAAATGTCTTTTGACTCGTAAGGCTTATTCCATGAACCAATCTCAATCAGGTTGCCTTCAGGATCTGCTATATAACAGGTTCTCTGCCCCCAGGGTTCCAGTTCAGGTGCAAGGACTGATGTTGCACCGTTTTGTACAGCCTTATTATAAGCTTCATCCACTTCTTTAAATGTATCAACATAAAGCGCTATTTCGAAATGTCCGTTGAGACCTTTTATGTACTCATACCTGCGTCTTGTCATCTTCTCAAAGTCGTTCCTACCGTATAACAGAAAAAGGGTCCCATCCTTCACCAGATACACATTGGATGTATCCTCTGTCTCTTTTATTTTAAACCCCAGCACATCCCTGTAGAAGCGTACCATTTTGCCCATATCCTCAACAAACAATCCAAAACCATCAAGTCTCATTTTCATTAGTCCTCCTTGTAAATCGTCGCCATTTTCTGTACCATCTTTGAAATCTGTCTCCTGGCTTCTACCGGCTCAAGCACTTCTGCTTTATTTCCAAAGGTCATTATCCATGTGATCAAATTATCTAAGTCCGTGTAATCCGCAGTAAACATAAGTCTACCATCCTCTGTTTCCGTAAAACAGTTTGGTCCGAATTCCTCCACCAGGCGCCACTTTACATCCTTTGAAAACAGCGCTTTTACCTTGATTCCACCAGAAAATATCTTTTCTGTAGACAGATCAGGTAATGGAGCGTTTCTGCAGACAAATCCTTTATCCGTTTCAACCACTTTATCCATGCGGTTTAATTTAAATAGACGATAATCTTTGCGCTTTTGACACCATCCATAGACATACCAGCTGCTCCACTTAAACACTACATAATATGGCTCAATAGTTCGTTTTCCTTCTCCCGCCTGAGCATAATAGTGGAAGGTCAAAAGATGCCTGTTTTCTATCGCATCCTGAATAGTAGATATCTTTGGAGCCAGCGATGTCTTGTACCAAGAAGACAGGTCGATAAGGACAGAATCCCTACCGCTGATAAACTCCGAAGAACCTGCCTGGAGCTTCTCCATAAGCTGCCCATAATATCCGCTTCCACTAACACTATCAAGGCTTCGTAGTCCCGCCAGGATCATCTGCATGTCACGGGATGTCAAAAGAGTCCTATCCATCTTATAGCCATCCATGATGCTTATACCGCCTCCAACTCCCTGGGTCGTTTTAATTGGTATTCCTGCCTGACAAAGAGTCTCAATATCTCTGTTTATGGTTCTTCTAGACACCTCGAAATGCTCAGCCAGCTTCGGAGCTGTCGTCACCTCTTTTTGCAAAAGAATTGATAGTATGCCAATCAGTCTGTCTATCTTCATTTGATCACCTTCTATGATTATCATACAAGCACAAACATGTCATCTATATGTCATGTTTATATTCTACACTATTTTTGACAACAAAAAACCCACAACCAGATGGTTGTGGGTTTCTGAAATCTGCAACTGCAGATATTCTCATCTCTTTGATAACCGCAAAGTACTGAAAATACGGCATTTTTTCAAAAGTTTTGCTACCTGCCTGCATCTTACGGAGAGCAGCTCAGTGTTCTCCGGGACAACGGCATGTAATATGCATAATAAACTGAAATTTAGCGTCCGTTCCGCACCTTATTCAGCAGATTGAGCAGTCCCTTTTCTTTGATGATTGCAATACCCTGCCCCTCGTCACCGAGAACGATCAGATTATCCCCGGGCTGAATGTCAAAGACCTTCCGCGCCTTGGCGGGAATCACGATCTGCCCCTTGTCACCAACCTTAACCATGCCGAACACATGCTTTCCCTTTGGGGGAACGCCCAGCCCAAGACTTTCCTCATCGTTCTTTTCGTGGTTAATTAGGTCGTCTATGGTCACGGAGAACACATCCGCAAGGAGCTTGCTTTTTTCGATATCCGGCAGGGACTCACCTGTCTCATATTTTGACAGAGTCTGGCGGGAAACGCCGATCATCTCTGCCAGCTCCTCCTGTGAATAGTCGTGATATTTCCTAAGCTCAATCAGGTTTTCCGAAAAACTCATTTTTTCTCCTTTCTTATGCCTAAAACGCACCATCGTATTACGGGTATTTTACGAATAACTCCGTTTAGAAGAAATGCTCCCCCGAAGCCGGACACGCCGACAAGCATGTAAATAAAAAACGGTGAAAACTGTGGCGCATACATTTTCAAATACCAGGCGCTCACTGCAATGGGCAGATAGTGAAACACGTAAAGCCCGAAGGACCGCTTCTTCATCCAATTGGCAAAGTGGTTTTCAAATCCACCACATTTTTTCATAAAGGCGAGAACGCCCAAGGTGCCGAGCCATGCAAAAAGGTTACAGACGAAGGTATCCAACACCTCATGATCCGGATAGGATTGCCCCCAATACATTACAACAAACAGCACACCGGATGCCGCTCCCAGAGAGCTCAGCAAAATCCAGTTCCTCTCCAGTCTGTCCATAACCTTATCATGGGAAAAGACAAAGTAACCGATCAGGAAACCTGCTCCATAAATGCCGAAGCGATAGACCACAATAACGGGAGTGTTCAGAATCTGTGCTGCGCCATAGATCACCACCGTAAGAACGAGGGCAGCAACAGTCCCGGCATCTCCGCAAAGGTGCCACAGCCTGTTGTTATCAATTTTACGGATTACGAGAAGCAGCATGCTGAAAATCCATAAAAGCTGGATATACCACAGCGGGCCGGTGCCGCTGACGCACATGATCAGGAACAGTATCGGCTTCGGGACGGCGCCCATCTGTTCAAACGCACCGCCGATGAGCATATTGTAATACCCCATGCCCCATCCCCATACCAGCAGGCCGATGGTTGATGGCACCAGGAGTTTTCTTGTCCTTTTTCTTACGAATTCCTTAGCTGTGACTTTGTCCAGCTCAAATCTGGCGGACATACCGGAAACCACGAACAGCAACAGCATAAACCAGGGGTAAACCATATACTGGAACAGATCCTGAGGCTGATTTGCACGGAAAGGGCCGATGATGCCGTATCGTGTGACGCCGTTAAATATGTAAATCACATGATAGATTACCACAAGGCTCACTGTAATCCAACGGATATTGTCGAGGTATGTCTTTCTCATAATTTTACCACCTTTGCCATTATTCTTTACACGATTATAAAAAATAAACTTTGCCCGAGCCACCAAGCAAAGTTTACATTTTTACATTTGTCTGTTAAATTTCGTGGCATTGTGGAATGGGAAATTATATTAATTTTCCACCATTCACTACTTTCTATCACAATTTATGTATAAAGAAACCCGGAAACATCCGCCATGCCGATAGAAGTTTCATCCAGCTCACCAGTATCGATAATTAAAAAAGAGAACTCACGCATGAACTCTCCGGGCTATAGGCATCTCAAGATTCCATAGCGCATCCACTACATAAATCGCTCATTTATAAGGCTGTGCATCACCTATATATGATAGAATAGCCAAGCTCCACGCTCGGCTAGGTCCCAAGTGATATTCGCACCTGGCAACTCTGTTATTGATATAATAGCGTATTTATAGGCTTTTTCAAGTTTCCTCCAGAATTCTCAGTCCTTCCTTATAATCCTGTCCCAAAACTTCCTGTGTCTTTTGGAAGTCATACTTCTCATGTAGTCTATCATGAACCTTTAAGAACTCTTTCTTTCCGTATTTCCTTATATATAATGCCTGAGCCTTTGCTGCATTTGCTCCGTCATTTGATGGAATATAAAATCCTTTATTGCAATTTTCGAGCTCATTACACTCATAACATCCGTCCAAATCTTTTTCCTTACAGCATTTCACATTCGGACATATTCTGTCCTCAGCACAGGTGGCAAAAGAGCAGACATTGTACTTCGTTCTGCAGGATCCGCACCACTCTGAAAGGAAACAGTGATTACAGGAAAAGCCACAATAAGCAACAGGATCAACACCCTTTCGTGCTATCTTGCAGAGTTTATTCTTGATGCGGCTCATGGCTTCGATATGCATGATCCAGTGACGGCAAAATGGCATCTGAATCAGTCCTTTTATGTCCTTACCGCACCAGTAATCAATCAGCCAAAACGCATTCTCATTCTCGCTGACGCATTTACTGCGTATAAGTATTTCCTTTACATCGTCGCCGAATTTTTGCTTTAAGTCCTTGTATGTCAGATCTCCAAGAATCTGATCCGTAGACTCCTTTACAGCTTTTACATACAGATATAGTTCTTTAATATTCAGTTTTTCTGAAAACTCTGCAATCTCGTTTCCCTGAAGTTCATTACCCGTAGTAATAATAGGTGCGCCAATGCGATTATGAAAGTCATGTGTAAAAAGAATTTGATTATCCTCTGCTATCATCTCATGGGCAACTATATCTTCAATCCTGAAAATATGCCAGATAGAATAGGCAAGGGTTTTACTGTGATATCCATCTGCACCCGCAAAAGGCATTTTGGCAAAGGCCTCATCCGGATATCCACTCACAATCTGTGTGATCTGCTCAAACATTTCCTCACGGAAAGCCAAAAGCTTCTGAATAGCATCTTTAAAGGTTGCTTCCTTCGTCAGCCATTTCTGTATTTCTTTATTGTTTTCTGACCATGATTTGTCCATAATCTATCTTCTCTCATCGGTTAATCCAATATTATTCCATGGTGCTTTCTTACATTTTAATAAAGTCATATTAAAATAGGCAAGCCTTACCCTTAATCTTTAAGCCCAAAAGCGGACCACTAACCCCGTCCCCAGAGACCATTACGGTACAAAATTTTCTGCGTTTCACCACAACTGAATACAATTATAGATAATTTTAGATAAAAGAAAAACCCCAGAAACACTGAGTTTCTGGGGTTTATAAATTCTTTTTGAATCTCGAAAGATTATTTCTTTGAGAACTTTCTTACTGTCTTAAATGCCTTGTTTTGGGCATTTGTAAGGCGAGTTGCTGTTTACCTGCTGCGTACGGTAGAAAGCTCAGGGCTACTGTATGCGTCTGGTGGCAACTCTGTTATTTCTTTCTAAAAAACAGGTCCATACAAGTATTATTGTAAGATAATATTCGAAATAATAAAAAATGCCATGTGACGGTATTCAAACCAAAACATGGAACAAATTTATCACATGTATATCACTGTCTCTGACAGTTCTTTTCTGCTGTTGTGATTATCAAGAGGTCCTGCACCTTCTGCTGCATACCCAAGATCAAGAAGCATCAGGATTTCTTCATTCTCCGAAAGTCCTAGATTCTCCGCCAAAACTTACAGCCTTAGTTCCAGTTCCTTCAGCTATCGCCTCGGCAATTCTTCTCGTGTTTCCAAATTTAGTTCTTGAACAATAACGGATTTCCACTTTACTCATCTGCCATCTCCTTAAATCAGAGCAAAGACTCTATACTTTGCTGAAGAGTTTCCGGTTTCTGCGAAGGAGCGAATCTCTCTACGACATTGCCATCCTTATCTATGAGAAACTTTGCAAAATTCCACTGGATTCTCCCGGGCTTCTGGTCTTTAAGGTACTTGTAGAGAAGAGCCGTATCCCTTCCGTTTACCTTAATCTTCTCAAAGCGGGGAAACTTCGTATCATATCGCAGTCTGCAGAAGCTATCTATCTTTTCAGCACTTCCAGGGGCCTGGAATGCAAACTGATTGCATGGGAAATCAAGAATCTCAAATCCCTGCTCATGGTACTTCTCATACAAAGCTTCAAGTCCTTCATACTGAGGAGTAAGTCCACACTTAGTCGCAGTATTTACCACCAGCAGAACCTTCCCTTTGTAGTCTGCAAGTGATACATCATTCCCTTATTGTCTTTTACAATAAAATCGTAAATTTTCATTTCTATTTCCTCCCTAACTTTCTTTAATAGCTAGTCTTTTTCGCTCTATCTTTAATTATATATTTCGTTATATTTAATTGTGTGCAATGTTTATTATGATGCCATCCCTCAAAAAATCAAGCCCCTAACTTCATAAAAGTCAGAGGCCTGCACAACACATTATTTGTTTATTCCATTGGCAATTACTACGTTGATGTTATCGACTTCTATCTTTTCCCAGACTTTCTCAAGAACATAAGGTTCATTAGCGATATAATCATCAAGTTCCTTGCGACTATCAAATTCCATGATTAGAGCTGAGCCCTGCATCTTACCTTCATCATCAAGAAGTCCACCTGCGCAGATGATATGGTCGCTGAGCTTCTGTCCCGGCTGAAGTTCTTCGCAGCCATGGTCTCCATCAAAGATTTGCTTTATCTTCATTTAGAACCTCGTTCCGCACTTAGGGCAGAAATCAAAATCCTCTGCCGTCTCATATCCGCACTGCCTACACTTCTTGTAACCTGCAGTAAATCCTCTTCCATTCATCACTCTAGTCAGATGATTCTGTTGAATCTCTACTTCTTCCCCCCTTGCGATTGCCTTTCCAATCTCAGGATCAAGCTCATAAACTGTTCCGCAGCAGCTTGTCTGCACATAGAAGCGCTTGTTCCACTTGATTGTTGGTATAAAGAAAAGCGACAACACTGTATATGTCATAAACACATTGAAGCGTCCATATTTTCCACAGATTGTGCAGGTCACAAGTTGGTTAAAAGTGAAGTCCTTCCTGCCATCTGTAATCCCCATGATAAAAAACATGCTCTTACTCCTCGTACTCTATATCATTCTCTTCGCACCACTTGGCCGCCTTGCGTTTAAAGGCCTCCGCTTGAAATGCGTACCACTTCTTGTCAATCCCCATGCGATAAATAGAGTCTTTGAATCGTCTAAAAGCGCCTTTTCCATCTCTTACCACTCTATATCATCAGGATACTTATCACTCTTAGAATCATACAATTGGTAGATACTGCAATTCTGTTTCTTTGCAGAGTATTCAAAATCCCTCTTCATATTTAGATATGTCTAAGGTAGCTTTACAAATTTTTTGCAATATTTCTTAAATTATCTTTACGCTTTTCTACCCTCCCTTGCACTATAGAATTATATATTTCCTTTTTGAACTTATCCCCAAATCATTTTTCCAGAAATTTTAATTGAAAGAAAAGATATTCCCGCAAAGAATGCTATTAATGCCAATATTATCAGAACAAAGCTGATTTTCTTTTTTCTAGGTGACTTCTTCCAAATGTCAACAAAAGACATCCACTCATCTTTGATATTAGAGATTCTGTTTTCTACCTGCTCAAATTTAACATCATAATATTCTGTCACACTTTTAAGATAGTTCTCTAATTCTTCTTTATGCTCTTCTCTGAGGCATCTGAACATTTCTCTGTAGTTATTGACTGCTGTATCAAGCAGAGCCAGAAGACCAAGGCCAAAGATAATCACTCCATAAACATCAAATGATGAAGTGCTAGCTTCTGACAGCTGCCAGCTGTACAAAAATGATAATGATAGTATCAAAAGTACTGCAGCTATTGACTTTGCTCTATATCTTCTGAAGTTTTCAATAATGGTATCTGTCAAAAGAAAATAAGCTCCACCAAATGTAACTACCATAATCATAATGAGTGTTTCTATCTCATTCATCTGACATATAACGCTGACTTTTTCAAATATTGGCGTGCAGCAATTGTAAATAACGAATAAAAGGAAAATAGAAACGCAAATCCTTATAAATGTAATCCAAACAGGATGTTTAACATTTCTATTCAGATACATATGCTCCAGTAAATTCTTATAGAAATTCGATTGTCCTGTAAAAACATTCATTGTAAAAAATATCAACCCTATAGCACCAACTATAGCAAATGAATTTTTCATTGAAAGCACTGAATAGTCATTTAATATTGCTCCAACAAACGCATTGAAAAACAATGAAATTAGAACATAGAAAAATGCCGCGATTCCTAAAGAAATCGGAATTGCAATCTTCATCTTCTTCTCTCGAACGTAATAAATACATTCAACCCCTCGTTTAAAAGCTTCCCTTACTTCTTCCATACCTTTTCCCTCCAATTGTTTATTATGATTATTATTATGACACTCTTTTCCTATAGATACATTGGCTCTGCACTTGCTTAATTACTTAATCCAAAATGTGGCCCACTGTGTAGTATTTTATCATTTTGATAATATAATTCCTACACATCCATTGCTATTTTCAGAAAATACATAAAGAGCCATCATCTCTAAAATGATAGCTCCTCATTAAGCTTCCTTAAATGCTTTTAAATTTCCCTTAACAACAGGTGTGCTGCTAGCCATGCGAGACCTGCCTCCGATATCAAAAGCATTAAGCAAAACACCGCTGACGCCGCCGTTTTCGTCCTCCATATTTACCTTGGTGTAATTGGTACTTTTACATTTTGGACACTTGATCTTTTTAATAAAAATCCCCATACAAAAATACCTCCATTTAAATCAGTTCTATATCTGCTTGATTATGCTTTTTCGGATATAACTTACTCTCGCTTTTATTCTGCTACTATTCCAAAACTTGTAATAGCGGCAGTTTATTTGAATATATGCATTAGAATAAGTACTATGCCACCACATACAACAGCGGCTATAACGGCTGACAATATGGTAAATAAAGCTTTCTGATAAGGTCGTTTCGCCTCTTCTTTTATCTGCTCTTCCTTAGAAAGCATCTCTCCTTTTGTAAAGGCTACAATCTCCTTATATGTCTGAACATTATACTCCTTCTTGTACTTCTCAATTCTTGTGGCAAAATACATTGTGCACGCAAACAGCACTACAAATGGTATAAAAAACCAAAATCCAATTGTAAACGCCAGGATTGGAGTTGAGATTAGAAGCGCTATGATAGAAATCAGCATTGCTTTCGCATAGGTGTTCATCTTGTTAGTGTCTGCATGTGTTTGATCTGTGATGATTCTTTCCTTTTTTTCAACATCTCCTTTTAATAGTTGATCTACGGAGACACCAAATATTTCACTTAGTAGCAATACGCTCTGAATATCAGGATAGCTTTTATCATTTTCCCAATTTGAAATTGTCTGTCTTGAAACGAAAAGCTTCTCAGCCAATTCATCCTGGTTAATATTTTGTGCTTTCCTTAATTCTTTAATTCTGTTTCCAAGTTCCATAGTCGTATGTCTCTCT